>Ga0181356_1001417_pt1 | contig 10455 bp, 15 predicted proteins | sample Fa13VDMM110SN_FD_130104 | JGI IMG/M metagenome (GOLD analysis project Ga0181356, IMG submission 130104) | Freshwater viral communities from Lake Michigan, USA - Fa13.VD.MM110.S.N | ecosystem: Environmental > Aquatic > Freshwater > Lake | place: USA: Michigan | collected 2013-09-24 | reverse complement strand
GGTGATCTATCGCCTTGCCAGAGCTCCAGAACGCCGCATCTTCTATATTGATGTTGGAAACATGCCTAAAGGTAAGGCAGAAGAGTACATGAAAGGTATCATGGCTCGTTATCGTAACAAGTTGGTTTACGATGCTACCACTGGTCAAATCCGTGATGATCGTAAGCATATGTCAATGCTTGAGGACTTTTGGTTACCTCGTCGTGAAGGTGGTCGTGGAACCGAGATCACAACTCTTCCTGGGGGTGATAACCTAGGTCAGATTGAAGACATTCTGTATTTCCAAAAGAAGTTGTATAGATCACTTAATGTTCCTATCAGCAGAATTGAATCTGAATCAACCTTTTCATTAGGTCGTTCTTCTGAGATATCAAGAGATGAATTAAAATTCCAAAAGTTCATTGATAGACTTCGTTCGCGTTTTAACATTCTATTCTACAATATTCTTAACAAGCAATTGATCTTAAAGGGTATCATTACTCAAGAAGATTGGGACAGCTGGAAGAATGACATCATTGTCGACTATACCAGAGACAATCATTTTACTGAATTAAAGAACAATGAATTGCTTATGGGTCGTTTACAACTAATGGATGAGATTTCTCAATACATTGGTCAATATTTCTCACGCGAGTGGGTAATGAAAAATGTGTTGCAGTTGGATGATGATGATATTAAAGACATGAAAGACCAAATGAATACCGAAGGTAAACAAGGTGAATATGATGACACCACGCAAACTGATGCGACTGCATCAGGTGGTGGACCAGCAAAAATTCCACAAAAACCTCAGCCGCCAGTTGCAGCTGGTAAACCCCCCAAATAATTTAATTACATAAATATATGTTATGATAAGGAGAACACTATGAGTATTGAAAATTTTATTGATAAAATACAAACGCAGGACTTTACAAATGCTTCACCAATCTTTGGTGAACTAATGTCTAGCAAACTTGCTGATGCTTTAGATCAAGCTAAGATAAAAATTGCAAATGAAGTTTTTAACGCTGGCGATGATGATGACGAAGAAGATGAGGATTTGGAAGAACTTTCTGATGAAGAAATTGACGAAATCCTAGATGATGAGGACGATGAGGAATAATATTTCTCAAAGTTAAAACTTTTATAAATAACCCTAATAGGTTGATTAATAGGTATAAAATGAAACTGATTGCAGAATTTACAGATCACAAGCTCGAGGTTTTAACCGAGCGTACCGAGAAGGGGACTAAGAACCACTTCATCGAAGGTGTCTTTATGCAATCAGAAACAAAGAATCGTAACGGTCGTGTCTATCCAAAGTCAGTTATGGAAAGAGCGGTAGATCTATACGTTACGGAAAAAGTTAACACTGGGCGTGCTGTTGGTGAGTTAAATCACCCAGAAGGTCCGACAATTAACTTAGATAAAGTTTCCCACATCATCGAAAAACTGGATTGGTCTGGTAATGATGTTGTGGGTAAAGCACGTATTCTAGAGACTCCAATGGGTAATATCGTAAAAGGTTTACTTGATGGCGGTGTTCGTCTAGGCGTGTCAACTCGTGGTATGGGTAGCCTTGAGGAGAGAAATGGCGTTTCGTTCGTAAAGGACGATTTTATTCTTAGCACAGTTGATATTGTGCAAGATCCATCTGCACCAACAGCCTTTGTTAATGGAATTATGGAAGGTGTAGAGTGGGTTTGGAATAACGGCATTATTCAATCTCAAGTAATTGAAAAAATGGAGACTGAAATTAAAAAAGCTCCACGCAAGAACCTTTATGAGGTTCAGGTCCGTGAGTTCAAAAATTTCCTCTCGTTGCTGAAACAAAATAGATAGGAGTCACAAAATGGCTAATACAAATGACCAGGATGTTGAGCTCGATGACAACGAAGATGTAGTTGAAGCTCACGATCCTAAAAATGCTGAAAAGCAGTCTATTGGTTCTATGAAATCTTCCGAGAATGCAGGTCCAACTGCTAAATCTCGCAAGGGTGATAAACGCAATAGCGAAGCCGCACCAAAAACCAAAGCTGGTATGATTAGTGTTGCGCATGATTTGATGTCAGAAATGTCTGCTGAAAAGCTATCAAACATGCTTAATATTCTTATGGGTGAAGAAGCGGAAGCTACTTCAGTTGCAGAAGCTCGTAAAGTGGACATTAATGTCGACTTCACAAGTGACCTCAACGCACTAGTTGAATCTGAAGCTACTCTTTCCGAAGAGTTCAAAGCCAAAACAGCTGTAATTTTTGAAGCTGCAATTAAGTCAAAACTTTCAGAAGAAATTGATCGTTTGGAAGAAGCATATGCAACTGAACTCGAAGAAGAAATTGCTTCAACAAAAGCAGATCTTGTCGAGAAGGTTGACAGCTACCTCAACTATGTGGTTGAATCTTGGATGGAAGAAAACAAACTTGCAATCCACACTGGTCTTCGTACCGAGATTGCAGAAACCTTCATGTCAAAACTCAAAGATCTATTCATTGAGTCTTACGTTGAAGTTCCAGAGTCCAAGGTGGACCTATTCGACGAACTAACAGCGGCTAATGAAGAGCTTGAAGAAGCTACCAATACCGCTGTTGTAAGAGCTATGAGACTTGCAGAAGAACTGGAAACCTACAAGCGTGATGCGATTATTCGCGCAGCTGCTAAGGGTCTTGCAGAAACTCAAGTTGTTAAGCTATCCGCCCTCGTTGAGGATATTGATTTCGAAGATGAAGCAACCTTTGCTCAAAAAGTAAAGACCATCAAAGAATCATATTTCTCAAAGAAAACCGCTGAGTCAAATCTTGTTGATGAAACAGACGATGAAACTTCGGAAGAAGTTTCTGGTGTTATGGCTCAGTACGTAAACGCAATTCGCAAATCCACTAACTAAGGAGTCCCATTAAATGACAATGGAATCATACGACAATTTGGTGAAAAAGTGGGGCCCAGTTCTTAATGAAGAGACTGCTGGCGCCATTAAAGATCCACACCGCCGAGCTGTAACCGCAGTTATCCTAGAAAACACTGAAAAAGCTCTTCGTGAAGAGCGTTCACAGATGAGCTTTTTGAACGAAGCACCATCTACTTCAGTTTCAAACTCTTCTGTTTCTAACTGGGATCCAGTTCTGATCTCGCTTGTTCGTCGTGCAATGCCTAACATGATTGCATACGATGTCTGCGGCGTTCAGCCAATGACTGGTCCAACTGGCTTGATCTTCGCAATGAAGGCTCGCTATACTACTGGTACAACAGGTGCAACTGAAGCGTTGTTCAACGAAGCAAATACTCGCTTCTCTGGCGACTCAGCAGACTCACAAGACTCAGATCCAGCAGGTCTGTTGGGTCTCACAGGTGGTTCTGACTCGAACATCAATGGTGAACGTTCAGGCAAGCCAAAAACTGGCGGTGGTATGACCACTGCTCAAGCTGAAAACTCAGGTGCTTTCCGCAACATGGGTTTCACCATTGAAAAAGCAACCGTGACTGCAGTTTCACGTGCGTTGAAGGCTGACTACTCACTTGAACTAGCACAAGACTTGAAGGCAATTCATGGTCTTGACGCTGAGACTGAGCTAGCAAGTATTCTGAACACTGAAATTCTTGCTGAGATCAACCGCGAAGTTATTCGTACAATCAACAGCCAAGCTAAAACTGGTGCTCAACAAACTGGTCTACAAAATCGCGGTATCTTTGACCTTTCAGTTGATGCTGATGGTCGTTGGTCAGCAGAAAAGTTCAAAGGTCTTCTATTCCAATTAGACCGTGAAGCGAACACAATTGCAAAAGAAACTCGTCGTGGCAAGGGTAACTTCATCATCTGTTCAAGTGATGTTGCTTCTGCACTTTCAGCTTCTGGTGCTCTTGACTACACTCTAGCTCTCTCAAACGGATTGCAAGTTGATGACACTGGCAACACATTCGCTGGTATCCTTAATGGTCGTATCCGCGTGTACATCGACCCATACGCAGTCTCAGACTTCGTAACTGTCGGTTACAAGGGTTCAAACCCATATGACGCTGGTCTATTCTACTGCCCATACGTTCCACTAACTATGGTTCGTGCTGTTGGTGAAGATGACTTCCAGCCACGTATCGGCTTCAAGACTCGTTACGGCATGGTTTCAAACCCATTCGTTGGTGCTACACCAGCAAACGGGCTTGCAGCAGCTCGTACAAACCAATACTACCGTATCTTCCGCGTGGACAACATCCTCGTATCGTAATCGGTATAAAAAAAGGGGCGGATCAACCACCCCAACTCAAATTGGGCAGCTTCGGCTGCCCTTTTTTATTTCAACCACTCACCGCAATCGCAGTCTGCGTAGTATTCATTCATGATGGATTCATGTGAAATATCAAACTGCGCTTTCCAATATCCAACTTGATCAGGATACAAAACTGCAACGAATAAGATGAGACAAATCAAAAAGTCGCGGATTTGATTAAACATTTAGCAGTTCCTTATTGACAAGATCACGACGAAGATGACGATATATGTGTTTGAAGGTATTACCATGAGGTTTACGGTAATCGGAAAACCGAACTTTTGCACGAGGCGCGTTGGGTGCGATACGGAATTGGACATAGTGTGCAACTTCGTGAGCAACAAGGGCCAACAAAGCAAGATCTGGTGATACACTACGTAGTGAACCAATCACAGGATCTTTTGCAAAACTTGCATATTCTGGGAAATGACCCTGTTTTCCCCACCATGAACCGACATTGATAAGAATTCCAAAAGTTCCCGCACAGCTTCGACCTTTGGGAGTATCAACAACACTGAGCTTTTCTATAGCTTGATGAATATCTTTGGTAGTGATATTCATTTCGTAGTCACTGTTTTTCAACAAACTAAGACACCGTTTGACCATCTGTACGACTTTACGATAGTCATTGATCGATGCGTGGTTCAGTTTAGACATGAAACGATTCCTTTTGTTCCCTACATTTATACAATACAGGAAAGTTGTCTTAATGTCAAGCGGTTTGTGAGATATGGTACAAGTGTGACTAATTAGTCACAGGAGTGCGAGCGTTTTGTTCGCACAATGGGATTTTGAGTGATGGGTTCGATCTCAGCCCAAGCATATGGGAAGTAAGCGCGGCCCGTTCGTTCAATCCACCACTTAGCAAACCTTTGAGCTTGCTCAAGATTGACAAATCCATCATAGTAATTCAATACGTCAGAACCTTGGTTTCTCTCGCATACTGAAAGTTCAAGACTGCGGTCAAAGTCAGTTGCAGACTTCCAATACATATTGCCAGCAATAGGCATCATTATTCACTCCCCTCAAAGAAAATTTCCGAAAGAGTGCCAGATACCACCAGCACAACTAGAAACACAACAGGAATAACCAAAGCAGTCATAGCGATTCTCTCCTTACAGATTTATCATGCCAACACAAAGCCGAGACGAATAACTTCATTCACTTCTCCATCTTCATGCCAACGAACTACCATTGCATGTTCGTCAATAATTTTCACCACAGTGGCCTTGGCGCGAGTGAACGCGGTGACCACGACCGAACCTACTTCGATCTTTGTATTGAGCAGTTTTACATTGTCGTTCATGGTGATTCTTTCCTCTTCTTACAATACCAATATAGTACATCTTAACACAAATGTCAAGCGTATAAATAGAAGAAACATAACTTTTGGGATTTTTTTATGGCAGAGCTCACAACAAATATCAACTACCTTCAACCTACTGGGTTTAAGATTGTTATCGACCGCAAGAAATATGGTAACTTAGAGTTTTTCGCCCAAACCATTGACCACCCCAACGTCTCTATTCCAACTGCAGAAATACCATACAGCCGACTTAATTTACATGCTGCTGGTGACAAGTTGACATTTGGTCAATTATCTGCTACAATTATTCTTGATGAGAATATGTCAGCATACACTGAAATGTATGATTGGGTCAAGCGTTTGGTTGAGGAAGAAAACACTACTAAATATAGTGCAAGATACGACAATGGTGAAACCACTGCAGTTGACATTACTGTATCGATACTGTCAAGCAGCAACAACACCATCAAGAAAATTAGATACTTAGATTGCATTCCGACCGATATCGGTACAATACAATTCATGTCTAATACGTCTGATCTCCAATACCTAACCTTTACCGCATCGTTCTCGTTCTCGTACTTTGAAATAGTCTAACAATAGGGCTTCGTTATGAAAGAACTGATTTTAATCCACAACATGTGGAAAGAAGACTGTATTATTGGTCGCAAGCTAGATGAAGCTTCACACCAAACACCAATGCTACACGCAAAATATCTTCAAATGTTATCAGAAGCAAAGATGATTATGAAGAATTTAGAGATGCAACAGAAGAATCTTCTCAAAGATAAATGGTTGTATTACAACGGCAAAATGGATCAAGAACAACTTAAACAAAAAGGTTGGCAACCTGATCCGTTCAACGGCCTTCGTATTATGAAAGGTGATATGGATTACTACTACGACTCCGATCCAGAAATTCAATCATTTATTGAGAAAATCGCCGCGTGGAAGAACATTATAGATACACTTAGTGAAATTATGGAAAACATTAAATGGCGCCACCAAACGATAGGTAACATTATCAAGTGGAAGGTCTTTGAAAGTGGGAACTAATGGCAGACGTAACTGCTAGTCTAAAAGACTATAGTATGATGGAAGTAATCTGCGATAGAGGAATATCCGCTGAACTCAGCGAGTATTTCTCTTTTTTTGTTCCTGGTTACAAATTCATGCCAGCTTTCAAAAACCGTATTTGGGATGGTAAGATCCGTTTGTTCAACTCACTCGCGAGAGAACTGAACGCTGGATTGTTTGTCTATCTGATTGAGTTTTGCAAGAATAACAACTACACAATTGATATTGAAGAATCAGACTATGGTTTTCCATTCGCATCAAAACAGATTGATCGTGAAGGTCTACTTGAATTCTATAAACACCTTAAACTTCCATACGAGGTAAGAGACTATCAACACGATGCAATTGCTACTGCCTTGGATCGCCAGCGTGGTGTGTTTGTCAGCCCTACTGGATCAGGCAAGTCTCTTATCATATATGGTTTGACTCGACACATCCTTGGCACTGACAAAGGTAAGATACTAATCGTTGTTCCTACAACTTCTTTGGTTGAACAACTCCACAAAGATTTTATTGACTATGGTTGGGACGGCGAGAAGGTACATAAGATCTATTCTGGCAAGGATAAAACAACCAACAAACGTGTGATTATTTCAACTTGGCAATCGATCTATAAGTTTCCAAAGGCTTGGTTTGAACAGTTCATTGGTGTAATTGGTGATGAGTGTCATGGTTTTAAGTCTAAGTCACTATCTTCTATTATGAACAAGTCTACAGAAGCTAAGTATCGCTTCGGTACGACAGGAACTCTTGATGGGACACTGACTCACAAGTTAGTACTTGAAGGGTTGTTTGGCCCCGTATATCAAGTTACAAAGACAAAGAAGCTGCAAGATGACGGAACACTTGCACCATTAGAGATCACAGTACTAAACTTATTGTATAGTGAAACAACTCGTGAGAACTTTGGATCACAAACATATCAAGATGAAATTGATTTTATTATCAAACATGAGAAACGCAATAAATTTATTCGTAATTTATCATTGTCGCAAAAGGGAAATACACTCGTTCTATTCCATAGAGTTGAAAAGCATGGAGAAGTGTTGCGAGATCTAATTCAAGATAAAGCAGCAGATGGTCGTAAAGTATTTTTTGTTTCAGGTAAGGTGGCCACTGATGATCGTGAAGCTATTCGTCGTATTGTTGAAACTCAACAAGATGCTATCATCGTGGCTTCGATGGGTACGTTTTCAACGGGGATAAATATACGAAACCTCCACAACATTATCTTCGCATCACCAAATAAGTCTCAGATCAGAGTGTTGCAGTCAATTGGAAGAGGTTTGCGTAAATCAGATGACGGATCAACCACTCAACTGTTTGATATAGCTGACGATTTACATTGGAGAACGAGAAAGAACTTTACGCTATTACATTGCTTTGAACGTGTTAAAATATACCAACAAGAACAATTCAATTATAAAGTTACACAGGTAAATATAGAATGAATGATATTAAACAATTCAAGTTAACATCTGGTGAAGAAATTATCTGTGATGTAGTCGAATATCCAGATGATGATGTAGCGGATATGGTCGTTAAGAATGCGTATGTGATTTTCATGTATGGTCAAACGACAGATGGTACAAGGACGTATTCAATGCGCCCTTGGATGATGATGCAAGACGAACCTGATAACATAATGGTGTTAAACTCAAATCATGTTGTTGGTGAAGCAACCCCATCAGAAAAACTTATTGAACATTACGCTAAAGTTGTAATGCATGACCACTCACCTGAAAGCAGTTCTGATGATATGGCAGAGAAGCTGGCAAACTTTATTAAAAGTCTAAGAGAAGCATCCAACGATCCATCATCTGATAGTGACACTCCAACAAATGTGGTGAAATTTATAGGAAGAGTTATTCATTGATACACGACTTTGAAGCTTGGAAAAAATATCCTCACCACCATAAATGGTTTAACAAGTTGTATCTTGCTGAACTAATGGGTTACAAGTGTGGGCCTACTGGCCTCGCTCCTGATGTCACAGATCACTATATTGTTAGACCAATATATAACTTAGCGGGAATGGGTGTTGGATCTAAGGTTATAAAGATTGAGGCTGGAGACGCTAATAAGGTCCCCCCTGGGTATTTTTGGTGTGAGTTTATTGCTGGTATTCAATACTCTGCTACATATGAATTCGTTGATGGTCGTTGGAAATCAATATCTTGCTGGCAAGGAACAAACGATATCAACAACCTATCAAGATTTGTTTCTTGGATAAGATCTACTTACAAACCAAAGGTTTCTTCACAGTTCAATGAACTGCATGATGTCGGTAGAATCAATATTGAATTTATAGGTGACAAACCCATTGAGGTGCACCTAAGAGAATCACCTGATCCAAACTATGATGAACTCATTCCTGTTTGGGCTGATAACTCTGTAAACAAAGAAGCTTATCTGAGTCGTGGATATCGATACATCGAATCATATGATAATGCCAATGGATTCTTAGAAATCCCACGAATCGGCTTCTTAGTTAAGTAACGTATGGCACACTGCAACAACTGAAGCTTTATTATACAGGGTTTGCCAGAAAAGTCAACAGTTATTTTTTAAAATAATCAACTATTTTGTTGTTGACTTTTGTGTTATGATATGTTACTATAAAGTATGATAGGATATCTACAAGGACATACTGAATTATGTTAATAAAAAAAGATTGTATAGAAGGACTTAAAGAACTTAAGTCCGATTCAGTGGATTGTATCGTCACATCACCACCGTATAACAAAAAAGGATTGCTTGGTAAGGTAAAGAAAGGTAATCAAATTTGGAGTAAATTTAATATTGATTATAATACCTATGGTGATGATATGCCAGAGGAAGAATATCAAGCATGGATGATATCCTTTTTAAACGAGTGCTATCGAGTGATTAAACCCACTGGTAGTATTTTCTTTAATCATAAACCACGAAGACATAAAAACCGATGTTATCTTCCCACCGATTTTATTTCACAAAGTGATGCTGAACTTTATCAATTAATTATCTGGGACAGACGCAACTCACCAAACATTCGCAATGATGTTCTTGTGCCATGTACAGAACATATCTATTGGTTATGTAAAAATAAACCAAAAGTATTTCGTGATGCTGTTGATCCCAACTATCGCAGCGAAGTTTGGGTAATTAATCCTGAACGACAAAAACAACATCCTGCACCGTTTCCATCACAACTTGTAAGAAACTGTATTCAATTGACTACACAAGAAGGTGATTTAGTTCTTGATCCCTTCATGGGGTCTGGTACTACCGCAGTGATGGCAAAAGAACTTAACAGAAAGTGGATGGGGTTTGAAATAGATGATAATTATTCTAAAATTGTAGAAGAAAGATTGAGCAATGCCCCTTACATCTGAACAAGGTTACAACATCCGCGAAGAATACTCTGGTGTTAAAGAAAAAAAAATCTGTGAGGCCCATGGTCTACAACAGATTGGAGGATCACGTACTAAAATTGATGGATCTAATGGTGGCATCAATAAGAGTATTAAAAATGCAAGTGGTAGCAGCACTCAAGTCCACCTAACTACTCAAAATCACTTTATTAAAACCTTCGATATTACTGGAAATGTCGCTGAGTTTATTCGTTTGTTTTGCGGTAGTAAGGATCTGAATAATAATGGAAAGGATCGTTATACCATAAAACAAATTGATGAAAATTATGTAACTGCATTCAAAGAGTTTCTTGATAACAATAAACATGCCATTGTTGATTTGATCATTCGAAATGGTTTTGATATTACTCATGTTGTGTATAATCATTTACCCACAATAGAATATGAATTGACCTATCAAAAAATTGTTGATAAGGTAGAT
>Ga0181356_1001414_pt1 | contig 10470 bp, 1 predicted proteins | sample Fa13VDMM110SN_FD_130104 | JGI IMG/M metagenome (GOLD analysis project Ga0181356, IMG submission 130104) | Freshwater viral communities from Lake Michigan, USA - Fa13.VD.MM110.S.N | ecosystem: Environmental > Aquatic > Freshwater > Lake | place: USA: Michigan | collected 2013-09-24 | reverse complement strand
GCAACTTTACCTGCAGATATAAATATATTCATGGATAGGCTTAGAACTTTAAGTGAGACTAACCCACAGTTTAATGAACTACTAAGATATTTAGGTTCTGACTTTGGAGATACATCTGCAGAGTTCATGGCTAATAAACCACTTAACAGTGATAACAAATATCTATATGATTTAAGGAAATCTTTTGTATCAGAGTTTGCTTTAACTAAGTATAACTTCTATACAGCTCTTATAAATGAAAGTGGTAACATTGTATTTACTGCTTCTAATGTTGAGAATTTCTTAAGTACTTTAAGAGATTCTTTTAAGAATAACTTTGAAAAAGCATTTGCTGACTTTGTACCTAGTAGAGCAGCTAATAAAAAGGAAGAGTATTATAATATGCTTAAGAGCTCAGATACTCCATTCCAAACTAAATTAAACATGCTAGGTATTACCCTTAATAATAATCTAACAGAAAAAGATTTAACAACATTAAGAGGTAAAGTAACAGATCTTATTACTAACATTAAAGATGCTAGTAACATTAAAAAAGTATATACTACAGGTAAATATAGTGTAGTATCTACTAGGTTAAATGAGATTGTAAAAATGACTGCTGAAGGTATGTCAGAAAATACTGAGTTACAATTCATGAACATAGAAGGTAAACCAGTATATCTAATTAACCTAAACAATTACCAGACTATTATTATAGATACTATTAACTATTGGTTAGATGTAGCTGAATCTCAAAGAGAGGATAAAACAGATGCTGAGATGTATGATTTAAGAAAAGAAATCTTAAAACAAAACATACCACACATGTTTAACCATCAAGCTACTAACTCTGTATGGATTAATGAAAAAATACTTAGAGGTCAAAAACTTGAGTATGGTATTATTGATGGATTAAAAAGTTTGCAATTAGATAAAGCTATGCCTACAAGTAAGTTATCAGAAGGTGACCTACTTGCTATGAATACCAATATGACTTTATCAGGGCTATCAGTTTCTATGAAACACTCTGACAGAGGTATGTACCCTGTGTATAAAGTAGGTACAGATAGTACTATACTAACTGCTTCTAATAACATGGCAGATTTATATAATACTACTATTGATATTATTCTAGGTTATCTTACTGATGAAATAAATAAGCCTACACCTGAGAATAGTATCAATTTTATGGACCAGGTTTTAAAGTCAGAAGCAGAATTTAAAGTTAGATCTTTCTTTGGAGATATTATTTCCTTTGGTGACTTTAAAAAGTTGAAAGAAGGTAAAATGGATATTGATGATGCCATTATTAGAAAACAAATAAAAGAATGGTTATCTAGAGCTGTAGAAGAGGATAAGGCATTATTTAAAAAATACTTATTACATAAGCCTTATTCAAAAGAAGATTATGAAGGTAAAACAATCTCTAATGTAACAGCAATTGGATTGTCTAATGAACATTCAGAAACATTTGGAAACAAGTGGGAGAATGCTGTTACCTATGCTGCTTTAGAACAAATACTACAAACCTATGAGCAATCTATATTATTTGTAGGTGATGTTACAGCATACAACAAGTCTAAGGATTTATCTAAAAGATTAAGTACACAATCATCTACTGGTAGAGTATCTTTAATAGGTGAGGAGATAGATAGAACTATTGAGAATATGAATATGGAATCTATGTTTACTATAGATGGTCAGGATTACATATACAAAGAAAACCACGATACAGGTACTATTAGAGAACTTGTAATACAGGATCCTGATATTAAATCATATCTATATGATGCTATTAAAGAGTCTATTAAAAAGCAGCTAATTAAGGATTTTAATGGTAATGAAGCTAAAGCTGAAGATTATGCTACTTCATATGCAAAAGCGTATGAGAAGTATACTGAGAATGATGGTTTCTCTTACATTAACATTTTCATGGCTAGAGAATTTGAATATAGAGGTGATGAGTGGAATGATGCTAAACAAAGAAACTTTGATTTACAAATTAAGTTTTTGAATAGTGGTTATGACATGAGTGTCATTAAAGATGATCTAGAAGTACCAGAAGGTGTAGATGTTGGAGAATGGCTATTTAAAGAGTATGGTCCATTAACTATTAAGAAACCACAATATGTAGGACCTAATGATTATCATGATATAGATGGTCAACCTGGGTTAAATATTATTGGTGGTAGAAAGACAGCTTACATGCCTTTATTACCAACTACAATACATGATGTAGCATTAAATGCTGTACATGAATTTATGCTAGTTAACTCTATTGATGTATTACATATGGAGGGTGCTGCTAAATTTGGAGTTAAAGAAATGAGACCTTTATATACTGAAGGTAAATGGGATACTCAAGAAGTATTTGAAGGTCAGATTGGTAGATTACCTTGGAAGTATATGAAAAACCAAGTTAAGATTGCCAATGTACCTAAAGTTAATATCCCTAATTCTACACAAGCTAGAAAAATTAACTTAGAAGGTTTCTTTAATGTAGGTGTACCTATAGATTATCCAGGTACTAAAGAGCAATGGGAATCTCTTAGTGAAGCAAAACAGATGGAAGAGTCTCCTGTCTTTGAGTTAGTAAGGCAATATGAAACTGTTCAAAATAAAATTATCCAAAACTCAATTACTAAACTACTAAATTCATTAGATACAACAGATATTACTGATGAAAGTATTAAGTATTCAATGGATAAATTTAGAAGTGTACTTACTGATTCTGCCAAGAATAGAAACTCTGCTGATAATATAATTGAAGCTGCTGAAGATTTCTTGAAAGATATTAAGTATATTGAGCTTATTCCTAACAGTGCTAAAATACAACCTATCCTTAACTCACTGGTTACTAATAAAGTACTTGTGCAAAAAAGGTTAGGTGACATGGTTCCTCAAGCTGCTGTTACAGGTTTTGAATCTACAGCAAGAGAGTATGATGAAAATGGTAAAATGATCTCATCTAGAGAATCATTAAAGTTTTATGAAGTAGATAAAGATGGTAATGTCTCACCTGCTGAAATTATTATTCCAGTAACAATTGAAGTATTAGAAGCAGCTTTTGTTAAGTACAATACTAGAAATATTATTGAAGCTGTACAAAAGCTGAATGCAGATATGGTTGTAGATGAAAAAACCAATCAAAGTAAACTTGAAGTATTAAGTAAAGGATTACGTACTCCTAATCAGCAAAAATCATCTAATGATGTATTTAGAGTTAAAAAGTTTTTAATACCTCTAACCCAAGGTATGGCTGTAGTTCCATCTGAACTTGTAGCTAAGACTGGTGGTGACTTTGATATTGATAAGATTTCATTATACTACTACCACTTAGATGAAGATGGTAACAGGATTAAATACTATGAAGTACATACTGATGAGTTATTTGATATATTCTTAGAAAAGAAAGGTGTGTTTAAAAAACAAGGTGACATTAAAACAGATCCTAACTATAAGAGTTTTGCATCTAGATTAGATAACCTTGAAGCAGCGTTAAAAGAATTAGGACAAGAATCTGTTAATGAATTTATACAGTATGCTAATGAAACTACTGGTAAATCAGCTACTACATTTAAGGAAGCTAAAGCTGATTTAAGAGAGCAAGAGAAAAATAATAATAATAGAGCTGATGAAATTGCAGCTATACTTGATCCAGCATATAGATTAAGTAAAAAGCAAGCTATTGCAGAAGGATCGTTTATTGAAAACTTTGAAGAGCTTGCAGCAGAGAAAAAAGCTTTATATGCACAAAACTCTTTAATTCAAGAACAAATAAAAAGTTTTTATGCTCCTACTCAAGAAAAAACAAGTTTAGAAGCTAAAAGACAATCTGTTAAAAAAGCAATTAATACTAGAAAAACTAATATTAAAGAAGTATTTAGAGAAGAGTTTGAAGCTACACCTGTTATAGATATCAATAGCCAGAAAGCTTTAGAAAATCGTTTCTTAGATATTGAGATTAAAATGTTGCTACACCCATCTCAGATTAAAAACTTATATTCTCCTGTAGCAGATACACCTTTACAATCAAGTAAGGATACTCACTTAAAATCTGAAGATAGAAAAGGAGTACCTATGAGTAAGTTATTTACAAATAGTTATAATGTACTTGCATCTATTAGATTTGTGTCAGGTAAAGCAGGTGTAGGTCAGTTAGCTACTTGGATTACTTTTGCTAACTTGTTTCAAAGATATGGTATTAAACTAAATCCTGAGTATTCAAATATTGAAATTCCAATTGAAGGGTTTGAAAACAAACTTGATTTAGGTAATACATTAAGTAATGATCCAAATGATGCTAATGAATCTGTGGCTATTGTGTTATCAGCATTACTTACATCACAAGTGGATTTGGTAAAAGATCCTTATGCTGAAGCTTTAAATATTATCAATCAAACTCTAGACACTATTTCCTATATGGTTGTTAGAGGTATACCTGTACCTACTATTATAGATATTCTTAATAACCCATTAGTATCTGAGTTCTTAGAATCTGAGAGGATTAACCAATCAATGGTTGTAGGAAACACAGGTATACAAAGTGAAAACAATCCTAATGGGTTAAAACTTAGTAATGATGCATTAAAGGCAAATTTCATAGGTTCTACTAAAATTACAACAGTAACAGTAGATCAAATTAAATCTAAAAATCTAGGTGTTCAAAAAGAAATACTAGCAATGTTTTTAGAATTAAGAGCACAGTCAAAAGACATTAATACAATTAAAAGATACTACTCTCCAGATACTAAATATCTTAAAGATAGGAATGCAGTTATAGCACTAGAAGATTTGTACTATCAAATTAATAATGAAGAAGCTGTTCCTATTGTTACACTAGAAGAACAAGATAAGCTAATAACTAATGGTTCTCTATTAGAATCTTTTTATGAAGGTAGAAAACTATACAACAAACTATTTAATGATTTCTTCTTTATAGATAAAATGAAAGTTTATCAGTCTGTAAAAAAGAATATAGCCAATGGTTTATTTTTAAATACAGATGAAACTAATAAGTTTTTCAATGATATAGATCAAAACTTTGTAACATTCTTATTACAGAATAATCTAAGTTTTATACAAGATTACCAATTAACATTTGATAATGTTATGAAGGGTAAAGAATCTGTAGCTAACTATATTGCTAAAGTTAAAAATGATCCTAGATATAAGAATAATATGTTTATTAAAAACCTATTACCACTTATAAACTATAAAGATTCTGAAATAGATAACTTTAGATCTTTCAAAGGTAAAGGTGTTACATCATTTATCAATGAGCAATCAGAAGCTTTTGATGAAATTATGGACCAAGATCCTAACTTTGGAGTTTTACTTTTAGTAGGTAATGTATTTCAATCTGGTACCTATAATTCAATATTCCAGTTAAATAAGTTCTTACCATATGAAACTCAGAAAATAGTGTTATCAGAATTAAATGATGTTATTGATGATATAATGTCTGATAAAGAAACTAGAGCAGAAAATGTAAATGAGTTCTTACATAAGTTTTTATTGTCACACCCACAGTACATACCTGATGCTTGGAAGTTTAATCCTAAAAACACTAGCTATGATAAAATTAAAATGTTCCCATATGCTATTAACAGTAATGGTGATATTGTACTTGTAAATGAAGGTACTGTAACAAGTAAAAAAGTAGAAAGAATTGGTAACTATCAAGGTATTGATTATATATCAGATGTGCCTATGACTGATAACTTCATGGCTACTGATGTAATTAAAGCAAAATTAACTGCTAGAAAAACTGCTGAGGTTACAAAACCTGTAAAAGAGTTTAATGTTGGTGATCAAGTACAGGATAGTAATTATAATATATGGCAAATTATATCTCAAGAAGAGTATCAAAAGGAATCTAAAATAGGAATAAAAGCTGGTGTGAAAGCTAGATTTATAACTAATGTTCATCCTAATGAAAGTAAAAGAGAATCTGTTTTAAACTCAGACTCAACAACATACATTAAACCTAACTCAGTAAATACATTACCTGAAAATACTTTAGTTAAATCTATGGAAGAAAGTGATATATTTGTACCATCGTCAGATCTAAAAAAAACCAGCACATATGAAGTAAAACCTGGTGTTGAACCAGTAACTACAGATGGAAATGATGTTATCACAATTGATAATTTTGATGATTTCTTTCCAGAGTATAAAGACTTAAGTACTGATGAAAAAGTGCAGCTTTTAAGAGGAATGAATAATGATGATTTAAATAAAACTTGTAAGATAGGATGAAAACTTGTGATACCAATATGTCAGAAAGTCAAATGGCTGACATAATAAGAAACCATATGATAGCTAATCTTTTTGTAGGTAAAGCTGAGACTCAACAAGAAGCTATTAATAGAATGCAATTACTTGATAGGTTACTTGAAAGTAAACAAGTAGGAGATAAAAGAGTTTATGGTGTAACAGGATTACCTGTTGAAAGAGCTTTTATTGAAGAAACATTTACTACTGAAGGTAGTAAGAACTTTGAGAAAAAAAATAAAGCAAGAGCAAAAGAGATTAATGAAAGTCCATTTTCAATTGCTCAAAGGGATATTGGAACTTACTTACACAAAACATTAGAAGATATTATAGGTGCTCTTGCTACAAGTACTTACAAAGACAAAGTATTAATTAGAGATGGTAGTTATAAATCTATTAAAGAGTTAAGAGCTGAAAGTAAATTAAGTGAAGAACAGTTTAATACATTATATAAAACTGCAGAGAGATTAATTAAGGATTCTATTGAAACTCAAAAGCAAAAAGATCCTACTGGTAAAGTTTACATAGCACCAGAACAGAGATTAATGGCTTCTACTAAATTAGCAGGAACAGCTGACTTAATCTTTTTATACTCAGATGTTACAGCAGATCACTATGACTACAAATCTATGTCACCTAAAGGTGATTCAGTTAGATATGTAGATGGTAAACAAACTATTGTAGTTGCTGATTGGATTCCTACTTATAAATACGAAGACTGGAATTTACAATTACCTAAAACTACATTTTCATTAGAAAATGTTATAGGTATTAATAGGGTTGAAAAATCCAGGATTATCCCAATGCAATTACAGCTTGAATCTAAAGATGGTAAACCTACAGGTAAGATAAGACAGTTAGAAACTTTTGCAACTGCAGATGAATTTTTATCTCAAATTCCTATTAAAGAAACTACTACAGATGCAGAACTTAACAAAAGATTAAATTATCTTAATACTCTAAAAAACAACTTTGCTATTGAGTTAGGTGAAAGTAGTACTAGTAGAGAAAGAAAAGAATATTTAAGAGAAAGGATTAGTAAACTTACAAGAGCAATTAATGCAATTATTGTAGATAAAGATGTTAAAAATCTTGTTGATGATTATACTGCTGTAATTAGAAAGTATGCTAGCTTTGATAATAAAAGATTCCCAAAACTTAAAAATATCACAGATAAAAAACTTGATGATAAAACAAATATCAATTACTTAGAACTTCAAGAGCATAGAGAACTTTTACAAGAGCTCACATTAATATCTTCTATCATAGGAGCATCTTATGAGTTTTATGATAGAATGGATATTACAGAGGAAGAGTATTCTAAATACAGAGGGCAGATTGAAAGATTACAAAATAACATTACTATTTTAGTAAATCAACTTCAAAATGAATTATTCAAAAGAGTAGATCTTAAAGGTACATCTTTATCAGAAATTGAACAGGGTGACAATCCTATAGATGCTGTAAGTAAACTATTTAATACTTTTGGTGAAATACAACATCCTGTATTTAGAGCAGCTTTTAAGAAAATGTCTGTAGCAGAATCTCAATCAAGAGTAGATCTACAAAATTTTAAAGAAGAACTAAACACTGCAGCTATTGAACTTGAAGACTATGGTAAATCTATAGGATTAGGGTTACTTAAAGTATATGATAAGTTAATTAATAGAGAAACAGGTAGGCTTTATGCAATGCATAGTACAAGTTTTTATGATAAATTAAACTTGGCTATGGAAGAAAGGAATCCTACATTTATAGATAAGTACTTTAAACTTAAAGAGGATGCTAAAGAAAGACACAATGAGTGGGTAATTAGCATAATTAACAAAAGAGGTTTAACTAAAGATAATACTAAAGAAATTACTAAGATTTTAGAAGCTAATAAATTTGAAGACTTAAAATTTGATTCTAATAATTTCTACAGGTACTATGAATTAAAACCTGAAGTAAAGGAATCTCTATCATCAGAAGTATATTCTCCTGAATACATTGAGATCCAAAAAACACCAGCATTAAAAAAATACTATAACTTCTGGACAGATTCTATGAGAAAGTTTAGAAAGATTACAGGTATGAACAATGATTTTAATGCACTACCTGATAACTTTATACCTTACTTTAGAGCAGATCTTATTGAACAAATGTTTCAAGGTGGTTTACCTAAAGCAGCTTTTGAAAAGTTCATGAGTATATTTAGAGATCAAGCTGATAACTCAGAGTTTGGTTATATGGCTGAACTTTCTAAAAGAAGGAATGTACTTACAGGTGAGGTGGAACATGATATACCTTTATTTGGATTACAGCCTTTGTATAATAAAGAAGGTGTTCTTGATAATCAACTTAAGTCTTATGACCTAACAAATGTACTTTACTCATTTGCTGATGCTGCTTTTAATTATCAAAACTATAAAGCAATAGAAGCTGAAATTACTGTATTAGGTGATATGGTAGAACACTTTGGTGTTAAGTCTATTGAGTCTAATGGTAAAATACGCAAAACATTAGGAGATGCCTATACTAAATTAACAGGTCAACAGCTTGAGGAGTATAGACTTTATCTTAATATGATTAAATACCATCTTTATGGTATTAAAGAACAAGGTGAGATTATAAATAAAGATGTTACTAATACTCTTAGTAAGTTAAATAACATGCAAAGGTATAACAAGATGGCTTGGGACCCTATTATACAAGCATCTGCATCATTATCATCTAAAGTAATGTCTTATTATGAAGGAGTAAAAGGTCACTACTACACTACTAAAATGATGAACAAGAGTGAAAAGCTTCTTGTTCAAACTTTTACAGATAAAGAAGGTGATGGTAAATTAGTTACTGCTATTTTGCAATACTTTGAATTTGATGGTAAACACACTAGTATAAAATCTAGTGAGTTACCAAGCAATTCATTAATATCATTAGCTAAAAGAGGGCTAGGGTTTATTGGATTTAGAAAAGGTTCTGAGTGGATTGATAATAGCATTGGGTTATCTATGATGCAAAACTATGGTATAGATGCTAATGGTAGAATTAGAAGATTGCAAATGCTACCTAAGGGTGCTAAGTCACTGTTAGAGTTATCATCTATTAAAGATGGTAAGCTTGAAATACAAGGACTAACAATAGAAAGCTATGATTGGTTTGTAAATGCTGTTAGAGGTGTTTCTAGAACTATTAAAGGTGAATTAAGTGATAATGACCAAAGAGCTATTAATTTTACTGTTTTAGGTAAATTAGGTATGACTTACAAGAATTGGTTACCAGATTTATATAAAGAGCATTTTAATGGTGTTAGGTATAATAACTATACAGACACTGTTACTATTGGTAGAATAAATGCTATTTATCAGAATCTTAAAGATGATGAAAGTAAAAAGTTTTTGTTACTAAACCAAGCTGCTTGGATAGGATTAGGTAAATTAGCATTAGATGTACCACTATCTATGCTTACTTTAGGTAAAGTTAGAATATCCAAAGCTAATGAAAGTAGAGCAAGGGCTTTATTTGAAAAGTTTAAGTCAGATAATATTTATGATAATCGTATACAAGAGTATACTTATGAGGAATTTTTAGACTACTATAATGGTCAGATTAAAGCTGGTGTAGCAGAACTAAGTGTATTACTAACTATGATACTTTTAGGAATGTTAGCAGGTGGAGATTGGGATGATGATGGTAAAAAAGATTACCAACAGTACTTAGCCTTAAATTGGACTTACAGAACCTTGAATAGAGTTAAACGAGAACTAGGTTTCTTCTATGGTTCAGAAGGTTTTGATATATTATTTCAAACATCTTTACCAGTAACATCAATAGCACTAGATGGTAAAAAGGCAATTGTAAATTTTGTAGATGAAGCTTACCATGATATAGCAGGTATAGATGATAAAAAGGATAGAACAGGTTATTTCCATTACACATCTAAACAAATACCAGTTGTGTATCCAATTAAAAAATTGTTGGACACAGATCGAGAAATCTAAAAAAAAGGGGCTGATTAAGCCCCTCTCTTTTAGTTACCTGTACTACCAAAGCCACCTTCAGACCTATCAGATTCTGATAGTTCTTTTGACTCTTCTAGTTCAATCTGTGGATAAGGTACAATCATAAGTTGACATACTCTATCTCCTGGTTTATAATGTGAAGTATCAGGAATATGCTTAAACCTGACTTTAACTTCTCCTCTATATCCAGAATCAATTACACCAACAGAGT
>Ga0181356_1001412_pt1 | contig 10471 bp, 13 predicted proteins | sample Fa13VDMM110SN_FD_130104 | JGI IMG/M metagenome (GOLD analysis project Ga0181356, IMG submission 130104) | Freshwater viral communities from Lake Michigan, USA - Fa13.VD.MM110.S.N | ecosystem: Environmental > Aquatic > Freshwater > Lake | place: USA: Michigan | collected 2013-09-24 | reverse complement strand
CTTGTTCCAGAAGATCCTGATGAACCGCTAGTTCCAGAAGATCCTGAGTCTCCACTTGTTCCACTAGAACCTGATGAACCGCTTGTTCCAGAAGATCCTGATGAACCGCTAGTTCCAGAAGATCCTGAGTCTCCACTTGTTCCACTAGAACCTGATGAACCGCTAGTTCCAGAAGACCCAGAGGATCCGCTTGTTCCAGAAGACCCAGAGGATCCGCTTGTTCCAGAAGATCCTGAGGATCCGCTAGTTCCAGAAGATCCTGAGTCTCCACTTGTTCCAGAAGACCCGCTTGTTCCTGTTGCTCCGGAGGATCCCGACGTTCCAGAAGCTCCAGAGGAACCACTTGTTCCGCTAGATCCCGAAGCTCCACTTGTTCCACTAGATCCACTTGTTCCACTGGATCCCGAGACCCCGCTTGTTCCCGAAGATCCTGATGTTCCACTTATTCCGGAAGAACCACTGGTTCCAGAAGATCCTGATGCTCCACTAGTTCCGGAAGAACCAGAGGTTCCTGAAGAACCACTAGTTCCTGAGGATCCAGAAGTACCTCTTGTTCCTGAAGTTCCCGAACTTCCACTTATACCTGAAGATCCCGATGTTCCAGAAGAGCCACTTGTTCCTGATGAACCGGAAGAACCACTTGTTCCTGATATACCTGATGTACCCGAAGATCCAGAGGTTCCCCCTCCACCACCTCCACCTGACGTTCCTGACGTTCCCGATGTTCCTCCCCCGGAACCAGAGGTACCGGTAGGAACTAAATCCCAGGCATATCCCTGCCACACATAGAGTTTTCCTTCCTGAACATCCAGGAAAGCTTGTCCTATCTTAGGTGCTTGGGGAAACCTAGCCATTTATTAGAATTTCTAGGTTAATTAATACAATTTTTTTTATTAGGAAATTTGGGCCCTTCATTTAATTAGTTTTTTATTCAGCTAAAAAAAATAATCTTTTCAGCTTATATATCACATTAAAAAACTATAAGTAAAGGTCATTTTCTTTATCCTTCCATTCTTTATTTGTAATGGGTTTAGCGGATAGATCCCAGTTTTTATCTGGGTTTATTATTTTCTTTTTGGCTTTATACCAATCGTTAAAGGTCCATATGAATCTATTATAATTCTTTGCGACCACCTTAAAACCAGTATCCCCGGGCTGTATAGCTACCGGGGATTGTGGTGGTGCATAAAAGCTAGTCTCTGACTTTTTAGCTTCTTTTTTCATTTTTAGATCTCGTGTACGACTGCTTCGATCTTTGTTTTAGAAATTCTAGTGGTTTCGTAACCGCCAATACTTCCTCTTAAATACTCTGCAATCTTTTTTTCAACTTCTAGAACAGATTCCCCAGAAACTAAAAATTCAGCGGTCTTCTGGATAGCGTCGCCTTTTTTGGTAACTTCTCCAGTTTCAAAATTTGTTTTTACTAAGTAATAACTCATTCTTACTTCTTTTTAGCGTCTTGTATTTCCACTCGTAAATCTTGTGCAATTGCTTTCAATTTCTGCATTGCAACTCTAACTCTTGTTCCTGCTGAGTCATTTCTCTTATCAAAAAATTTCTCTGCGTCTGCTCTTGTTTGTTCTAGTAGAGCAACTAGTTCTTCGAACTTTTCCATGTGTTATTGTATTTATTATTAAAATTACATAATTTATATGGCACTAGTTCAAAAATGTTTCTCTATCTACTAATTAAAACTGAATTTTTATCGCTTCCATCTTGAATAGACCAATCTCCAATAACTGGTCCTATTACTGATTTCATATATTCTAAATAAGTTCCTTTTCCTTTAAAGTAAAGGGTTTCCTGAATCTCGTCATAAATTCTGCTAACCTTAGCATTTTTTTCGAGATAATCTAAAAGACATTTAGATACACATTCTAGTATTCTTGAAGTTTCGTTTTCATCCGCTTTAAATTTTTCATTATTAGAGGAAGGAATTTCTGCTTTATCTACAGCTATATCGTCTATTAAATCATCGGATATCCTATAAAGTCCTAATACACAATAAGAATTTTTTGATCCAGATATAACTTCTTTTTCCGAATATTTTCCTATTATCATATGAAATCCCTGATCATCTTTTTTTTCTTCTAAATTAAAGAAATAATTATATTGATCTTTTTCTTTTTTTAAAAGAAATGCGGATGTTCCGAACCCATCCGATTCATTTGTGGATTCCCATCCCCTAAAATTTAATAAGTTCTTCATTTTATTTCTATTAAGCTAGATTTGCGTCTATTTCTTTTCCTATCGTAGTGTATATATCCGTATAACTATGAGCATTTGTTTGGTTTCCTATGGCGGTAGGTACCACGTAAACCCCTTTTTTAGTAAAATCCGAATAATAGTTATCCACGGTAGCTTGACTTACCTTAGTTAAAGATGCAGACCAAGTTGCTTTTGGTCCATATGTTCCTTTAACCACTAAAAGTTTTGCACTGGGGAATTTTTTCTTTAATTCATCTACCAGTTTATTTACAGTATCTGTGCTTCTCGCAAATATTCCATTTGTTCCTATGGATATAACAACATTCTTAACTGTTGAATCTGTTTTGGGGTATGATTTTACAAAATCTAAAAGAGCTGCTATCGCAATACCACTTTTCCAAAGAGAAGAAGCTTCTCCAGTACTGCTTATTAAATCCGCTTTAGAACATTTTGCTAAGTTCGGCGAAAGAGAATCCCCTATCACTATACTTTTTCCTGCGGGAATTAAAGGATCCCTTAAGGTCTGTGTTGCATCAGTAGAAACCGGGGTTGCCGGGGTGCTATATGAAGAATCTCTAATTCCAGAAAATATAGATCCTAATTTTCCTAAAACAGGATTATCGAAAAATCCTTCGTTTAAAAACTCTGAGAAATTTTTTATTTTTTTCATTTTTTTATTTTATGAAGGTCACGAATTTTTCTGTTAATCTTCCAGATTTGTGTATTATTTCCTCGTACCCCTTTTTTTCTTTGTATTCAACTAGTCCAGAAAAATCTCCTCCGTGTCCTAATCCCCCCCTGCGGCGTATTTCATAGTGGACTGGTGTTCTTTGTAGAGGAACATAAACACTAAGTTTATTTCCCCTTAAATCCATTTTAATTCGACTTAAAACTGGTTTTGCATAAATGGTTTCCAAATAAGCGTTTAATTCTAGGGTTAAGACATTAAGTAGTTGATGTATAGTATCGCCTTTACCTCCTTTAGCGTGTTTAAGAAGAAATCCGGAAGAAGCTCCTTCGTATGTTATATTAAAATGATCTGGTGATTTATCTATTGCAATTTTAGGAACTGTTTTATTATTTACCTTGTTTACTCCATTCCAAAATTTCTCTTTTCCAAACCATGTCCAACAATCATTTCCCTCACAAGAGGACTCGTCGTTACGGGAATTTGAAAAGGAGGTAGGGATTTTCGAATCTAAAGATTTCGAAGGGGTTTCAACACTAGGCAGATATTCCCCTCTAGTATTAGGTTCGGTTGAAAGTATAGACCCTAATCTTCCTAAAATAGGATTATCGAAAAATCCTTCGTTTAGGAACTGGGAGAAATTTTTTATTTTTTTCATCGGTTGTTTTTTATGCTAAGGTATCAACCCATTTACCAACACTAAGGGAAGCCCAATCGTTACCTAGATTCTTTTTAAATTTTTTAATGTTATTTGCTAATAAAGCAATTCCTGCTTCTGCATTAACATAAGGATCTTTCCAGTTTTCTCCCATAGGGGTAACAACTCCCCCGTAATTACTAGTAGGAATCATTGCAAATAGCCCCTTGTATGTGTTACCATGTGCTAATGGATTTAATCCTGATTCGATTATAGAAACGGTTACAGCAAAATCAAATGGAACTTTATATTTAATGCAAGCTTTAGAGATCGCATCTTTAACTTCTGCATTTTTAGGGTTATTAATTTCTTTAAGAGCCCTTGTTTGTTTGCTAAACCATTTCTCTTTCCACATATTTAGAAAAAGAGATGCCGCAGTTTTTTGATCCCCATTATCTAAAGCACGTATAAGGTCCGTTTTAACTTGAGGTCTATCCGAAGGTATATTCATTACCAGATTTGCATATTTAGTTCCTTTCTTCGTCTTTACAGTTTCAGGGTGCATTCCCCCTGTTCCGTTTGAAGCTTTTACTATTCCGGTTGCACCTGCCAATCCCTGCTGGTGTTGCATATATAAAGCAAAATCATCATTTCCGGACAAAGAGCTAGAAACCCCTGAAGAAGAATCTGATCCCGCGGTAACAATTTCTTCGTCTGGTTGATTATACTCGATAGAATCGGGGGAAAGTACAGAATTTAATATTTTAAATACCCCGTGATCGTTGAAATTGGATTCGTTTATAAAATCCCTGAAGTTTTTTAATTTTTTCATGTATTATATATCTATTTACTTTCCGTAGATTCATTGGTTTTAACGTGAGAATTCATCCCAGTAACTAATGAATTATAAAGTGAAGATATAGCAGGGGGTACTAATTTTCTGAATGAAGTAAAATCTTCACTTTTTATTTTTTCTCTCACCTCAGTGGCACTAGTAGATCTGGGGGTTTTTATTATTTCAATATCTTTAGGAAAATCAGATCCATTCTTTTTTAGATATTCTATTTGTTTCTTGTAGTCTAATAATCTATCTTCACCAGCTCCTATCGATTTAACATTAAATCCATGGCTCTTAGCAGTTCCATAGATTACCCCTAAAAGTCCTCTATTTATTATAAAGAATCCGCATAAAAGATCTTGGTTTTCCCTAACCACTGCCTCCATATATTTTTTAACAAGGTCCTCGTCAAATGGGGATTTTCCTGAAGAATTGTGACCTGGATGAACAACTGCTACTATACAAGGAAGATCGTTTTCTTTTTTCATAGCTTTTGCCATTTTTAAATGACCGTTGTGAAAAGGCTGAAATCTTCCTATTAAAATATTTACGTCTTCTAATTTTTTATCTTCCCCCTTATCCTCTTCTATTAAATTAGGATTTTTCTTCTTTGTGGTATCTATAGTTTCTAATGCAGATATAAATTCATTATAAGAATAAAAGGGATCTTCTGTTTCTTCTGTTTCCTCTGTTTCCTCTGTTATATAGTTTACTTTATTCTTGTCAGAATTCTTTCTTTTAAAATCCAAAAATGTAGGCATTTCTGATTCACGCACAAATGATTCATTTACAGATTCTACTCTTTTTTGTATACCCTGTATTAAAAGGTTAAATTGTTCTAAAGCTCCTTGGTTTATTAAACCCCCTGCTCTCTTTTTTATTTTCCTAAAAGAGTTTAACATTAATTTAAATAGGGATTCGAAAGATCCATCTTCTTCTAAATAATTTATAACATCCTTGTTTGTTATAAATTTTTTATTTATTCTGAATTCGTCTTTCTTTAAATATTCTGGCTCTTGAAAATCTGCTCCTTTATACTTCTCTGAATATTCTCCTAAAAAGTCTACGAAGACAGAAGACATAAAAGAAACATATCTTTCATCATTAGTATCCCCTTTGCAGTCAAAAGAATCTACTCCTTTTTCAAGTATAAAATTCATTACATCGATTAAGGATAACCCTAAAAAATCACTAGGTTTTTCTTCTTTTCTTTTCTGCGCTTTATTTTTTGCTATCTCTGTAAATAAAGGGTCTACCATTTTAGATAAAATAGGATCTCCTCCTGCAGGATCACCGAATCTAAATACTATTCCTTCTATAGCTTTATCCAAATCCTCATTTAAAGCTGTCTTTTTTAATTCAGGATTTAATATTCCTATTATAAATCTAACAAAACTTTTGGTCTTGAATTCTTCTACTAGTTCATTAAAAGGTGTTCTTAAAAAATCTAGTATACTATTCTTTTGAGCCTCGTCGAGTTCACCTTGAAAAATAATAGGGGGTCTTTCTATTCCTAATAGATCAGCCCATGCATCTAATTTTTCTTTCTCCTGTATAGTTCTAGCTATTGTTCCCGCTTCTTCTATTACATGAACATAAGAAAGAATTAGATTATTCTTAGGGATTCTATCATAAGCAATTTCTACAGGCTGAGGGTTTGAAAAATACTCAAGCCCAAATTTCCAACCTCTTGGTATATTACTTAGAATATGGGGTGGCAAAGATTCAATATATTGGATAGGGGTCTCGTAATATTTCATTAGAGTTCTATCCACCATGGTAATTGGATTTCTTTGGTCCCTTTTATAGAACTTAAATTTACCAGTTTCTAGATCTCTCTCGAAAATAAAAGCGGATCCATCCATTTTCTCGTTTACAGTAACATAGGTATTAAATAGTTTCTCTATGAAGTCCTGTCCTTTTTTGTTGTATAGATCGTAAAGATGTGATATTCCTGACATTTTATTTTATTTCGTTTCTGATAAATATGGGATTTTTTATTTATAAAAAAAATTACTTAGATGGTAAATAGTTTATTTCGGAGGGAACAGGAAGACCTGTTCTTTCCATGTACTCTAAAAATCTCTCTTTTATTGTTGGTAATTTATCCCTATCTGGAAAATTTGGTGAAGTTATTATTTTTAATAGGGATTCAAAAGTTTTAATTTGATCCTGGTTATACCCTTTTCCTAATGTATAATCTATAAATTCCTGGGGATTATTGGTTATAAATTTTTGTCCTCCCTCGATTTTTTTAGGGGTTTTAATTCTTCCTTTCTTACCTCTAAAGGTTTTAGAGTTTAAATATAAACCATCGCTTAGTATTATAACCGGAGCTTCGTAATCTAAAACCTCCCCTTCCTCATCGGAAGCTAATATATTTCTTTTTGCTGAAAGTATTGAAGATAGAAGCCAGTTCCTATGAGCTGATTTATATTTACTTTCTCCAAATCTATAATCTGGTGAATAGTAGATAAATTTAGCCCATTCCATAGAAGACAAAGGGATCAAATCTAATTGAACTATTCCTAATTCTGGATTTCCCTCTATCGGCCATCCTATACTTACTATATTCAACCCTCTAAGAAAATTTATTTCGGGCTCAAACCCTAATAAATCCTTAAGATTCGCGGTTAAAATCTCGTATACTTTTTTAGAACAATCCTTGTACGTAACCCCGTTTTTCTTAGAAAAAGTATTTCCGTCGAATCCTAAATCCAAATCTCCTGATTCGTCGGAAGGATTTTTCTTTTTCCCGATGCTTCCTATTATAATGTATTCTTCCCCTAATTTTTGGGAATCTATTCCTATCAAAGGAAGTAAATCAGCTTGGATACTTTCTAAAGTTTTAGGGAATTCGTCTTCTCTAATTTTCCTAGCGGTTTTTATTGCAGCCCCTCCTTCAAAAAGTTTTAAAAATTCTCCAAATCTTAAATATTCATTTTCCATTAATTTGATTTATATTCGGATATTAATCTTTCTAATTTTTCTTTAGTAGGGGATCCAACTAATTTACTTTTAACTTCTCCTCCTTCTAATAAAATAAACGTGGGGATATTTCTTATTTGATATTCGCCCGTCATGTCTGGATTACTATCAACATTAATTTTATAAAAATCAATAGAGTCAGAATTTTTTTCTGAAAATTCTTCTAACATAGGTTCTGCCGCTTTGCAAGGTCCGCACCAGGTAGCATAGAAATCTATTACCATTGGCTTGGAGGAATTTTTCATGGATTCCCTTAATTCGCTTTCGCTGATGTCTTTTACCATTGTTTTATTTTTATATATTCAAAAATTATAATTTTACTTTGTATATCTTATAAAGGAATTTTTCTTTTTTGTAGATTTCAATCCTAGCAAGACTGTGTTTCATTAGATAGTTCTGGTATTTGGGGCCACTAAAATCGTCAACAAAATCTATTATATTGACGGTTTCTTTCCCGTCCATCTTTCTCATTCCCCTTCCTAAACTTTGTTTTATAAGAACCTCGCTTTTATAAGATTCTACAAGGAATATATTATGAAGATTATTTATAGATATACCAGTAGAAAAAGTACCGTATGTAGCTATAAGAATTTTATTTTCTCCTTTTGCCATTCTAGATTTATATTCTTCTCTAAGGGTTTCAGAAGTATCCCCGTCGACATAAAAGACTTCTTTATCCGAAGTTTTTTCTCTTAATAGATTCCATATATTTTTTCCATACTCGTCTTTTACCGACTGGAAAAGAACTAAAGAATTTTTAGATGTTTTAGAAATAAAATCAACTACATAATTTAGCCTCAGTTTACTTTCAATTACTAGCTTTCTTTCTAGATTATAAACATCATTTCCTTCTAGGTTATTGGTGTTCATTTTTAAATCCGAAAGTTTTTCTTTGTATTCTGGATCTAGCCAATCCATTATAACAATCTTTATAGCAACAGGGGTAGCATAGTTATTTTGGAATAAAAAATTAGGGGATATTTCCATAATCAAAGGACCTAGAAATTGCTGGATAGTTAAATGATCTGCAGTTCCTCTTTTAGTTAAAGTTCCGGTTAGCCCGTATCTCCATTTAGAATGCATACACTTTGAAACTATTTTCTTAATAGACATCGAATTTGTATGATGGGCTTCGTCAATAAAAACAGCATCTATATCTTCAAAAAATTCCTCGTCCTTTTTAACTAAAGATTGGAATGTTCCTATAATTATATCGCAATCCCCTCTAAGCTTACTTCCCCCTCCTATCTGTTGTATCCTGGATCCTTCTAGTTTATCAAGTCCATAGTCTATAAAGTCATCGGTTCCTTGAAAAACTAGATTTGTGCTAGGTACTATCATGAGATACTTGCGTATTAGACCCATAGATTTAAGATAAGCAACTATCATAAAGGAGATTAAGGTTTTACCACTAGAGGTTGCAACTTCGCTTACAGAGTACCTATATTTGATTATCTTCCAAGCTGCTTCTATCTGATAATCCCTTGGCATAACTTCTGGGTTTCCCCCTATTCCACCTTCAAAGAAATCATTAATCCATTTAGTAAAATCTTCTAGGGTTAAGTCTTTTAAAACTATTCTATCTAACCCTATTATCTCCATCTTTATGGAATATTCTTCTCCTATCTGTAAAATCTCTCTCCAGAGACCAATGGGTATTTTCCAGAGTCCCCCTTTTTTCTCTATAAAGCATATATCCCCTGTCCAGAGTTTTTTTCGAACTAACGGATGAAAATAAAAATTGTGGATTTTCTTAGTTAAAGATATTTCTATTTGTTTTTTTTCTACGTCGTCTTCGTGTTCCACAAGAATTATCCATTGATCGTCCTCTGATATTTGAAATTTTAGCATTGTCCTTTTTTATAAATTTTTATATTCCAGTTAGGAACATTATTGAGTTTTATCCTCTGTCTAGTACATCCAAAATATCTCGAAGCTTCGCAAGAATTTGAAAAAATTATAAAATTTTTTTTATCTATACTAGTAGCATGGACTATTAAAGAATTTTTCTGGGTTTTATTTTTATTTTTTTCGCTAAGTATTTTTTTGGTCTTTTCTTTTAGAACCCTTCCGATTAAGCCTTTACCTATATTTTTTTTATGTTCAATAGTTAGCTTTTTTAATTTATGTGAATCCGACATTTTTTTCCTGGACTCTTCTGAAATGATTATGCCTTTTCTAGAATCTGACATTTTTTTTCTAGTTTCTTCACTAAAAACTTTCCCTTTATTAGCTTCGGAAATGCATTTTTTATGCTCTTCTGTTAATTTAATCCCGTAGCGAAAAGAATTCTTTCCGACATATTTTCCTTTTAGTATTTCCGATATTTTTTTAGCTATATCTTTGTTCATTATGTATGAACTACCTCCCGATGCTACGTTATAGCCTATTTTATTCTCCTGTGATCTCAGTTCCTTTATCCAAAATTTTTCTCTCTCGTCAGCTAATTTCTGATTATCGCATACTTCCAATACTTCCCTTCCAAAATTTTCCCTTCCGTATTTTTTAACTGATTTTATTATATAGACCCCACTACCTAAATATTTAGGGTTATCATATTTAGATTGTCCTATATAGATTTTTTTGTTTATAGTATTGGTAATTTTATATATAACCATAGATTATATATTATTTAATGGTAGATCCTCTTAAATAGTCCTCGAGAGAAATCCTGCTTTTTATACCATATAACATGTGATCTACCGTTTGAACGGTTTGATCTATAAATTTTCTATGGCTTTCTACCAATTCTAATTTTTCGACCAGGTCAGAAAGATCCCCTTCAACCAAGGTTTTTATTTCATTTGCTCCGTATCTGAAACTACTATTCTCTGAATAATCTTTAGTCTTTTTATTTCTTTCGGTTCTATATCTAGAATTAAGTTTAGCTATAATAGAAGCTAGCTTATAACTATATTCCAAAAGGATTTGTCTTTGGCTAAAAAGATCTACCTGAGCATTTGCTACTGTCCTGATATCTTTTAGCTGTAAAGAGATCACTTGGATCTTTTCTCTCCATTCTCCCCTTTCTTGTTCGAATATTTTTCTGAAATCTACTTTTTCGTCGGACATTTAAAATAAGTTTTTTTTGTTTTTTTTGTTTTTTCCCATT
>Ga0181356_1001410_pt1 | contig 10472 bp, 5 predicted proteins | sample Fa13VDMM110SN_FD_130104 | JGI IMG/M metagenome (GOLD analysis project Ga0181356, IMG submission 130104) | Freshwater viral communities from Lake Michigan, USA - Fa13.VD.MM110.S.N | ecosystem: Environmental > Aquatic > Freshwater > Lake | place: USA: Michigan | collected 2013-09-24 | reverse complement strand
GGCTTAAGCGACTATAGCGAGCGGTTTGAATGGGTGTATGACCAATACACAGAAGATACATTCCGCAGACGATTGATACCACGATGGCTATTGCAACATGGCATTAGACTAGGTGCACCACAAGTTGGGGCCGTATTGTTACTACCAGGACATGCAGGCGCTGCATTAGCAACAGTAGTAACTGATGGTGCGTTATTCCTTGCACCTAGCGGTAATGTAGTACGGACCAAATGGCCTGTTGATATGGGCTATTGTTTCTGGATGAACTAATGCGTAAATTACTACCATACGAATACCAGCTAATCGAACAGCTAGGGATTAGCAAGGAAGAATATTTAGAATTTATTGCTGTACAAGCTGCATATGACGACCCCAAAATAGGCACTGTTTTTGATACGCGTGGCGCACCAGTTAGTTTAATACTCGGTGTTGTTGGTCTTATATTTTCAGTTGCTTCAACTTTACTGCGGCCAAAGCCTAAAATTACCACTCCGCAAGGTGTATCAGTTGGCACTCCAGTTGGCGCACCAACTGAAGGTATTGGCGGTCAAGCTCAAACCCGTGAGCAACGATTCTCACCACGATTTGGTTTCAATGGGCAGCAAGATTTAGCAAAATATGGTGATCCAATAAATCTAATCTATTGCAATACTGATATTAATCCTAAAGGTGCAGTACGTGCCGCCACATCATTAGTCTGGAGCGCTGTGCGTAGTTATGGATCATCGCAATTTGTGCAGCTTCTATTAGTATTAGGTGCTGGACGCATCGCAAACATAAATGCCGATAAGTCAGCATTTGGGCAAGTTGCATTAGAAGATTTAGTAGCACAAAATAAATTCTTTTACCATAACAATCAAAGCACTGGCCTATTAACCTGGAACGATGAAGATTACGGTCGGGCATCATCAGATCCTACATTTTATGGCACCAGCATAAATAACCCTTACCGTTTGCAACCATCGTCCGATAATGTACGAGTGGATGGATTCAGCCAAGCGTATAGCCCTGGCACTCAAAACGCATTTGGTGTTTATGGTATTGTGCCAATCAATACGCTTGTATATCAACGCAACGAAAATGGCGATAAAATATCGCAAAGACTTGAAATTACTGCAAACTATAGCTGGCTAGGTGGGCAAAGTTTAGATGTAGGTCAAGAGATAACAGTAACAATAGAAAATACAAAAGGTGATTTTGGCCGTGATGTAGATTTCATGGGTCAAAGCGACCTATTCGAACAAGCGCAAGAAACAAGACGCACATTAGCAACTGCATTTGATGCAAGCGGTATTTTTAAACTAGGTTCCGCTGTATTTAAGGTAATAAGTATTGACGCAGGCTCGCCAGATGAACAAAATATGAACATAAAGTTAAGATGTATTGAAAGTGGGTTTGCGCCTTACGCTGCATATCTTGATCTTATACCACCAGCAGCAAACAACGGCAATGCAAATCCAATAAGAAATACTCCCGAATACTTAAATGCAGTAAAGATTTTAGATAGATTAGCGTCAGAGGATGATAGAATAGCAAGAAGAATAACAGGTCAGATAGATGGTGGAGGATTTAGTTATGAATATCTAGATTATACATCGGCAAATATAGCAGAGGGGACGCACCCATCGCAAAACACAGCCGCTGGAGCGGAGCAATGGGAGTTTGCAACAGAAGTAATCAACAATACTGTTGTGTACACACAAGGCCCCGGCGTTTGGAAAGCACAGTATGCCATAGGTTATGGAGACTCCACGCTCGACGCTTTTGGTAACGGTTCCAATGGTGAATTTACTTATTTTACAGGTTATTATGTCAAGCAAAGAGATATAACAGAAGAAGAACGTGCAGCTTATTTGTTTTATAAAAATGCTGAATCTACCATAACGGGTCCCGAATCGTTATTCTTTACTAAAGCTTTAGCGCGAGCAGAATCTGCATCATATCGCACAATACAACAATGCAATATTGTAGATTTTGCAATTAAAAGTCGTGTATTTAAGCGTATATCAGGCAGGCAAGAACGTTACGGTAGAAATAACCACGGTGGTTATCCCATTAGTGACAATGGTATTAAAAATCGCGTTGCAATGTTTCTTTTTAAATATCGCAAAGCTGGTCAATCTTCTTTTGCCGTAGCACCAATTATTATTGCCGTAAGTCGTGCTGGTGATATTGATAACTTTAATTATATCAAATTTGCTAGCACATCAGTTACAGCAGATTATTGGGAATTTAAGCTGGAATCAATTGCTGAAACATTTGCTGAGATCAAAAAATATCCTGAGTTACGGTTAGCTAATGGCAGCATAAACTTTCTATACCTAGAAAATTCACCAAATGCCGTTACGATCACCTTGCCAAATGTAGGAACATTACAGGCAGCAGGTCGTTTAATTAATAGCGCAACAGGCTTTCCACCGTTAAATGAATCACCGCGCAGCGTATCGGAATGGGACTTATTTAATCTTGATGCTGACAACCAATGCCAATTTTCGTTTGAAGCAGGCCCTGAATTTGCGCTTACTTGCGTAACAGAACAACAAACACAATCGTTTAGCGCATTTCCAAATTTATATAAAAACCTTAGCATGGTGGGTCTTAATTTGTATTCCGGTCGTAATTTACAAGACTTGCGTAGCTTTACTGCATTTGTAACTAAAGGACGGGTTTCAACCTTGCTAGATGGTGGCGGTGTTGGCTGTGCAGTACATGCGCCAGATATATTTTTAGATACTGTTATTGATGCAGAAGATGGTATTGGCAAGTATGCAAAAATCGAAGGTGTAGATTCCGCGCAACTTGCAAAATCAAAACGGTTTTGCCGTGTAAATAATTTATTTATGGATGGCATTATTGCTGATACTACTAACTGGCGACAGTTCTGGGTGGATGTTGCACCATTTAGCTTGCTGGAATTTGCACGTATTGGCGGCAGGGAAACATTAATCCCAGCCGTACCATACAATGAGAATACTGGCGCGATGGATCGCATTGTAAATGTAACGGCATTATTTAACCAAGGCAACATAATGGAAGGCAGCTATAAAGAAGAACATCTTGATTATGGCTCTAGCTTACAAGATTTAATTGCAACCATTGTATATCGTGGTGCTGATGTAAATGGCACATTTTCAGCTAATCGCGCAATAGAAGTAAAGTTAACAAATACATCAGAAGTTGATGCAGTACGCGAAACCTTTTATGTCGCGCAGTTTGTTAGTACTAGAGAACAGGCAATAATCTATGGTAAATTCCTATGCCAGATACGGCGACATATAAAGGTGGGCATTGAATTTAAGACATTTCCTACAATGGATCCTGTCAGCCCCGGCGCATTTATTTATGTTGATATTGGACATAATAGCTGGGATGGTATTCGTACAGGCATCATTGGCCCTGGCGGTGCATTAAATATCCCACTGGATAATTCACTGGCAGACGGCAGCTACGAATTTTTGCTATACCAAAGCGGCAATGCAGTAATTTCAAGAACTGTTACTACTAGCGCTAATACTGCTGCTGCATTAGCTGACTTAGACGGCTACCTATTTGTGCTGGGGCAGAAAACCACTACCAGGCGTGTCTTCAGGGTAACGGAAGTAGAAATGGATGAGGAAGGCGAGATCACGGTACGCGCCACCAACTACCCATGCACTAGCGATGGGCTATCAGAAATTGCAAATTTTGACAATGGTATTTTTACTGTGACGGGTGCGCTAGATTAGGGACATCTGCATTTAAGCTAATGGCATTTTACTCAGGGCGTACAGGAGCTTTGTTCCTTATCCCAGATTCCGCTACAAATACGACAGCACCGGATTTTGGTACTGGCGCCAATGATATAAACCGTGTGTTCAAGATTAGGGACTGGAGTCTTGAGACATCGATGGAGCTATTGGAGACTACTACTATTGATACGGCTGTAAAAACTTACACCCCAGGCGTAGTTAGCTCAACAGGTAGTGCAACTGTATTGTATTACAGGGAAGAAGGTGGTGCCGCTGGTCGTCGTTTTGATGAGCTGTTGTCAAAAGTAATGAAAACTACTTCTGCTGGTGTTACAGCATCAGATCGTGTGGTGCTTGGGCTTAGGGTTGGGAATACGCCAGGTGCAGGTGCTGACATTAAAGACGATATTTCATTTATGGCTTTTATCACGTCTGCATCATTGCAAGTATCAACTGGTGAATTAACTAGTATTTCGATCAACTTTACAGTTGATGGGCAGTTCCTTGAAATTCCTGAGGCATGACCGTATTTTTAGGCCATTACGGCAGGATTAAATTACGCCGTAAATCACCTAGTACATTTACTAGTTCCGTAGCGCCAGCAGATGTTAATACCGTTTTAAACCGCTTTGGGTTTGATGGTTCAGTAGAAAATATTTTAACTGGCGATCAATTGGTAATTACTACAACCGATGCTCGCGGGCTTGATTTCCTGCCTACTTCAACGTGGCCTGATGGTGGTGGTGCGACTCTTAACATGGTAGTTGCTTATTGTAATGTCAATGCTATTGGCGGCATACGTTTATTTGAAACATTTAGCGCTTCAATTAATAATACCAGGGCCAGCGAATACCCATTAGAAGCATTTGCGGGTGCTGTATTGCCAATATCAATTCAAATCTATGGTTCAGTAGAGCGTGTACTTGGTGATGTGACAGGATTTACGATTAATACTGACCGTGAAGCAATTGAAGCTACCACAATATCAGATCGTTTTAAACGGATGTACACCGCTGGATTAATTAGTGGTTCTGGTTCTATTGATTGTTTATTTAATACTAAAAATAGCGGGCAAACTGAAAATTCTTTGCTAATGCTTCAGTTAATTAATCGCACCGATATTGGCAGTGAATTTAAATGTTTATTGCAGCTAACGCAAAGTGATGTTTACCCTGAAACCAAAGATATTTATTATGAATTTGAGGCTGCGATAACACGAACAGGTGTGGAAGTACGGCCAGATCAAGCAATAACGTGTGTAATTGATTTTGTAACAACTGGTGAAATCCAATTATTGATTGGTGAACCTAGCGGCTATGTGCTCAAGGAAGACACTGACCGCTTGCGTTTGCAACAAAACCTAGACTTCCTCATGACGGAGGTTACCGATTAGAATACGGCTAGCCTTGTCTTACCTCGGAGTTTTATAGCGTGGCAGATCAACGGATAACGCAACTTACCGCGCTTGCTAAAAATGCAGTAGCAGCAATTGATGTGCTGCCTATTGTCGATATAAGCGCTAGTGAAACCAAAAAGGTAACAGCTAAAGACCTTTTTGAAGCTGGCGCAGCGCTGGCTGATAGTAGCAGTATTGACCTAATAAAATTAAATCAGTCTAGTGCAACTCAACTTGCCACTGCTGCTATTGCTAATGATGCTATAACAGCGGCAAAATTAGCCAATGATTCAAGCGTCAATTATGGGCCGACAGAACCTACGGTTGATAATTTTGAAGGTCGCGGCCATGTTAGCAGCACTACTAAATACTTAAAAGTTTATGATGGCAGCGTTTACCAACAAGTTATTGCACCAACCGCAGGCATTGAAGATCTTGCGGTAACAACTGGCAAACTAGCTGCAAATGCTGTTACTACAGCCAAGGTAGACGCTTCTGGTTTAGCGGCTGCTGCAATTGCAACTGATGCTGTAATAACTGCTAAAATTCAAGCTTTAGCCGTAACCGAAGCAAAAATAGCGACTGGTGCGGTAACAGTTGCAAAACTAGGTGATGATGCGGTAACAGCGGCTAAGTTGGCTGATAATGCAGTAGCTACGGCTTCTATTATTGCATTAGCAGTTACAGAAGCAAAGATAGGCGCTAGTGCTGTTACTGAAACCAAGTTAGGTACGGCTGCGGTAACAGAAACAAAGATCGGAGCTGGCGCCGTAACAGTTGCAAAAATAGCTGATACACAAATTACCTATGCAAAATTAAATCTTGCTGACGGATCAGTACCTGGGGCAAAACTTGTTGATACAAGTGTTACTGCTGCGAAATTAGGAACAGACTCAGTAACAACTGCAAAAATTAATGCACTTGCAGTAACAGGAGCAAAGATAGCTGATGGCGCAATAACAGAAACAAAAATTGCTGATGATGCAGTTACAGCAGCTAAAATTGCAACAAATGCAGTAGGTGCGCTTGAATTAGCCAATGATGCTGTTGATACTGCATCTATTGCCGCTAGTGCTGTAACAGAAGCAAAGATAGGCACTGGCGCTGTTACTGTAACTAAGATTGGCGATACACAAATTACCTATGCAAAATTAAATTTAACTGATGGCAGTGTCCCTGGGGCGAAAATAACTGATGCTAGTGTTACTGCTGCTAAATTAGGAACAGACTCAGTAAGCACAGCTAAAATTGTAGACCTAGCAGTAACAACAGCTAAATTAGATGATAATGCTGTTACTACTGCAAAAATTACTGCTGACGCTATAACCGCAACTAAATTAGCTGCTGATGCGGTAACAACTGTAAAGATCATAGACGATGCAGTTACTTATGCAAAAATCCAAAATGTAACGGCTACAGATAAGCTGTTGGGTCGTGCTACCGCAGGCGCTGGCGACATAGAAGAAATTACACTTACTGCTGCTGGCCGCGCTCTACTTGATGATGCAGATGCTGCAACGCAACGCACCACGCTAGGGCTTGGCACAATAGCTACTCAAAATACTGGAGCCATTGCAGTAACAGGTGGTACATTAAGCGGTTTAACTTCTATAGCAGCAATAACTGCAACATTAACCAATGCCACTATTACGGCAGGTTCAGTAACAGGTATCACAGATATAACTGTTGCCGATGGTGGTACTGGGGCATCAAATGCCAGCACTGCACGTACTAATTTAGGCATTGTCATTGGCACTGACGTTCAAGCTTATGACGCGGGTTTACAAAGTATTGCTGGCCTAACAACTAGTGCAAATCAATTAATTTACACAACTGCTGCTGATACTTATACAACAGCAAGTTTAACTACTTATGGTCGCAGTTTAATTGATGATGCAGACGCTGCAACAGCTCGCACTACGTTGGCGCTTGGTACGCTAGCCACGCAAAGCGGCACTTTTAGCGGCACTAGCAGTGGCACTAATACTGGCGATCAAACCATTACGTTAACTGGTGATGTAACAGGTACAGGCACCGGATCATTTGCTGCATCTATTGCAACTAACGCTGTAACAACAGTAAAAATTGCTGACAGTAATGTTACTACTGCAAAGATTAATGCGGCAGCCGTTACAGGAGTAAAATTAGCAGCTAGTTCTAGTACTGTAGTAAGCGGTAACGCACCAACAGGATCAGGTGATTTTACAGGCCAGCAATGGTTAAATACAAACACAAAGTTAGCTTATGTATGGGATGGTTCAGCATGGCTACAGCAAGCAGGTGTACAAAGTTTTACATTCAGTGATTCCACGCCATTAACATTTTCTGCTTCTGTTAATGCTGCTGGTTTAGCAACAGTTACCACTGGTCTTGACACTCAAACCGCAGCACAAGTATTTGCTGGCCCTGCTACAGGTAGTGCTGCTGCTCCTACATTTAGAGCATTAGTTGCTAGTGATTTACCGCTAGCTGCTGCTGGCGTGAATGGCGCTATAGAACCAGGCACAGGTTTAACGGTAACTGGTGCAGGTGTATTAAATCACACTAACTCAGCAACGGCTGGAACATTTACCAAAGTTACTATTGATGCGCAAGGGCATGTAAGCACTGGCACAACATTAAATGCTGGTGATATACCAAATTTTGATGCAAGCAAGATTACTACTGGCACATTTACTGGAGCATTTCTTGCTGCGAATAGTGTTGGCGCAACACAACTAGCAGATTATGGCATTTCGCAAGTTTCAGAATCAGCCCCAACACCTGAATTTGCGGGGCAGTGGTGGGTTAACCCATCAGATCGTGCAGCTTACATTTGGATTGGTACAGTATCACCAGCGCCGAATGGTTATTGGCTGCTTGTTGGTTATGGCTCACCAACACAACTAAACTTGCGCTTTGGTGGCACGTATAACGCCACAACTAATTTAGTAGTATCACTGAACCAGTACGGCACTGAAGCCGGTTTGACTATAGGTCAAGCATTATCAGCACCAAATCCACAAAACAATGGCGTTTATTTAGTTGTTACTACAGCAGGCACCGGAACCACGCCAGCTCCTGCTGTTGCATTAGCAATTGGTGACTGGTGTTTAAGCCAAGGTACTGGCGCTACTTGGACTAAAGTGGGTGTTGTATCGGGTGCTGCTGGTACATTTAGCGATTATCAAGTGTTATGCGACGGTACATATTTTGCACCAGATATGACCGGGGTGGCTGATGTACGTGGTGCATTAACACTATTGTGGGGCCGCGCTCAAATTGCAACTACAGTTCAAATTGGCGTGGTGCTTGAATCTACTGAAGTGCTAGTTGATAACAGTACAGGTGCTATGTCAATCGGTACGGTAGATGATGGCACGTACTAATGTCGGAATATCTAGAACCGTTTAATTACAACGGTGAGAAAATCCCTAAAGGCGGCAGACCCGGTGATGTATTAGTCAAAATTGCTGGTGCAAATTTCTATGATGGGTGGCGCAGTATGACGACAGTATTTGAAACCTATGACGTTGTTTTCGATGAAGGCGAGTATTAGAATATAAAAGTAATCCCGTCCTAAAGGAGTTAAGGGAATGGCATCCACGCATAAGCACATCCGTAGCGGCACAGCAAGCAAGCGTCCGACTACAGCTATAGCAGAAGGGCAGATCGCCCTTGCAACAAATATTGCAAGCCCAGGTTTATTTTTTAAAGATAGTACTGGCGCAACGATTGTGAAAATCGGCCCAGTGCATGTGGGCGCTACTGCACCAAACGCATCACCAGCAGGTAGTGCAGGCAATAGCATCGGCGAGGTTTGGCTTGATACCAGTTCGACTCCAATAGGAGTAAAGATTTACGATGGCACGGCATTTGTAAATGCTACCCCGATTGGTAGTACTACAGTTCAAGGCTTACTGGAATTAGCAACTAACGCTGAAACACAAGCCGGTTCTGATACAGCACGTGCTGTTACCTCCGCTGGTCTGCAAAGCAAATTAAGCGATAGCACCAGTACCACTAGTTCCACCACCATTGCATCAAGTACGGCTGTAAAAGCAGCTTACGATTTAGTTAATGCTGCATTGCCTAAGTCGGGTGGCACGGTAACAGGCAACCTTGAGATTGGTACTGCTGGCAGTTTAAGTTTTGAAGGTTCTACTGCTGATGCGTTTGAAACCACCATTGCAGTAGTTGATCCAACCGCTGATCGCACAATTACGCTGCCAGATACAACTGGTACGGTAGTAACAACAGGCGATAGCGGGACAGTCACAAGCACGATGTTGCTAGATGGCACAGTTGTTGATGCAGATATAAATGCCAATGCCGAGATTGCTGTCAGCAAATTGGCGGATGGAGCGGCACGTCAGTTGCTGCAAACGGACGCGGCTGGCACTGGCGTGGAATGGGCTAGCAACATTGACATTCCCGGCACCCTGGACGTTACCAGTGCAGCAACATTTGACAGCACCGTTGCTGTAACTGGCGCACTAACCAAAAGCGGCAACAATGTTGTCACGGTTGGCGACACCGGCACTGTCACTAGCACGATGCTGCTTGATGGCACCGTCCTCAACGCTGACATCAACGCCTCGGCAGCAATTGCTGGCACAAAGATCTCTCCTGATTTCGGCAGTCAAACAATTACCACTACTGGCGTTGTTAGCGCTGCCCTGGGAGCAGCCGCAACACCCAGCGTCACCTTCACTGGTGACCTGAATACCGGCATCTACTCCCCCGGCTCAGACCAAGTAGCCATCAGCACTAATGGTACTGGGCGGTTGTTTGTTAACAGTGTTGGATCTATTGGCTTGGGTGGGGCAGCTAGCAATGCCGTGGTGACAATCCCCAACAATGCTAGTAGTGATACGCTTTACTTTTCTGGAACAAGCAGCACTAAGCTGTTATCCGGCTCGACAACTACATTTGATATTGGTATTACTGAAAACTCAAGTACTGCGCCTATCAGGTTTCTTACCACTAACACTGAACGCCTGCGTATCGATGCCAGTGGCCAGATTCAGGCCGTAAGCCTTGGCAGTGCCGGAGCCCCTACATATAGCTTCACCACCGACCCCAACACCGGCATCTACAGCCCCGGTGCTGACCAATTAGCGATAGCAACAAATGGAGGTGTTCAGCTTATAGTTAATTCGTCTGGTCAGGTTACACTTAATGCCCTAGGAACTGCAGCGGCACCAGCTTATAGTTGGATAGGTGACCCTAACACTGGTTTTTTTCGTCCCAACGCTGACGAAATAGCGATAGCAACAAATGGAACTCAGCGACTCACTGTTAATGGCCCCGGAAATATTATTACTACGGGGAGTTTTGTCGACCCTTCCATCATTGGCACGATCCTT
>Ga0181356_1001407_pt1 | contig 10481 bp, 6 predicted proteins | sample Fa13VDMM110SN_FD_130104 | JGI IMG/M metagenome (GOLD analysis project Ga0181356, IMG submission 130104) | Freshwater viral communities from Lake Michigan, USA - Fa13.VD.MM110.S.N | ecosystem: Environmental > Aquatic > Freshwater > Lake | place: USA: Michigan | collected 2013-09-24 | reverse complement strand
TTGTAAGGTCTATTGAAAAGGCACGGTTTTCACCGTGCCTTGTGATTATTCGTTTGGTTGGTCTTGTGTTTCGTCTATTTCTGTGTCTTGTTCGTATTCTTCGTATTGGTTGTATCTTGTGTTGTATCTTGGTCTTGTTGGTCTGATGAGGCGTTTGCGTTGGGCTCTCATTTCTCTACAGCCAGCTGGGTCGTTTAAAGCTCTGACTAATGCCCATACTTCTTTTTCTAGTTGGCCTTCTTGGTCTTGCAGCACGTTTATTAGTAGGTCTACCATGGGTCTGTTTAGCTGTACGCTCGTGACACCTAGGAATGGTTCGGAGACGTTAAATGTCGGTTTTTCAGGGTTATACATATTCTATCCTATTATGTGTCTATAGCCATTAGCGACTATAATTTTTAGGTACCGTATATTTACTTGCAACAAATATATCTTAGCCTAAGGAGAAATTCTATGCCCCTGGTAATTGCTGATAGGGTAAAAGAGACTAGCGAGACTATAGGTGCGGGTAATATTTCGCTGGCGGGGGCCATCACGGGTTATCAATCTTTTTATAATGCTATAGGCATAGGGAATACATGCTACTATGTAATTGAAAGCCCAGATGTAGGTGAGTGGGAAATCGGTATAGGCACTGTAAGCGACGCCACCACTCTAGTTAGAACTACTATTTTGAAAAGTAGTAATAGTAATAATGTTGTTACTTTTTCATCTGGCTCCAAGTATGTTTTCGTTAGCTTTCCAGCAGATCAGATTAATGGTTTAGCGACTTTAGCGGCAAATGGCGTTAACTCATTTAACAACCGTACCGGCGACGTAACGCTGACGACCAGCGACATAACGACTTTGGTTGACGCCAACTATATCCAGGTTTGGAAAGACACCCAGGCCAATGCAGGGACTTTGACACAGTTTCCTAAGTACGGATCTGTGACTTCAGCCTCGGGGCCGATTCAAGGGTATTCCCGAGGACTGCTGACAAGCAACACTTCTGGCACGATTACGAAGTCAATATTTGACGGTAGTTTGTACTCTAGTTCTGGCTCTACGGTCCTTCAATACAAAGCTGTCGGTTTTAATTCTAACGACACAGGCGCCGCTAATTCGTTAAAAACTGGAAGGGTGCTGATTGGCCAGTACGGTGAAGTAATGATCGAGTCGTCCACTAAATTTAATGCCAACACACTGACCACGGCTACATTTGATGTTATCGGCGGTACACGATCGAGCGGAATTACGGGAACATACGACCCGCACTCGTTTAGTGGTATTAACGCTCGGTTTGCTGTAGGAGCCAGTGGTGCTTACGATCCCGCTACTTATCAGGCTGACAAGGTGGCTGGAGCTTATCACGCGGCAGAGTTAAATCTGAACACAATAACATCGGGAGCACGATTTAACAACGGTACGCTCATTTCACGTCCGGGTCAGATTTATCTTTTTACAGAGAATACCTGGAACACCACCGATTCAGGTTTAGCCTTTGATCACGCGTATGATTATCGCACTACCCTAATTCTGGGCGAATCGGCAGAGCTGGTATTTCAAAACAGCAATCGGACAGAGTTACGCACCCCTAACATGACCGACTATTCAATCCTTACTAGGGGTTATGCTGACACGCGTTATATGGGTGCCACGGGTGTTCTGAATGGCTCAACTGGCGTGCAGGGAGCTTCAGGCGTTGCCGGAACTACTGGAATTAGCGGGGCGAGTGGGGCGTCTGGAGCTACAGGATTAGCTGGAGCAACTGGTGTAGCGGGGACAACCGGAATTAGCGGGGCTAGTGGAGCTACTGGATTAGCCGGAACGACCGGAATTAGTGGGGCGTCTGGAGCCTCGGGGGCTACCGGGGTCCAGGGAGCCAGTGGAGTTGGAGCTACAGGAATTAGCGGTGCTAGTGGGGCATCGGGGGCTACCGGTGTAGCCGGAACAACAGGAATAAGTGGTGCATCTGGAGCCTCCGGGGCAACTGGTGTTCAGGGTGCCAGCGGTGTTGGAGCTACCGGTATTAGCGGTGCTAGCGGGGCTACCGGATCAACTGGACCTCAAGGTGCTACCGGAATTAGTGGAGCCTCTGGAGCGTCTGGAGCAACAGGCTTAGCCGGAGCCACAGGAATAAGCGGGGCTAGTGGGGCATCTGGAGCCAGCGGAGCATCAGGAGCAACTGGCGTACAAGGTGCTAGTGGTGTTGGGGCTACAGGAATTACTGGGGCTTCTGGAGCTAGTGGAGCAACTGGCTTAGGCGGAACGACCGGAATTAGTGGAGCCTCTGGAGCATCTGGTGCAACCGGTGTTCAAGGGGCAAGCGGGGTCGGAGCAACAGGAATTAGTGGTGCGTCTGGGGCATCAGGGGCATCCGGGGCTACCGGATTGGTTGGTGCTACTGGAATAAGTGGAGCTAGTGGAGTTAGTGGAGCTACTGGTGTTCAAGGTGCTAGTGGGGTCGGAGCAACAGGAATTAGCGGTGCCTCTGGAGCCTCTGGGGCATCTGGAATTAGTGGGGCAACCGGAGCGTCCGGGGTTATAGGTTCAACAGGATCAACAGGTGTTCAGGGAGCTAGCGGTGTTGGTGCTACAGGAATTAGCGGGGCATCTGGAGCGTCTGGAGCTACAGGTTTAGCCGGAGCTACAGGAATAAGTGGGGCTTCCGGTGCAGCAGGAATGAGTGGATTTAGTGGCGCTACTGGAGCTAGTGGTGCTACTGGTTTAGCAGGAGCTACCGGGATTAGCGGGGCATCTGGAGCGTCTGGAGCTACAGGTTTAGCCGGGGCTACAGGAATAAGTGGAGCATCTGGAGCAACAGGTGTAGCCGGAACAACCGGGGCTGTTGGAGTTGGAATTAGTAATGTTTCTGTAACAGATAATACCGGGTCAATGACCCTTACCATCGATTACACCGCTGGAGGACCTAGTCAATCCAACTTTAATGTTAATATCCCAGCAGGTGCCAGTGGTGTTGGAGCTACGGGGATTACCGGGGCATCCGGCGTTCAGGGTGCCAGTGGAGCCACTGGCTTAGCCGGAACGACCGGAATTAGTGGGGCATCTGGAGCATCTGGGGCATCTGGAGCATCCGGGGCAACTGGATTAGCTGGAGCAACTGGCGTTAGCGGAGCTACTGGATTTTCGGGTAGTACTGGTGCCAGTGGGGTTGGTGCTACTGGAATTGACGGGGCATCTGGAGCTAGTGGTGCTACAGGATTAGCTGGGTCTACTGGAATTAGTGGTGCATCTGGGGCCAGCGGTGCAACTGGATTAGTAGGAGCTACAGGAATAAGTGGAGCCAGTGGTGCATCCGGAGCTACTGGTGTTCAAGGGGCAAGTGGTGTTGGTGCTACAGGAATTAGCGGTGCGTCTGGAGCCAGCGGTGCAACAGGATTAGTCGGGGCAACGGGAATTAGTGGAGCTTCTGGGGCGTCCGGAGCTACGGGTGTACAAGGAGCGTCGGGTAGCATTGGTTTAACTGGAACTACTGGAATTTCTGGAGCATCCGGCGCTACTGGACTTACTGGAGCTACAGGAATAAGTGGGGCTTCCGGCGCAGCAGGAATGAGTGGATTTAGTGGCGCTAGTGGAGCTACTGGAATCAGCGGAGCAAGCGGAGCTAGTGGAGCAACTGGTTTAGCTGGAGCTACTGGAATTAGCGGCGCAAGTGGAGTTAGTGGAGCCACTGGCGTTCAAGGAACGTCAGGAGTTATTGGTTTAACCGGAGCTACGGGTATTAGCGGAGCTAGCGGGGCGTCTGGTGCTACTGGTTTAGCTGGAGCCACTGGAGTTTCAGGAGCTAGTGGAGCGTCAGGAGCAAGTGGAGCCACAGGGATTAACGGAGCCTCTGGAGCATCTGGAGCCAGCGGGGCATCAGGGGCAACTGGGGTTCAAGGCGCAAGTGGCGTTGGGGCTACCGGTATTAGTGGAGCATCTGGCGCATCTGGTGCAACTGGATTAGCTGGAGCTACAGGAATAAGTGGGGCATCTGGAGCCTCCGGGGCAACAGGGGTTCAAGGCGCAAGTGGGGTTGGAGCTACCGGTATTAGTGGAGCTTCTGGGGCCAGCGGTGCTACTGGTTTAGCTGGAGCTACAGGAATAAGTGGGGCTAGCGGTGCATCTGGGGCCTCTGGAGCTACTGGATTAGCTGGGGCATCCGGATCATCAGGAGCATCTGGGGCTAGAGGTTCTACAGGATCAACTGGTGTTCAAGGTGCTAGTGGTGTTCAAGGTGCCAGTGGTGTTGGGGCTACAGGAATAAGTGGTGCATCTGGAGCGTCTGGAGCTACAGGTCTAGCCGGAGCTACTGGCAGCACCGGTGTAGCAGGAACAACTGGAATCAGTGGAGCATCTGGAGCAACTGGCTTAGCTGGAGCCACTGGAATTAGTGGTGCGTCTGGAGCCAGCGGAGCATCAGGAGCCACCGGTGTTCAAGGTGCTAGTGGTATTGGAGCTACTGGAATTAATGGTGCATCTGGGGCCTCTGGAGCGACTGGATTAGCTGGAGCTACAGGAATAAGTGGAGCATCTGGTGCTAGTGGAGCTACTGGAGTTAGTGGAGCTACTGGAGTTAGTGGAGCTAGTGGAGTTAGTGGGGCTTCCGGCGCAGCAGGAATGAGTGGATTTAGTGGCGCTAGTGGAGTAGATGGTGCAGCTGGAAACGGTATCACAAGTATCGTTACAGCTGGTGGATATGATCCAGTAACTGGTAGTCAAAATTTTACAATTTATTATTCACTACAAGGACCTGACAATGTTACTTGGACTACCGGAGCTGCTGGTGCTACCGGAGTAATTGGTGATTTTGGAGCTACCGGAATCAGTGGAGCCTCTGGAGCGTCTGGAGCAACAGGCTTAGCCGGAGCTACAGGAATAAGCGGGGCTAGCGGGGCCAGTGGAGCTTCTGGAGCTAGAGGATCAACAGGTTCAACAGGAATTCAAGGTGCTAGTGGTGTTGGAGCTACAGGGATAAGCGGTGCGTCTGGAGCATCTGGAGCAACTGGATTAGCTGGAGCCACTGGAATTAGTGGAGCATCCGGTGCAAGCGGAGCAACTGGGGTTCAAGGTGCTAGTGGGGTTGGAGCTACTGGAATAAGTGGAGCCTCTGGAGCATCTGGGGCTACTGGATTAGCAGGAGCCACCGGAATAAGCGGGGCATCAGGAGCATCTGGTGCAACAGGCGTTCAAGGAGCAAGTGGGGTTGGGGCTACGGGTATTAGTGGTGCATCCGGGGCCAGCGGTGCAACTGGAATTAGTGGTGCGTCTGGAGCTTCTGGAGCTTCTGGGGTTAGAGGTTCTACAGGATCAACAGGCGTTCAAGGGGCTAGCGGGGTTGGAGCTACTGGAATTAGTGGTGCGTCAGGAGCGTCTGGGGCTACTGGATTAGCCGGAGCAACTGGAATAAGCGGGGCATCAGGAGCAAGTGGAGCGTCTGGCGTTCAAGGAGCCTCAGGGTCAACAGGGTTACGTGGCGGCGTAGGCTACACCTTTAGTACCACGGTCACTGACGCAGATCCAGGTAATGGTGTTGTCCAATACAACAGTGCTACGATTGGTTCAGTTACGAACATTTACATCGACAACCTGGACATAGCTGGAGTTACACAAACCGCTTGGTACGACACGTGGGATGACTCTACATCTCCTACGGAAGGTTACTTGACGCTGCAAAGCAACACGGCTGCTGGAACAGTGGTGAACATCTTTCGTGTGACCGGAGCTGTGACTGCGGCAGCAGGTTATTACAAAATTCCAGTAGCTTATGTCAGCGGTACACTGCCAGCAAACTTAGCCGGACTGGTCATTGCTTTTTCTCGCACGGGAGATCTTGGAGCAACTGGAGCCACCGGAATAGCCGGAACTACAGGAATTAGCGGGGCATCTGGAGCCTCTGGTGCATCAGGAGCTAGCGGAGCTAGAGGTTCAACAGGATCAACTGGCCCTCAAGGTGCTAGTGGGGTTGGAGCTACCGGCATTAGTGGGGCTAGTGGTGCATCCGGGGCAACTGGATTAGCTGGGGCTACTGGAATCAGTGGAGCATCTGGGGCTAGCGGAGCCACAGGTGTTCAAGGTGCGAGTGGTGTTGGAGCTACAGGGATAAGTGGATCATCTGGAGCGTCTGGAGCTACAGGTCTAGCCGGAGCTACTGGCAGCACCGGTGTAGCAGGAACAACTGGAATAAGTGGTGCGTCTGGGGCATCGGGAGCAACTGGCTTAGTTGGAGCTACTGGAATTAGTGGGGCATCTGGGGCGTCTGGAGCGTCTGGGGTTAGAGGTTCTACAGGATCAACAGGCGTTCAAGGGGCAAGTGGGGTTGGGGCTACAGGAATTAGCGGGGCATCTGGAGCTTCTGGAGCTACTGGATTAGCTGGGGCTACAGGAATAAGTGGAGCATCTGGTGCTAGTGGAGCTACTGGAGTTAGTGGAGCTAGTGGAGTTAGTGGGGCTTCCGGCGCAGCAGGAATGAGTGGATTTAGTGGAGCAACTGGAATAACCGGTGCTAGTGGAATAGATGGTGCTAGCGGAATAGACGGTGCTGCTGGAAACGGCATCGTAAGCATCACTACAGCTGGTGGATATGATCCGGCTACTGGTAGTCAAAACTTCGTAATTGAGTATTCACTACAAGGACCTGACAATGTTACTTGGACTACCGGTGCTGCTGGTGCTACTGGAGCAAATGGTGCTAGTGGAATAGATGGAGCTACCGGAGCTACCGGAGCACAAGGAAGTCAAGGGGCTAGCGGTGTTGGTGCTACTGGAATAAGTGGAGCTAATGGTGCATCTGGAGCTAATGGTGCAGCTGGAGCCAGTGGAGCGTCCGGTGTTAGAGGCTCAACGGGTTCAACAGGCCCTCAAGGGGCTACTGGTGCTGGAACGGCAGGTGTTAATGGAGCTTCTGGAGCACCTGGAGCAAGTGGAGCGTCCGGCGTTAGAGGCTCAACCGGTTCAACAGGCCCTCAAGGGGCCACGGGAGCCGGAACAGCAGGTCCGACCGGGGCAACAGGTTCAACTGGAGTTCAGGGTGCGTCGGGGATTGGAGCCTCCGGGGCTCAGGGTATTTCCGGGGCATCTGGAGCAACTGGCCCCGCCGGTGGAGCTTCACTCGGTGCCAACAGTTTCACGGGTGCTCAGAATCTCCAGGACAACGAGCTGATCCGGGCCAAGATCCGTGATTACTCGGAAACGATTTCAAGCCCGACGATCTCGGCAGGAACCTTGACGCTCAATCTGGAAACTTCTAACATTTTTACTGTCAGTTTGAATGCAGCGATCACGACCTTGACGATCAGTAATCCGCCAGCATCGGGCTCAGGCGGGGCGTTCACTCTGATTCTGACCGCGGACGGAACGGCTCGAGCGATAACGTGGGGTGCCGCTGTCAAATGGCCAGGTGGTACAGCACCAACCCTGACATCTACCCTCAACAAAATTGACGTCTTCACGTTTGTCACCACGGATGGCGGGACCAGCTATTACGGGTTTAACTCAGGGCAAAACTTCTGATGATTGAAACACTCTTACGTCAACGTAGTCCTTCTGCTTCAATTCCCGGAGACCAGTATCTGGCTGTCGGGATGAGTGTCTCTCCTTACATTGCAATTTACAAAAAAAATGGAGATACGTTCACCAGATTGCCAAACCCGGCCACCTTACCAACAGGGGTAACCTACGGGGTAGCCTGGAACGGAAATACACATCTGGCGTGTTCTCACTCAGATTACCCTTACGTGACAGTGTATAAACGCAGCGGAGACACGTTCACCAAACTGGCCAATTTTACTACAAATGAAGGGGGATTACAGGGTGGGCGTATCGCGTTTAATAGTTCTTTGGGTAATGGTGCTGCACCTGCGTCAAAAATGGCCTATATTTTTTCAGGTGGTCCTGGGTTCAAGACTATATCAGTCTCTGGTGATACGTTTAGCGTTGATGCCAACAGTGCCACAACACTTGCAGCAACTCCTTCACTAAACACTGGGATTGCCTACAATGTGAACAGTGGCTCGGGTAATTATTTGGCAATTGCAAAGCAAGGTATCTTTATCTATTCAACGGCCAATCCGCCGGTGCGGATCACACAAAGTATGACGACAAGTATTACAGTTCGCTGCGTTGCTACCAACGAGTTGGATTCTCTGCTCAGTTATGGCGGTTCTAGCGTTGTCCAATTGGCGGGAACCAGTGCCGGTCCGACCTTTTCTGCCTATTCTCCGTCATCTCTTAGCATTGGTGGCAACTCACGTGCGATGGCTTGGGACTGGTATGATGCTTCTTACTTAGCCGTCGATTTTGGGGCCTCTCCTTACTTACGCGTGTATAAGTGGAATCAAGCCGCGACTTTTACCGTATGTACGCTTAGTTCAAATCCACCCGGCTCCATCAACGGTGTAGCCTGGAATTATGGCGTTAACATGTATTTGGCAAGTTGTGGGGCTACTAGTCCTTTCATCTATATCTATAAACGTGACGCTCCAGGCGGTACAAGTTTTACCCGACTTAGCGACCCTGCCGTTTTACCTGAAGGTCAAGGTAATTCTGTGGCATTCAGCGAACCAATTTGATCAGAAGGAACTCTACATGCGTTACAGTCGAATCGTTGACGGTCTACCCACACCACCTCAGCCGCTTCCGATGTCGTTTGCGGATGTTTCCAACTTCCACACGCTGCCGGAGGATACTCTAGCAACCTATGGCTGGTATCCTTACACCCACACATGGCCTCCCAGCTATGATAAAGCGACGGAACGGCTGGTACAAAACTTCAGCTTTGACGGGACTACCGTAAATACAAGCTGGCAAACAGTTCCGCTCACGTCAGAAGAGCTGGCTGATATTGCCAAGCAGACGATTAAAAGTCTGGGACAAGCTGTTAAAGATCACCTGGATGCTACGGTGCAGGCTAGAGATTACGATTCCATCATTAGTGCTTGCACCTACGCCACGTCTTCCGTGGATCGCTATCGGGACGACGGGCTAGCCTGTGTAAACTGGCGAGACGCTGTGTGGTTAGAAGTATATATGATTATGGCTCAGGTTGAAGCCGGGACACGTCCAATACCTACAGTAGAAGCCCTCATCGCTGAACTTCCGGAGCTTGTCTGGCCATGACCTTCACTAAAGCTGCCCGCGACTTCATCATAGCTAGCGGTTTAATATTGAGATAAGGGGGTGAGTGTGACAGGCGACGAACTAAAGTATGAGATGAGCTACTGGGGCAACTGCTGCAACACGTTCGACGAAGAACAGAAGCAATATGTCTATGCCCGGTTCATGGGATTAGAGGTCAATCACTACAAGATCCAGCTATCTGCTAAAGACGTTATGGACGTAGGCGGAGGACCTGCGAGCATGTTGCTCAAGGTTCCAAACCTTAGCCACGGCGTGGTGGTAGATCCGATCGAATACCCTGATTGGACCGTAAAACGCTATGCAACGAACAACATTACGGTACGCAAGGCGTATGGCGAAGACCTGCTACGCGACCGTAACTGGGATGAGGTCTGGCTCTACAACTGTTTGCAGCACGTAAACGATCCAGAAAAGATCGTGAAGAACTGCATACGGTCTGGTAAGGTTTTTCGAATCTTTGAGTGGATAAATACTCCAGTGTATGAAGGGCATCCGCACTCTTTGACGAAAGAGATGCTTGATAGCTGGATCGGGCAATCAGGTGGAACTGTGCTGCTAAATGAAGGGGGCTGTGATGGCTGGGCATACTATGGTTGCTTTAAGACAGGGAATTGACCAGGTGGGTAGTAATGTCCCCTGATGGTCAGATGGAAACCGGAGATGATGGAAAAACAGATGTCGGGAAACTGCTACCCGCAGCTCCTACACTTACGAATACACCAAAACCTGTAGCTTACCCACTCACCTAACGATTCTTTGTAGAAGGCATCATATGTCATTCCGGTTTCACCTGCTTGGGCTGCCGCACACGGTTTCCAGCCCGGAGTATGTCGCTTGTGCTTACACTCAAAAGGTCGTTAAGTTTGCCAAGATGATGAAGGCCCGTGGCCACCACATCATCCACTACGGACACGAAGACTCTCAGGTAGACTGCCACGAGCACGTCACGGTCACGACCAATCGAGATCTGGAAATAGCGTATGGCAACTACGACTGGCGAGCTGGCTTCTTCAAGTTTGATGTCAACGACCACGCATACCAGACGTTCTACAAAAATGCCATCGTTGAGGTCGGCAAGCGAAAGCAGAATCGCGACTTCATCCTGCCGTTCTGGGGTTCCGGTGTTCGACCTGTCTGTGATGCTCATCCAGACATGATCTGTGTAGAACCGGGCATCGGTTATGCCGGTGGACACTGGGCTCGCTGGAAAGTGTTCGAGAGTTATGCCATCTACCACGCTTACTGTGGAATGCACAACGTCAGCACTTGTCGTCAGGACTGGTATGACGTGGTTATCCCCAACTACTTCGATGTCGATGACTTTGAGTATTCAGCCGAGAAGGACGATTACTTCTTATATC
>Ga0181356_1001405_pt1 | contig 10483 bp, 8 predicted proteins | sample Fa13VDMM110SN_FD_130104 | JGI IMG/M metagenome (GOLD analysis project Ga0181356, IMG submission 130104) | Freshwater viral communities from Lake Michigan, USA - Fa13.VD.MM110.S.N | ecosystem: Environmental > Aquatic > Freshwater > Lake | place: USA: Michigan | collected 2013-09-24 | reverse complement strand
ATCCCACTGATATGTTTCTTTTCCAAGCCGACGTTGTGAGCAAGTTTATTAACCTCTTTTTTTTTTAATAATTTTTTAGAAGGTTAATCGCTTTTTTTTTCAACATAATCATTCAACCCCTTCATAACAAGTTGAGAGATCAATCCGGGGTTGGCTCCTTGGTTGGTAAGCATTGTGGTTTTTGAATTACCTATGGCTTTTTCTGCTTGATTTTCTCGTTCAAATAAACTTCTTTTAATTAGAGCTTTTGGATCAGGATTTAGAATTTGAGGGTTTTTCTCTTCCCATCCCTCAACAGAAGTATTTATATAATTACATTTTTCCATCTTACATAACTCCATAATCTTAATAGCATCCACATCAACGGATACATCAACTACAAAAGGTTTTTCTTTACGAAGTATAGGTAGTAAAATCTTTTTCAAGTTATTTTTATCCAAGGCTTTTTGTATATGTTGTATGTTAGGATACATTTTAAAGCACCATTCAGGTATATCTCTGGGTTCTATAATAATTAAAAGGGATATAGTTTGTTTTTCTAATTTCCACATTTCAAGAAGGGTTCGGCCTACGCCTCCACAACCTATCATCATTATATTCATTTATTATATAAACTTTTAAAATTTTAAAAAAATATAAGAACTATAATAAATAAATGAGTTTGTCATTATCCAAAGGAAAGCCCGTGTGTATTATAGACGATAATCCAAACAAGAAAATTTATATCAATACAGAGAATGTTTTTGATGATGAAGATAAAGACGCAAATATAGAAACGACGCGTGAGAACAGAGAAAAGATTTTTAAAAATTTTATTAAATTAGATAAAAAACTCACCAGTAGTGAAATGAATAAAATGATTGAATGTTATAAAGACGAAAGTAAAGTTGATAATGTTGAAGAACATCTTGGTAAATTAAGCCGAAAATATGAAGACGCAAAGATGTTTGTTAATAATAGTCTTAAAAAGTTTTTAGATTATGGTAAAGATGCGACTTTATTTCCGATTGTTGAACCCCTTGATAAAGCAAGTTGTCATTTGTTTTTGTCTGGACAAACGGGAAGTGGTAAGAGTTATTTCCTATCACAATTTTTAAAACATAATCCTCCAAAGAAATTGCAACCGATATTGTTATTTAGCCCCGTCAAAAATGATCCATCTCTAAAATCTATCAAAGGGTTGGTTCAAGTTGATTTAGTCGAGTTTGAAGAAGAACATAAGCGTGATCTGGAATATGATGATATACCTGAAAAGGCAATTTGTCTTTTTGATGATATAGAAAGTGATAGTAATTTTAGTAAATTTCTAATGAATTTGAGGGACAAAGTGCTTGAAGTTGGCCGTCATAAATGTCAGTCTTGTTTTACAATTTCACATAATCCCATGGGACATAATAAAACCAAAGCATCAATAAGGGAGAGTTTTTATGCTGTGATTTTTCCACATTCAAATCCAAGAGATTGCGGAGCCTTATTAAGTAAATACTTTGGTTATACCAAGAAGATGATAGATGAAGTTATGGCTACAAAATCACGGTGGGTGATGGTAAGTAAGCGTGTGCCTCAATACTGGGTAAGCAGTCATTCAATACGATTACAATAAATTATATTTTATTTTTAAAATAAAATATTATTACATATAATAAATGTCAAATACTGCTCTCGTAGAAAATGTGTATTACACTTGTAGCCAATATAATCCACTTCCAACTGAAGTTCCAGCAAATAGCGATGACAAGTTGATTTTTCCTCTTGTAAAAGATGCTGATAATTATCAAGTTGCCGTAGCCAAAGCGGACATCCCTATTGGAAGTATTCCACTTACACAAACTAATATACCTTTGAAAGAATATGAAATAACTTTACGACAAGGCACAACAGAAGCGTCTGCCTATGTACGCCAAATAAACGCAAAAAACGGAAATTACCTATGGAATTGCACACCAAATTGTCTCATCACTCAATATGATTATAGTGGAACAAGCGGAACACTATCACCTTCATCTCAAGCGCAGGATTTTTCGGCATACGTGCCTTTTGTTAGTGATTTTGCTGTGGATGATTATACGAATGTGTATTTAGCTGGAAGTTTAACACAAAACGGTGTTAATAATTTATTTTATATAATCAACTTTGTTTCGGGTAATGTTCTTGCTACTCTTGATTTTTTCCAAATCGTGGGTATGGACTTGGATTATGGTAATCAACTATATGTGGCTAATGAAGCTCCAACCGGAACTGCCATAGAAATTTTTACTAATACAAATTCAGCCACTCAGGTTATTCTCACGCCGATTGCGACGATCATTAATGGCTTTGATGGTAATCCTTTATCAGCAATTCGAACAATCTCTTGTGATACAACCTTGTTTGTGGGCTATGAACTCAATAAATTCTCGTTGTATTCTTGTGATACATTTCAAGCATTAAACGGCTTTACCGAAGCTGGAATAGTCGCTTTAGGAACAGCCTCTGCCGTGTTAAACAAAGGCACTGGAACTTTTATGATTGTCGATAATGGTGTTTCACCTGATTTATTTGTTGGAACAAAAGCCAATACTTATGCCTACGATATGATAAGCAATACTGAATTTATTGCAAGTGATCCAACCTTTGCGTGTTTAAGTGGGACGAAATTTGCCTTTGGAAATGACAAGATGTCTTTCATTGGAAATGATAATTATTTATATCAAACAAACTATTCAAACGGACAATCATCAGGAACTCCACAAAATTTAAGTTCTCTTACTCAACTCTATGATCAAATTGCTTCGTATCCAACACGAGACAATTTAGTTGTACAAGAAGCATCTACAAGAGGACTTTACGGTTTAGGCTTGGATAATTTAGGAAACTATAATCCTTTTAGTATTTTGGGCGATGTATTTAGCGTATCAAGCACTGCTCTTGAAAGCTTTGATTATCAAAATAGCACAAACAAGATTTTAGCCATAGCAAATAATGAAAAGTTATACATCAGCACGGTTCCTGTATATCCAAAGAATTTCTTAACGGGTAATTTTACGGGCACAGTTGGGCAAACAAATAATTTGCAATTAGTTGGAACCGGTTGGAATACTTCTCAAACACTTCAAGTATCAACTGTCTCGACTATATCGTCTTTCACGCCAACAAATCAAAATTTTATGGACTGGTTCTGTTCTCCATTCAGTGGTTTAATTGTAGCTTCGGGAGTGAATGTGGGCGGAGATTATTTTATAGGCACTTACAATAGCTCGGGAGTAGAGCAGAATTTTTACACAACAGCTGAACAATACAATAACATTTGTGCGTTGGGTATAAATGGTTTAGTCGCAATGTCTAATAATCAAGGAATAATTCACATTAGAGCTGAAAATGGAGCAGGAGCGCTATTATCACAGATTAATTTGCCCTTGGTTCCATCCGCTCAACTTATAGGAATTGCTGGTTGTTATGTATTAGCTGGAAATCAAAATATTTTAGTGGCTACATACGGGACGAATTTCTACTTGTATAGCGTAAATACAGCTGGAACCATAGCAACACTGAATTTTTCAACAGATCAATTTATACCAGCTGGACAAATAACACCAGAGTGGTTATTCCAAGCAACTTTTAATTCTCAGTCATCCTCTGGAACTGGAGCTAATTTTCCAAAATTATTTCTTACAACCTCGGGAAGTAAGGCAAATCCCGATTATACATCGGCACAAGCTTTAGTTCAAGTTGCTTTTCTTGGTGGAGCAAGTTTTACGGGGATTGACTTTGCGAATACTGTCATCCTAACGGACAATCAATTATTGCCGAATCAGCCCGGAAATAGTTTAACCGCGGACATCCATATGGAAGAAGTTTATTTAGGGATGGGTGTCTATGAAAGCCAAGGATACATTAATTTCAACGGAGTAGTACAGGTATGGAATGTTCCAACGGCAACAAAAACATCTACTTTCAACATGCCAACAGGTAATTCATACATCGGTTTTAATTATTACAATATAGACGGAGCATTTGGCTTTTCTCAAATTACAACGACTGGAGCAACCTCGTTTCAAAGCGTTGCTGTCAGTAAAAGAAATCCTAATAATATTTATCTTGTAGATATAAGTGGTAATTCTTGGAAAGGAACTTTGTCTGGATTGAATCTTGCTCTAACAAGTCTAACTTCAATTACAGGTTCGCCTTACACCAGTATTTCTATGACTCCTGAAGCCAATCTCTACAATACTGCCTTGTATGAATACACAATTTCGAATCAAACACAATTGGGGACGAAAAACTACGGGACAACATTTATTTCAAGCATATCCAAAAATGATGTATCACTTCAGTTTATAGTTGGAAAAGAGAATGTTGGAGTTGATTATTTTGCTTCGAGTAATTTTCAGTTGATTAATAGTTCTAATTTAGATACTACCAACTTGATCTACACGAAAAACGGAGAAGATGTTTTTGCTGGAAATGTCCCTATCTATTTTATGCAAGTCTTGTTGGATGCTATAAATTCAGCCTTTGCTGAAGCCTATAAAAGATTGAAAGCACTTGGTGGAACTCTTGCTGAACAACCAACTCTATCTTTAAATGTGGAGGATGGATTATGTTCTTTGACTTATTCATCCGATTACGCAACTGCTGGAAATGGAATTTTATTTAATCCAGCTCTAAATCAACTTGTATCTTTTAATAGCGGAGTAGATACGATTGATATTAATCAATATCTTTTGGTGTTGAATACTTCAGGTTCTATAACACAATATAATAAATCCATCTACCAGTTTAATCAACTCAGCAAATTATTGTTTCAATCTCAAACCATTTATGTTTCAGGTAGTTTCTTTGGTGTAAATTCTCAAAGTCAAATCATTACTGATATAAGTGTGCCGATAGATAGTTTTATAAACAATGTAGGACAGATTATTCAATTTCAACCGAATTTCCTACGGGTATATCAACTTTCGTCTAATAGTAGTATTGACAGAATTCAAATGACTTTGTTGTATCAATACACCGACGGAACACAATATCCGTTGCTATTAAATTCTAAACGTGGCTGGAGTGTTCTTTTAAACTTTGTAAGAAAGTTTTAATAATTTCTAATGAGCACTTCCGTCATGACAACAGAACCCCCTTGCATCCCTTTCGAAGCAGTCTGTCTCGCCACTATTACTTCAACTGTAAAATCTTTATACATTTCCTTTATCTTTGGATGATCATTATAAGATAAAAGAAATTTCCCTTTGATATTTTTCAAAAGAGATAATAATTCCTCGTGATTAATATTACCCGTTTCATAACCCCGACTATCTGTCTCGAGGTATGGTGGATCAAGATAAAAAAATGTATCTTCACTATCGTGTTCTTCTATCGCTTCTTTATAATCTTTTTTGGTAATTGAAGTATATTCATTCAACTTTGCCTTTATCTTTTCAGCATTTTTTTTGAGTTTGATTCCAAAATATTCATTACTTCTTGCTTTTTTACAACCATAAGTTAAACCATAACACATATAAGAGTTTTTCAATAATATTAAATTATTTTTTAATCTCTCTACATTATCCGTAGGTTTAGTTTCTTTCATAGATTTTTTGATTTTTAAAAACTCTTCTTTTGAAACAAATAATGAATAATTTCTTATATCTTCCAAGGATACATCTTTGAAACAAACGAACACATCTATGACTTGTGTATCACTATCACTTGCAAACATTTGATCTACTTTTGGAGAATTTAACATAATTGATCCAGCTCCAATAAAGGGTTCAACATATCTATTGTAGGTATTCACTTTTGGAAAGCGGGATAAAACTTCTTTTCTTTGATAATTTTTTCCTCCTTGTCTTCCAAAAAACGATTGTAGCATTTATATTTAGACAATATTATTATTTTTATTCTTGATAAAAATAATCAACTTTACAAAGGGCAACCCGTATGCTTTGTTTCCTCTTTTGGAGAAAATAATTTTACACCAAATACATAATTCACTCCGTTGCTTCCTCTCACATCAAACCCAAGTTTTTTGATAGTATTATAAAATTCTGTTGCCTTGATTTTTCCATTGTAATTATCACTTTCCTTAAATTGTGTATAAACCTCAAACTTATTAATCTTGTCTTCCTTATTATCTGTTTTTTCATATGTAGAAGTCATAAACTCTTGAATACTATCAACCTCTTCTGTCAAAAACTTACTTGTTGCGTCTAAAGTAGAATTACACAATTTAAGGGTTTTTTGTCCTTTGATGTCTGTTTCATAAATATCTAAAAGGAGATGTAAAACAGCATATCTAATTTCTAAATCATCTTGAAGTTTCTGTTTAAGAAAGGGGTTGGCTTGTTTTTGTTGTGGATTTTTTGGATGATCGACAAATTCATATGGAAAATTTGCTATAACTACACGGCGTTGTAAAGCATTTGTATCCTTACTTTTCATAGGAAATTCTAATAAAAAATTAAGATTTTGAATTATACAACCATACGCTTCGTATTGTAAAACTTCTTTGGATTTTCCAAAATTATCTCGACAAGTTATAACATCTCCTCCACTCCAAGAATTGAATTTCGCCATACTCGGCTTTGGATTATTTTTATCTTCGGGATTAGGAACTTCCGTTTCTGTTGAATATAAAACCCGTTTATACAAGGCGTTGAAAGCAATAATATCGGCTCGTGAAGCGTCTCGCTTTGTAGTATCAAACCAGTACTCCATAGGTATATCTCCCCAATAATTTCCAAAGATTTTTCTCATACAATCAAAGAAGCAACCCTTTCCGTTTCCTCCTGTTCCAACAAATTCAAAAATCTTGTTGTAGATGTTTTTACCAAACAAGCAACAAGCCATACAGCGAAGAGCCGATAATAAATCTTCTTCACTTTCAAACATTTCAGCGAAATATCCTTTGGCTTCCTTCATCTTTTCTAAATTTTTGGCTGGTATATCATATCCGCATGTAAGACTTATAAAATCACTTGGTTCAATCTTTCGAAAAGAAGATGTTTCCAGATCATAAACACCGTTATTAAAAGCAAACAGATGTCGTTTAGAATTTAGCAATTTCAGTAAATCATCTTTATAATAAAGAGTTTGTAAATCTTTCAACACTGATAATCGAAAAGGCAAACTTCCTATTGAATTTTTACAATTACTTACGATTTTGAAAAGTCTATTTCTTTCTTGTTCTAAATCTTTACCTTCTAATTTCTCACCTTTTTTCTTTGGTTGAAAATCATTACCAGCAACATAAATATTAAACTCTGTTAATTTTTTGGTTATATATCTATACAACTCTTCTATCAATATGTTAGGTGTATCATCGGCTTCTTTCCAAATGTTGTGCTGGTTGAGTTCAAACCAGTACTTTTTATACATAAATGAACTCTTATTTTCCTTGTAAAAATAATCGGCACAAGTCTTGTGATTAAAATTATTAATCAAAATCTCTTCGGCACATCTTTTGTTGCGTTTAAACTGTTCTACCATTTCTTTGGCTAAATCAGGATTTTCTATTTTACAATATTTGATCAACACCTGTAATCCGTAATCACATCTCTCTTTGCAATTATCCCAGTAGGTATTAACGGCATCTTCGTTATATTTTTCGGGTGAAGCCTTACTAAATTCGTGAAATAATATTCTATATTTCTCGTCATTTGGAAGACAAAAACATATCTTCATCCAAGTATCAAAACTCTCACTCCAACTACTTTTGAGAATATCAATACACTTCTCATAACAATCTCGTTTTTCTTCAGGATTATTTGAAGTTTTATCATCTACTTCTTTCAATTTTTCTTTCAAATGTGTTTCACTTATTAACAAGTTAGGAATGAGTTGATTTATAATTTCTTGTTGGCTTATTTGAAAATCATCTTCACCTTGTAATTTATAGGTTTTTGATGTTTTAGAACTATAACTTGGAAGATATACTTGAGCGTCTAATGTCTCCCACATTTCTGTAAGAATATCTCCACTACCAAGTTCTTCTTTTGTCATTTTCCCTCCTTTCTTGCGGTTATACTCTTTTTCAGCATCCGTCAAGTTAATTTTGATAATATCAACACCAGATTTTTTACCTATCAAATCAAATAGATCAAAATCATCAGGTAATTGACAAAAGAAATGTCTTTTCTTTCGGGTTGAAATTGTAAATGGTAGATTTTCCAAAAACGGCATAAAATTATAATTTTGAAGATAAGTATCAATATCTATACATACCCAAGGCGGTGATAGTTTAAATCTATAATGTGTCTTCTTACCAGTCGTAAAATATTTTTTAACACCATCTACAAGTTCAACACGAATAGGGTTATACTCTATTCCATAAAATTCAAGAAACTCTTTGATGCTTACTGTGTTGTATTTCTTTTCAAGTTGATATGCGTTGTGAAGCGGTAAATCCCTTGGTAGTTGATTTTTCCCGTAGTTGATCTCTTCCTCTTCAATATTTAAATTAAAAAAATCTTGTTCTGTCATTCTTTTTCTTATAACAAGATAATGTTTTTTTTAAATAATAATTTTTTTTTATCTTGTTATAATAATTTGTCAATTTTATAGCAAGATAATATTTTCTAAAAAGAGATGAAGAGATGAGATTTTTCAACATTCTTTTTTTTGGCCAAAAAACTATATAAATATTAAGAAGTTTGCAAAATTCCATCTCTTTCATCTCTTTTTTCTAAAAATAACTTCTAAAAATAACATCCTAAAAATAACTTCTAAAAATAACTTTACTCTTCAACAGGCGAGAAGGCAAGAAAAAGGTTCATTTTACAAATTGATTTTTTGAAGCAACTTTTCTGGATCAATCATTTACTTTCAAAATGTCTGTCCATCAGCTAATCAACGAACTTCACCGTTCTCTCAAGGAGCAAGGCTTTAAAGGAGTTTATAAAGCCGACTCCGACAATCTCAAAAAGGCCTTTGCTGAAACAGGGAAGGTTGGCTTTGACAAGGTGGCTCAAGAAATCCGTCTTGATCGTATTGAAAAGTTGGCGAAAGAAGTTATGAAAGACAAAGCCGAGGAAGACAAGCCCGAAGAGAAGCCCGAAGACGATGACGATGAAGAAATGTCGATGGCTGAGCTGACGCGTCTGGTGATACGGCTCCGCAAGCGAAGCGACAAGCAAAACGAAAGGATAATCGCTTTGGAAAAGGAAGTCGCCGAGTTGAAGGCTGGAGACAAACGGAAACATCACCATGGGCAATGCGAATATGTCTATACCAAAGGCAAAGAAGCTAATCAACGCTGTAAGTCTGGCATTTTTGACGAAGGCAAAGCGTATTGCAAGGAGCATTACGGATATGTTTCATCCGCCGAAGAGCAAGGACACAAGGACGGCATACCTCCTCAAAAAGTCAAGCCTCGTATCTTGGAAAAGGATACTCCACGATGCCGTCGTATTTACACTTCGGGAAAAAGCAAGGATACGCGTTGCAACCGAGCCGAGCATCACGAATGCTACGGATTTTGCACTTTACACTACAGAAAGCCTTATAGCGATGTTAGAAAGATTTTGGAAGCCGAGGGAAAGCCCGTTTATAATTATTAAATTGATTTTTTTTTAAAACTTTTTGAAAGAAGTCATTCCATCTTCGACTATGTCTCTTCTTGAACATTTTGATCTGTTGATGATTGACTGTGGAATACTGAATTTCGGTATTCCTTACGGTATTCCTTACATACATCACGATTGTAAAGAATTCACCCGTGATTGTAATAATTGTATAAGAAATTTTGTTTATCAGGAAAAACAAAATCAAGAGAGAACTGCGTTTATCCACAAAAGCGATAGAAATAAAGCGTTTTATATTAATAGATATGAGGAATTCAGGGAGACTTGGATCAAGCTTGTTGAAAAGTGTCATAATCTAAAATATTACGACAACCATTTACCCTATTTTTTTACTGAAGGTTATGAAGGTATGGCGGACGATGATGAGGATGATGACGATAATTTTGAATTTATTCGCGGAGAATTGAATGTTAATAGGACACCGTTTCAATGTAGAAAATTGTTTATGAAAAACGCTATTGATTATCTTCGTGGCGTTATAAACGAGATAAAAGACGATATACGAGAGTTGAAAAGTTGAATTAAAACGAGGATTTAAAACCGCTTCTCATTGGATTACGAGCCTTTTTCTTTTCCATTTTCAAACCTAACCCAACCGCTTCTAACGCACTGGTTAAATACCCAGTACCGTTCATATCCATCCCCGCTGCCGTAAGGATGCCCCCCTTTGCCTTTCTACCACGCCGTTTCATCTTCATCGCACCGCCCATCGCACCCCCATCTTCGTTCATCGGTTTAGGCAAGTCCAATCCGGCTGCCGTAAGGATTCCACCTGACAACGATCCGCCTTTTTGTGAATGATACATTTTCGCAATCTCCTTAAATCTCTCTTTGGCTGGAAGATGCTTAACTGATGAATAATGTTTTTTAACAAATTCTTGGTAAGTCATTTATTTATAATAGAAATTAATAAATAAATTTAATTTTTTTTT
>Ga0181356_1001404_pt1 | contig 10494 bp, 9 predicted proteins | sample Fa13VDMM110SN_FD_130104 | JGI IMG/M metagenome (GOLD analysis project Ga0181356, IMG submission 130104) | Freshwater viral communities from Lake Michigan, USA - Fa13.VD.MM110.S.N | ecosystem: Environmental > Aquatic > Freshwater > Lake | place: USA: Michigan | collected 2013-09-24 | reverse complement strand
TATCATTTGTAGTAATGATATTAATAAAACCTTTATTAGATTCTGGCTTTTCTAAATATTGAAGTTGTTCTTTTGTTTCGACAATGTAATACATAACCTTTATTATTAGGTTAAATATATAATAAAAATTTTAGTCTACCAAATCATATTCAAAAGGATGTAAAGCAAATTGAAGTGGATCTGTAATAAATAATGTTATGCCAGTTATAGCTTTTTTCTCAACATCTTGTAGAGAACGTAAATTTGTATCTACAACACCTGATTCTATTCGAATATTGTCTCTATATACATCATAAAATGGACCAAATATTTTCCAACCAAATGAAGCAAATCTATAAGATTTGGATATACTTGAATCTTGAGTAATTTTATTAAATGATTCTTTATTTAATTCAACAATATTAAGTTCAGGACGAGTTGTTGCTTTTAATTGAGCTACATAACGTGTAAAATATCCTTTATTGTAGTCATCTGAAGAGGGTTGGATAAAGTCAGTTTTTAATAGAGGGGAACTTATAATTTTATCAAATATTTTTGAGTAACTCTTAGATACACTATTATTTTTAGCTACAAAATTTAAATCAATTGTTGTATTGGTAACATTATTTGTTAAATTATTTAATTGAATAGAAGCATTAGTATGGTTCTCTCCAGTCCAATATCTATTAAGATTATCTTTATGATAAAATCCTTTATAATCTTCTCCACTAGGCAAAATATATTGATGCCCTTGAGTATATCCTGTTTCTACTATATTTGATGGTGATATATACATTGTTAATCTGTGTCTAGTTTATATAGTCCCTCTCCTTTAATATCTACTTCTAATGATGAGTGTGTTGCTGAATTACCTTGAATAAGGTAGCCCCATTGTGTTACACTACGAATATATTCATCAATTTTATTAAGTACATAAATGTGTACTAATTTTAAATTAATAACATCAACTTCTTCTTTTTCCTCTATATATAGATTTGTAGCTTCTTTAGCTGTAGATAATCTTTGTGTAGTGATAGTCTTTTTCGATACAAATGGTGGATTTGATTTTTCTAAAAATGCTTTAGGATCTTTTCCAAAAAATTTATATAAAAAGAAATCTTTATCTTTATCAAATCCCTTTTTTTTATCTGTTAAATCTTCTTCCAAATTAGTTCCATCTAAAAGATATTTATCAAATAAATTTATAAATTGTCCTACAATAGAAGAAGTAATTGGTGAACCATCAGGTAAAGTTATTGTTGTAAATTCATCAAAACTACCTGTTGGGAAATTAGATAATGTGGTATCTATTTTCTTTGTTTCCCACCATAATTTCATATAATTTTTTATTCCCCCACCACCTGATCCTTGTGCATTTCCCTTAAATCCATAACCTCCTGTTAATGTACCCGGATTTGATGCATTAACCTTTGGATCATCACTAAGTCTATATAATGATTCTTGGATTTTTTCAGGATCAAAATACCCAAGATCCATACCCTCACCTTTAATAACAGCTTTAGTACCTGCTTCAAATGGTGTTTTATATTCTAAAGCTCCTTTATCAGCCATTATTCTAACCATGAGATAAATAACATAATCTGCCATAGCATAAAATATATAAGATCTAGCTTGACTTTGTTGTCTTAAAGCTTCAATAGCTTGTTTTAGTTTAGCTTTATCAACATTAGAAGGATAATTTTCATTTTCTAATAAACAGATTTGGGTTTTGAGAGTTGTAGTCCAATCATTGTTTTGTAACATATGAGAAATACCTGTTATAACAAATCCTAAATTCTTATTATAATAATCTCTAGGTAGTATAGATTGATCAATAGTAAAGATTTGTCCTACAACAAAACCACTAAGACCATCTAATGTTATTTCTAATTCAAAAGGAATTAATGCTTTAAAATCAATATCTTTACCATTTAATTGATAAAGAAGGGTTTTTAATAAATTAGAAGCATTTGATATTTCTTCCTCTTTAGGAGTACTTATATAATTATATTGTTTAGTATTAACTGGTTCCTGAATTCCTAGAACTTTACGTTTAACATATGCTGTTAATGCTCTAACATTTTCATAAATTTGAAAATAAAATAAATTTTCACCACTTATCAGTGGGCTAGAGTTTTTATTACCTTCACTAAATGTTAAGTCACGTATAACTCTATCTTTTAATCCTTTATTAAATAAAGCTTGAGTTGATGCATATATATCACCTAAATTACTAGATGCATCTCCACTTGCTGCAGCTCCAATTGCTATCATAGAGGCTTGTTCTGGGAATATTTTTGAGTTGATTGTAACAGCACGACATACACTCTTTAAGCCAATAACATCCATTTTAAATTTATTATTAGCAGATTCTCCAACTTCAAGATATTTAGCATCAATAATTTGAATTATATTTTTATCTGTGTATAATTTAAAATCATTAATGCCACCTAAAGAAAATGATATACTTTCTAATAAAGAAGTTAAAAGATCAGTTATATTAACTCCATTAGAACCAGATAAATCTCTATATGTTTGTATAATTTTACCTATTGATATATAAATGTTACCTATCTCTCCAACACTAACTATTTTTTGAGGAACCTCAGTTGTTTTATTATCCTTATCAAAAACTTTAACTATTTTATCTTTAACAACTCCATCAAGAGGAAATGTTGGTAATCCTATAGTAATTCCTGGTGTTAATTCCTTACCATTCCAGGTTAAATTAGTATATAATTTAGGAGTGAATCCATCAGTAACATTTGTTATAAAACTAGCATATGGGTTATGAACTAAACATGTTGTTGGATCAATACTAACTGTATCTTCACTCATTAGACAAGGAGTTCTTCCCGGAAGTACAAGATAAAGTAATGAATCAAAAATTTTTTGTTTTTTATTTGAATCTATAATAGTTTTCTCACTTCTAGGGATAAAAAATCTCTGAAGTATAGCTACAAACATATTAAAAGAAATATATTCAATACCAGATCCATCTGTTGAACCTTCAGCTGGTAAAACTCCACCTGGGAAATTATTTATAGGTTGTCCATAATAATCATATACTCCTGCTGCAGAACCGTCATCCTTGCTATTATACACCTTATATTTAGTAGTTTCTTCTTTTAAAGCAGTTTTAATAAATTCAAATTCTTCTGATATTTTATTTAAAATTACTGTATTATCAACTCCTTGAGCATAAAATTCTCCAGTTGGACCTGGTGTTGGTGCTGGTGTTGGTGTTGGTGGTGTTTCTCCTTCTTTTACAGGAGGAGGTGTTGGAGGAGGAGGATTTCCTAAATCTGTAGTTTCAGAGTTGTTGAGTGCTCCTTTTATAGTTAAAAATAATTTTTCAAAAAAACTAATTGGAGGTTCTTCAGCTTCAGAAGTATTTAATCCAGATGATGGTGCTGGGATTGATTTACTTCCAATAATAGTTCTAGGATTGTTACTAGCTTTTATCTCTTCTAAAGCTTCACCTCTAGAAATAATAGTTGTAGTACATTGCCATCCACCATTTGACATTAATTGCCATGAAAAGTTTTTAACAAAACCAATCATAGCATCATAATTACCATTATATTTTTCTATACTAGTATCAATTAAAGCGTAAATTTTATCTTCTTCTATAGGATTAAGTAAATCAATAGGCACAGGTGCTAATAAATTTTCAATTGTAATGGGTCCATCTGGATATGAATTAATACTTTGTTTAGCTGGTCCATGATCTAGATATTGAGACCATCCCCAATCTATAAACACACTATAACCAGGACGCATAAATAATACTTCTAGTTCTTCTAGTTGATGTTTATCCCAAGCATAAAAGTTAACAGTCGCTTCTCTTAATGAACCATAAGCTGATTTATTTTGGATACTTACTGATGTTATACCAGGCATTGGTCTAATTCCAAATAACCTATCTATTTGATTTGATTTAGGGTCATTATTTATTTTATCAATATTACTTCCATAAACACCATCTTTTTTATTAACTCCTCTTCTTAAGTAAAATCCTTTATCTCCTTCAAATAAAGCACCACCTTCTAATATGTATTTTTTTGTTAATTGGTTATCAACATATCTTTTATCATCAGTCCATTTACCTTTATCTTTATTAAATTTTTGAGAATTATAATTAACCATTGATATCATTCTTACCCAACCGTTTTTACCAGTTGTATAACGTAAGAAAGTATTATCTCTTAGTCCAATACCTGCTACATTATTATTATCAACTTGTCCTACTACTTTTTCTCGAGCTTTAAGTTGGGCAGCAACAAATGGTTTTAAAGTACTTTTAAAAATAGACATAACTTATTTTAATTATTTAATTGTTCATAATCTGCTAATATCTGATTGATATTACTTGGTATTCTTAATTGAAACCCAATTGTTGGGTATAATGAATCATTAGGTAAATCAGGATTAGATGTTGATAATATCCACCATAATGATGGATCATTATAAAATTGATAAGCTAGATTATCTAATCTATCACCACGCATTGTATATAAAAAAACATCCTCTTCACTTAAAGGGATATCTGGATATCTAACTGACGCGCGATATCTAGTAACTTTTGGATATTGTACTGTTGGTACAGTTTGAATTATCGGAATATTATCATAGCGTTCCATGATAATAAATATAACTATATTATACTTTTTAGGTATTTGTTGGTAGCATCATTTGGTGTGATAAATGGAGATTTATCAAGTGTAGATGCTTTTGCTCTACGTGGCAAGAAGTTATGTATAGGTTTAAATGATAAATTTACTTTAATATGTTTAGGTACTTCATATTGGTTTTTATACTCACCTTCCTCTGGTGCATCAAAGGCTATTTCCCAATGGGTATCTAACATGCCTGATAATTTAATATCTGTAAATACTCCTGGTTGTCGGTAAATATAATCTCCAACTGTTAGATATCCTATATTACCTCTCATTTTATTTGCTGTATTATAGTCAGGAGCAAATGCTGACATTAAATAATTTAGTTTTTGATATAATGGAGCCATTTCAGCAGGTGAATGAGCATGTATAGTAAATGCCACACTCATGTCTCTTGTAAACCCATCATATACATAAAAATCTTCACCGCGACCCATATAACGATATGAATTCCATCTGGCTTGCATACCATCTGAAAAATCATCTATATAAGCTCTAAAAGCTAAAACTGTAGGGACATTAGTATCATTATTTAGAAATTCAATTCTAAATTTAATAATGTCTCTTCCAAAATATCCTGACTGTACCTTTTCTGTAGATCCACTAGTATATGTGAAAAGGTTTGATGCTGCAGGAAGAGAATTATTAAGTGTACCTGTTTGACTTTTACCATAAAATGTTTTACTGTCCATAACACTAATAGTGTTAATAGCATCTACACTTCTTAATGGTCCTGGTCCTGGTCTAGAGACTCCTACTCTACGTTCTATATCAATACTTCCACTAGGTCTATTAGCTATATTTTTATTAGATATTAATGGAGAATTTAGTAATTGAGTACTTAAAGAATCATCTAATTTAGCTTGTGGGGTATTAAGTATTTGTTCAGCAGTTAATGGGTTGAAAGTTGAGTTTAGACCAAAAAACTGTCTTACCACATTATTAACAAGGAGTTTATTACTTAAATCTGTAGATCTAACATCATTTGTAGTAATTCTGGTTTCTCCTACACCGTAAGAAGAATTAGCTCCCCCATTATATTTATTTAATTCTAAAACCCCATAGGGTGTTTTTGAAGATAACTTTAAATATTTAACTAATCTATTATTAGGACTTCCTGTTTCTTCATTATTATTTTTAACTATTTTTTCATAGTTATATCCTTTAATATTATCAGTACTATTATTTAAATAACCCCCACCTCCAATAGGTAATATACCCTGTCTAATAATATGTCCTCCAAACGCATTTAAAGGTATTTGAGTTAACGTATTTAATCCTAAATTATATATTTGGTTAGGAGATCTTTGTTTTATAAAATCATTTATAGCGCTAGTAGCTGTATTAATAACCCCGGCTGCTTTATTTAATAAATCTGATTTAGTACCTAATTTACCAAAAGTATCTTTTGGGGCTTCTTGTTCTAACTGAGGATTAGATAATTGTAGTCCAACTTGTTTAGTTATGAATAAAACACCTTTTCCAGACGCAAGGAATTTACCTACACGAGCTGTATCTCTAACTGATGCTAGAGTAGCATTAAGTACTCCACCTCGTATTAAACCATCATCAAACGCTGTGTACTTTAATGTTGGTACTTCAGGTTTATTATTAAATGATTGGTTATAATACTGAGCTAGTTTAGACCAGTCATTATTTAACTTTAAAAAAGGCATCTATATTATTTAGTATTAGTATCTTCCTTCACGTGGTCCTTTACTCGCATAAGGTCCTCCTAATGATGGATAAAAAGGTCTACCGGCGAATTGATCAGGTACAGATACTGGTGGTTGAGATGATGGAACAAAGACTGTAAATCTTCCTCTACCATATATTCTTCCAGTTAATAAGTCTTGAGATCCTTTTAAAGCATTATTGCTAGCTAAAGCTTGAATATCTGAACTTGTTTGTTGTCCTATATTTTCAAAGTTAGGACCGAAATTTCCATTTAAACTTAATGTACCACCTTGTAATTGATTAATTATTGGCATAGTTTGTTATTTTAATTATTTGATATAAATATGTAACGTTTATTTTAACTGAATGAACTTTGTTGATTTCCGTACAAATTAGAAGCAGTATTAAAATCAAGTATTGTTTTACCACTTACATTTAATTGTATTGGTCTATCTATAAATTGCGCTAATAATTCATTTGTACGTTTAGTTTGTTCTTCACGTTGTTGTTTAGCTTTTTCTTCACGTTCACGAGAGTTTCTCTCAGCATTAAATAATGCTGTAATAGCACCTGCTATACCACCAATTGCTCCTCCAATAGCTGTACCAATACCTGGTATAATAGATCCAATCATAGCACCTGTACCAGCATATGATGCTACTGTACCAACTCCAGATACTGCATCTTTACCTGCTCCTTCATCCATTTGTCCTGCTATTAAATCTGATCCTATACCTATAGCTGCTCCTATACCAAATCCTTTAGCTCCTTTAGCAAGTGATTTACCAAGAGTCATATTTTTACCTCTTCCAAATCCCCCTTTATCCATTAGTTTCCCAAATGGTCCTTTACCACTAAACATATCTGTTAAACCTCCACCTCCAGATTGAGTTGTATGTATAGGATCTCCATACCTACCAGATGGTTTACCTAAAAGCATACTTTTAGCTCCTCCCATCAACATTCTTATACCTCCTATTAACAATGGAGCTCCTATAATAGCTGTTCCTAAAGCATTACCTAATGTTCCACCTGTCATTTTTCCAAAAAAACTAAATATTTTTTCAACAAATCCTAAAGCTCCTTCTAACATTTTAAAAAGCTTTTGCATTGGACCTGATGTTATTCTTCCTATTACATCAGCTATTTTTTCAAAAACATATTTTTGTTTATCAGCTAATGTTTTAGCCTCAAGATCTTTTCTAATACTTTCATCTATCTTAATACCTCTTTCATTAGCTAATCTAAGTTGTTCTTCAGCTGTTTCTTTTCCTGTTAATTGTAATTTATTTTCAAACTCACGTTTACGAAGCATATCACCCATTTCAGCTGTAGTCATACCAAAAGCTTCAGCATATGCTTTTTGCTGTATAGTATTCATTTTTTGGAACTGAGCTATACCACCTGTTTATTTAGCTATCTCAGTAGTTAATTTAGATAAATCACCTGATAAAGCAGCTGCTCTGGCTCTTTCTAAATTTATTTGTTTACCAGTTAATAATTCAGCTTTAAGTTCATTTTCAATTGAAGATTCAAAATCAAGTAATGATTCACCTATTTTATTAACCTGATCTAAATTTAGACCTAATCTATCAGCCTGCATTACTGCTTTAGCTAATTCTTGAGTGTTGCCTTTAAATTTAGTCAATATTTCACCACCAGTAGAACTTACTTTTTGCATTACTTTCTGATAGCTTATAGTACCACCAAACTGTCTTTTTTGTTCATTAGCAGTTCTAATAGTAGTATTAAGAACATCTTTAGTAGATTCACCATGTTCAGTAGCTAACTCAGTTAATCGAGCAGCACTTTCTTCACTTACACCATAGTAGTGAGTTAAACGTTCAAAACCATCAACTGATTGATTAGTATAAACAACACTGGTGCCTAATAATTCATTTAATTTAGTTCTACCTTCTGTTAATCGTTTTTCAGTGATAAAAGCATCATTAGTTGAGTTAGCATATTCAAAAGTACTTTGAGCTAATTTAGCAGATTGGTCATATGATATTCCTAAAGATCGTTGTTGTCCTACTTGTCTTTCATTTATATCTTTATTAAGATCAAAAATCTTTTTAAATAAAGCTACTTGAAGACCTAACATAATTAAAGGATCTTTTAAAGATTTTCCTATTTGAGAAAAAGATGATGATACACCTTTTCCAAAAACTCCCCAAGCTGAGTTGGTGTTAGCTGCTGCTCCTTCCATAGCTTCCTTAACTTTCTCTACTTTTATTAAAGAGTTAAGTATGGGTATTTTAGATATACCATCAAATATTTTATAAGTTATACCTAATGATTTTTCTTGTTTTTCAGCCTCATTATTTAATTGTTTAGCTATAGCTAATTGTGTGTTTTTTCTTTCAAGTATAGTTTTTAATAGATCTTTACCTTCAATTTCACTCATTAATCCTTCAGATATAGATTCTTTAATTGAATTTTCTAAAGCTGCATGATTACTTAAAATAGTTTCTATAGCTGAATTAACATCTTTTATTTTTATAGTTCCTGCTAATTGTTTATTTGTAAGATCAACTAAGTCTGTAGAATCCATTCTTAATTTTCTGAAACCTTTAGATATATCATTTGATATAGTTTGAGCTACTTTTTTAGTATCTCCTTTGAGTTCTTTTATTTTAGCTTTAAGTCCAACCTCAATAGCTGATCCTATACCTAAAAAGTCATTTCTTAATGTATCAACTATAACAGTAGTATCTTTTAATAGATCATTTGTCTCTTGTAATTCATTATTAAAAGCAGCTTGTTGTTGTGGATCTTGTTGTTGTGGATCTGGCATTATTAATTAATTTATATCGGGGATAAATATGAAAGCGCCCTATTTCTTGGGCGCTTTTACTTTAGTTATAAAATCTGGTGGTTGTATTTTGCTAGGAAGAGTTGTATCTTCTGTCATTTCTTTATTGCCACTCATAGATTTATTTTGAGTTTCTACAGAATTAGCTATCTTTTTTAAATGGTAATGTCTATATCTTATAGGCATACTATAAACTTCACTATGAGTAAAACCACCATTTCCGTAGTAACACAATGCGTGTACTTCTTCTAACACTATATTCTTATACTCAGGACTCAGGCCAAAAAAAGCTAACCCCTATTGGTAGTTCGATGCCCTCCACCACATCGCCATTTTCCTTAATAGCATTAATTTTTAAATCAACATCTGGTGTTATCTTATTAACTTGATCACGTAATGCTCTTACATCTCTAGATAACATATTATCTACAAATTCACGTATTGTAGCTATTTCTCGATCGCCATTAATAGATGTTATTAGATATTTTAATCGAGTTGTGATAGTAGTAACTGATTGTGGATTTATTTTCTTTAATCCTTCAATTTCTTTATCAATTTTTTTCTCATCACCATGAGTTAATAACTTAAAAGTTACTGTTATTTTAGAAAATGGTAGTGTAAAGTTAAATTCATTTTTACCACGAGTAAATAATGATTCATCTAAAAATTTAGTTTCAATCTGAGTTAAGTCAGCTGTAGCTTTTTCACCCTCTCCTGTTTCAGGATTGGTAATCATAAACTCATAATCTTTACCATAACCTAAAATACGAGCAGCAATTAAAATTGCATTTTTATCTCCATTTAGTAATTCATTATAATCAATAGGAGTTACAATCATTGATTGTAACAATTTATCAATTACAACACCTTGTCTAATAAAGTTAACATTAGTTAAAATGTCTTCTTCTTTAGCAGTCATATACTTCATTTCAAGTACACCTTTTGATAATGGGGATGTTTCCGGATAAAGTAAACCCTTAGAAGGCAAATCAATTTGTTCTGTTGGGTATTTTAATTTTTCTTCCATAACGTTATATTTGTTTTATATATATAAATATATAAGAATAAAAAAAGCTGTCCAAATGGACAACTTTCTTAATTTTATATTTTTTAGATCAGTAATTGAGAATGCAATAATCCATAGTAATTGTAGTACTGATGCTTACATAAGCTTCATTTGCCCAATCGTATTCACCAAAGTTAGCTTCTTTAACATAAGCGCCTTTGATAATCCACTCACCTACTACATCACCAACTGGTCCTAAGATATCTAAACGTAAATCTTTTTTATAGAAATCAGAATATCCATCTCTACCTGTTACTGATTCATGTGCCAAACGAGCC
>Ga0181356_1001403_pt1 | contig 10499 bp, 2 predicted proteins | sample Fa13VDMM110SN_FD_130104 | JGI IMG/M metagenome (GOLD analysis project Ga0181356, IMG submission 130104) | Freshwater viral communities from Lake Michigan, USA - Fa13.VD.MM110.S.N | ecosystem: Environmental > Aquatic > Freshwater > Lake | place: USA: Michigan | collected 2013-09-24 | reverse complement strand
TTTAAAGTAGGATATTCATCTGTATTATTCTTTTGTTGCCATAAAGCTACTTCAGCTTTTAAGACAGTTTCAGAAACATTAGCTTTATTCTTTAATTCAATAAATTCAGGTGTTGTTGTAATTATACAGTATGACATATTATTTACTTATTAACAATCTTTACCTTGTTTGTTTATCATGTTATTAACTTTAGCAGTAGCAGCAACTCCTAATCCTGTTTTTTTATTACCAAATGGATTAGTACTAGTAGTTGTAGCTGTAGTTGTAGATTTAGGTTCAGATGTTTTTAAAACTTCTTTTTCTGCATCTTTTATAATTTTATAAAAAGGATTTAATTCAAATTGCTCTTGATAAGTATCCCCTTTATTTGAAGCAAGCTTGTCTTTAACTTTTTGATTTCCAAATTGTAAAGCATAACTATAACTACTCCAAAGAGCATTGTGCAAAGAACTAATATATCCATCTTGACCATGTAAGCTTCTTATAGATTTCATCATACTAATTTCATCAGCAGTAAATCCATACTTTGATAATTTATCAAAATTATTAATATTTTTTGCAAAACTAGTAATTAATTCTTGATAAGCTTCTTGTTCTGAAATATTATTTTTAGTAGCCGTACTAGTAACAAACTTATTAAGTTTTTCATCTAAAAATTTAACAACTTTAAAATAATTTTCAAATAAAGTTACTTCTTCTTGATTTAATGGTGTAGTTTTCTTTCCATCATCCCAATATAAAGTACCATTTTCTTCAAAAATAAGTCCTCTAGTTGGACCATAATTTGGTGAATTCCAAGCAAAAGACGCTAAAAATTTATTTGTTTTTGTATTAAAACTAGCTTCTCCAAAAGATTGTATATCTTCTTGAGTTACAGTACTTTTTCCAGTAGTTGTAGGTTGTAAATCAGCTAGTTGCTCATCTACTAACTTATCAATATTAGAAAGAACTTCATCAACCATATCATCTAGCCCACCATCTAATAATTCATTTTTTAATTTTTCTTTAAACTCTTCTATACTTTTAGATGTAAGATCATATGGTACAGGGGGTAAAGATTTTATAGCATTAGTAATTTTACTAAGTGTAGTAGTACTAGGTCCTTCTTCATCTTCTGAAGTTCTACCTTCAAACTCATCTCCTTGATATTCTATTTCATTATCAGAGCGTTCTGCGTATTTATTTAAAATTTCTAAAGCTTTATTTTCTGCAACAGTTCTAGCATTAGTAGTAGGAGTTTCAGTTTTTCCTTCTAAAGCAGTTTTAGTATCTGTAACAGTAGTAGATGAATCAATAATTTTTTCATTTATTTTGGTTAATGAACCTTTAGATAAACTTGTAAAGTTTTCTATAGGAAGATTTAACTGATCACCTTTAACACGTTCTGTTGAAAAAGTAGTACTATCTCCTTTAATTTTCTCTTGTATTATTTTAGAACCATCTGCCATAGTGCGTACTGTGACAACATGGGTTTCTCCAGTATCTTCATAAACACCTTCATAAGTTTCAATTTTAACTGTAGTATCTTTAGATTCAGCAGGAGCTTTCTTCTTAAATTCTATCTTACCACCCTTCATTAATCCACCAGTACCTTTAGCTATTTCTTTACCAGTCTCTTCTTCTTGAGATTCATCCTCTGCTTCTAGAGCTAGTAGTTTAGCTTTTAATCTTTCCTTTTGTCCAGACTTTCTTTTTTCTTTCTGCTTTTCTTTAAATTTTTTAGAAAGCTCATCATCAGAAGCTTCTTTTGCTTTTTTAGAAGTAGTTGCTTTAGCAGAAGTTTTAACTTTAGTGGGTTTTCTTCTTTTAGCAGCTGGTGCTTCCTCCTTAGGTTCAACAAACTCTTCTTTAATAAAAGGTGTTATCCTATTTGTACTTTTAAACACTATCATCTTGTTTGCAAATTTAGGAAAATTTTCCTTAGTAGGTACATTGGTAGTCAATGCTTCCTTAAATTTACTAGAACCAGATAGTAGAAACTCCTGGTAAGAATCAAAAGATTGGAATGTAAATTCATAACCAGTTGCTGTTTTAGTAACTGTAGGATGGAAATATAAACTTCCACCATCAGTATCTAAAAGTTCTTTGTTAACATTTATTCTTTTATCAGCTAAGAATGAAACAAGGTCTGATATTGCAGGATCCTGTAAAGGGTTACTAGATGATAATGCTTGCTTAAGAGCATTAATATTAACACTTGCATCTACCCAAGTACCATCACTTGTTTTTCTTTTAAAGTATATCTGACCTTCATGGTAGAAAATCTCACCTACTTTACTAGTAGTCATTGGTACTTTATTACCTTGAGCATCAGTATAAAAGTTATCATTATGTTTACCCCAATATAGTAATGATGTAATTGCTGATACATTACTTGTCTTATTGAATGGTAACATACCATATTTAGTAAATCCTTTAGGTGCCTTAGAAGTCCTCATGAACTTTAATTTACCATCAGGTAATTTACCAAAAGGTGGGGTTTGAGCATCAGTATTATCTGCTGTTGACATAATAAACAATGCAGTAAGTATTTCATTAGAATTTAATGTTCTTTGATTTAATGGAACAACTTCTCCTGTATAATTACCTTTACTGTTTTTAAGTCTTAATACAACTGTACCTGGTTGATGTCCTAAAGTTACAGTGTTAGTGAAGTCTACTACTTCTACAGTAGCACCTTGTAAAACACCTTTTTCAAATTTAACTGGGAATGCTTTAGTTACTTTGTTTTCTACAGGTTTATTGAATAAGGTATTTGTTTTAGTATCTGGGTTACTAGGATCTACTTCATATTCTCTTAAAGGTATTCCTCCTGTAACCTGTTGTATACCTACAAATGCTTTCTTATTATTAGTTTCTATGTGCTCTACTAATTTATTTATAACTGATGTTTGATATAATCCTTTTGGACCAGCAAGAGTTTCTTTTGATTTAGCAATTAAATCTTCTAAAGTTATTTCACCATAAGAATCAAACACACTAGCACTTTCAACAAAGTCAGTTTTTTCTCTAGTTAACTCTACATAGTTATGGAACTTAGTTTTAGATTGCTTTAATAAAGTATATATTTCTTTACCTGCTCTTGATAATGAATAAGCACTGTTTTCTTTTAATAGTAATGCTATCTCTTGAGCTTTATCATCAGGTATAGTCAAGGCTTCAGTATCTTGTGATAGAACATCAAACCTAGATTTTATTACAGCTTTACCATCTACTATAGTAACAGTTACATTACTTTCCTTTTTATTATTAGTACCGTTAAAAGTATATACACCATCTTTTTCAGACATGTCATACTTGTTAATCATTTTTACTTTATCTCTTTTAATATCAAATCCTGTAACTATACTAACTGCTGTAGCATTATTAATCCTTAGTCTACCATTTGCATCAGTAATAGATTGTGGGATCCAACCCATAACCATTTTATCAGAACCTTTGTAAACCTGTGTAGCAAACTTACCTTCTTTATCTTCAAGGTAGAAACCAATACTAAGGTCACCTGCAGGCATACCAATAGCATTATACAATCCTAATAGTTCAGCATTAGATTGATCAGCACCTAAGTTTACAGAAGTATTACCTTCAGCATCAGTTCTTGCTATAAAAAATCTTACATTATATTTATTAGCTAAATCAGGATTCTCATCTATGAATTTCTGTAACCTTCTAAAGTTCTCATCCTTCTCATTTAGTTCTGGTAAACCATTCACATAACTAGTTTTACCTGTTCTTTCATCATAGTTTATATCAAGTCCTATACTTCTAAATATAAAATTAGCTAAGAAGCTTGCTGGATTAATTCTATCCTCAGGATTATCATATACAGTAGGTTGTTGATTAATAGGTGCTTCATTATTAAATGAAGGATTTGTTGTATTACCTATGTTAAAAAATCTTTTATACTGTACAAATAAGTCAGTCATTAAAGAGTTAAGTTCAGAATCTCTTACACCAAGTTGTTTTGCAATAGGTTCAATTTTATCACTAATTGCTTTTTTATCACCTGTTACTTGCTCTAGCATTTTATTAGCAGCGTCTAACAATCTAGTTCTGCTATCTAATATATTAGCAATTATTCTATTAGGTACAAAATTAAATTCATTTAACCTAAACTCTATCTGAGCACTTATAGGAAATTTACTAGCCTTGGCTGCAGCTTTTGCTATTTCATTTTTAATTTCAGCTAATCCTTGATTACCATAACCTAGATAGGTTTCTGTTAATAGGTTGTTAGCAATATTAATTAACCTAATATACTCTTCATCAGTTATAGTATTGTTTCTAAGCTTATCAACTGCTTCATAGATTAACCTTAAAGGTTTATACCTATCTGCAAGTAATGCTAATGCTGATGGCAGTGCTCTACCACTTTCATTATATCTAGGGTTAGCATCCTGTGTAAAATCTGAAGTAACTAATAATCTAATAATATCATTGATATCTCTAATTCTAGTTAGGTCTTCAAAAATAATTTCTAACTCAGTCTTTAAGTCAATAGCTTCATTTAAAGATTGTTCTGCTACAGTTACAGCTTCTCTTGCTGTATTAAGCATTTCATTAACTTCCTGCTCTTCTCTAATTAATTCTTCAAGCTCCTGGTTAATTTGTTCTTTAATTCTATTAGCAAACTCTGATAATTCAATACTAGTTTGTTCAGTTTTAAACACACCATTTTCCTTGTAGATTTCAAAATCTTCTTTAATGGCTAGTAATAAATTATACTGTCTTTCTAAGCTTTCATAAATAGCATTGTTATCTGCAATCTCTAAATCAATACCAGCAATTAAAGCTTCTACTCTTTTAATTTCATCAAGTAGTGCTTTCTTTTCTTGAGCTTTACCATTGTTAGCTCTACCATATTCATTGGTAATTTCTTTTATCCAATTTTTATATAGTTCAATTTCTTCTTTTAAAGCAATTCTTTTAGAGTATAACCCTTCAATAGCATTTTTATTATTAGTAAAGTTTTGAAGCATTGACTTATAAATAACATCAAATGCTCTAAGCTTTGCAGTTTTATTCTTTCTAATTTTCTCTAACTTACGTCTATCAGCTGCTTCTTGTTTATTGATAATTCTAATGTTTTTATTCTTCTTTAGAAAATCAATAGTAAACTCACCTATTATTTTTTTAGTTTCAGCATCTCTATATACTCTTTTGTATTTACCTGTTTTTGGATCTGGAGTAGAATATGCTTCATACTCTTTACCATTGAGCTCAAAGTAAAAAGATCTATCTTGACCTTTAAACTTTTCTAATTCTTCAGGAGTTAATTTAGATTTCTTTTCAGGATCTAGAGTATGTTCAGTATCCATTACATAACCAGCATCAGTAAGTTCTTTACTAAATTTGGCTACAACATCTTCATCAGGTTGATTAGCAGCAGCATCTTCCTCTTTCTTAATTTCTGTTTCTTTAACCCATTTATCATAAGCTTCTTGTATAGAAGGTTTATCATATAGAGGTACAGTATCTTTATTAATAGTATCAAGTAATACTTTATACTGTTGTTCTTTTTTAGTTAAGAATTCTAATTGCTTTTTATCACCTTCATTTATTTTAGCATCTTCTGCAGTCTTACTGTCCTCAGGTTTAATTTCATTTAATGCTATTTTATATAGTAATTCAGTTTTTCTATTTGCAATCTTCTTTACTATATCTTCTGTTTTATTTTTAAAAATTGATTTCTCCAGTTTTTTATTACGCATCATTTCACTGAAGGTATTCCTTTGATCTTTGGTACCTCCTTGTAATGATGGCATATCAAAAGAATGTCTATTGTTTACATCATCATATAACTGATAGTAAGCATCTGCTTTTGCTAAAAGATCTGTAACTACTTCTGCTTTATCTTTAGAGCCTGTTACTTGAAATATTTCTTCAAGTACTTGTTTATCCATTTCTTTAGTAACAAGTTCTCCTTGAATATGTCTCTTTAAAATATCAAGACCTTCCTTACCTTGTTCAAAGAAATTTTTAAAATAATTATAATAAATCATAGATTTATATAAATCATGATCTTCTTTGTTACCTTGAATCATAGCTATATCAGCTAAGTTATTAAGTAACAGTTTATTTTCAGGTTGTTGAAATAACTCTTTAGCTTTCTCAGGATCTAATTTAGGTACTTGTTTTCCAGTAGCTGGATCTAATTCATATAGCATCTCACCTTTAGCATTTCTTTCAACAGCATCAAGCACTCCTTTATACATATCAACTAAACCATTCTGTAATTGCTCATTGATAATTTTACCATACTTACTAGCATATTTCTCTTCTTGGTATGCACCATATAAAGACATAGGACCTCCTAAGATACCTCCTAATGCAATTGATTTTTGCATGTCAACATTGTCTAAGTTATCTATATAACTTTTAACAATACCTATAAAATCTTCATGTACCCTTTTGTCTTTTTGATTACCAACAGCTTCTTCTTTAAAGTATTCTGATATAGCAAACTGAGAACCTTCTTCAAATAAACCTTCTTTAGCAAAACCTTTACCTATACCTAATGCATAGTTAAACAATTTATCTTTAGTTTCCCTTGCTGTGTAACTACCTAGTTTACCTATATCATCAAACATAGAAGCAAACACACTTTTCTTAGAACCAAATGCTCCAAACAAGTTAGCTTGATCTATCATATTTGGACCTAGCAATAAAGCAGCATTCCATTTAAATACAGAAGAACTAGCTTCACCTGCTCTCATCCTAAGATCTTTTATAACATCTTGTGGTATTTGGGAAACATCTGATAGACCATTTTCTTCCATATACCCATTTGTCATTTCTGACAATGAGTTATCAAAAGTTTCTTTAGCCTCTGCTGCAGATTCTACAGTAGAGTTTACTAATGCTGCTGTAAAATTATCAAAGTTACTTGCAGCTCTACTACCAAATTTACTAGCAGTAGAAGCTGGTTTAAAATACTTATAACCTTTTAATGCTAAATTCCCAGTTTCTGCAGCTAGGTTACCTAGCTTTAATAACTTAAGAGCATTACCTGGAATTAACATAGATGCAAGAAACCCTATACCATCAGCTCCTTCTGTTGCCCAAAAAGAGGCTGAACCTAAATTAGCAGCAAGCCCACCATTTCTAACAGAATCAGGAACATATACTTTTAAGTATTCTTCATTTACAGTATTCTCATATTCCTTAATACTATTTAAATAGTGGTTATCTAAAGCTTCTCCAATAGAAGCATCAGTAAATGCAGCTTCTGTTGCACCTGCTATGTAACCAGGGACTGATGCAAGTTCTACACCTATTTTATTAACTATCCTTAAACCTGCTAAACCCCATCTATTAACTGTAGACTGATTTTGTGCTCTAGCTTCATTTAAGTAATCTATGTTCTTGTTATAATATTCTGGCGTAGGGTCAATACTAAATCCAGAACCTGGATCAAATTTTGAAGACTCTGCAGCCATTACAGGATTAGCATCCGCAGGTCTACTAGCCATTCTTGTTAGTATCCCTAGATCAAGTTTTTCTTCAGGCATGGGTTATCTTTGATTAATTTCCTCTATTTGTCTTGTAGCATCTTCTGGAGTTCTTGCTTGTCCTAGTAGTCTACCATTGTTATCATAAATATTATAGAAAGCAGACATAGCTATACCAGCTCTTCTCATAGCAACAATTTCATTATTAGATAATGGTCTGTTAGTATTAGGATCTACAGGAACATATTTAATTTTGTTACTACTAGAATGCGATTGTACAAAAGTATTTGGTGTATATAATGCTGATGCATTTTTAGCTACTGCTGTATTTACTTTACCTTGTTTACTATTAGGGTTAGTTACAGGTATAGCATATCTTCCTTTAACATTACCTTCTTTGTCTGTAATAACTAATTGTCTAGGAGCAGCAAATTTAGCATCACCACCAGATATTGTATAGTAAGGTGATGTAGCACTATACTCTTTATTAATGATAGCCTTATCTCCATCTGCTAAATTTAGATCTTTTAATTGTAATGATTTACCATCACCTTCATTATAAATCCTAGTTCCTCCTGTTAAGAAGCCAGCTCCTGATTTTAATACACTAGCAGGGAATTGCCCATCTTGACCAGCATTAACACCTGTATATTCATAAGCAACATCTCCTACATCTCCCATAGCTCTACCCATTAGATTTTGCTTAGCTGCAACAAAGAATTCAGTTCTATAGTTTTTAATAGCTGCGTTAATAGCTGATAACTCTGCTTGGTTTGCAGTACCGTTAAGATACTTTCTCTTTAGATTTTCATTACCTACACTTTCAAAATACTTTAATGCTATCTCTTTATTCTCTTGCTTTAGCTTATTAAATGGTTTGTAACCTTTATCTGTGTATACTGTTTTTTGAGAACCACCCATCATAGGTCCTGCGTAATTACCTTCAAGATGTGTACCAATTTGTTTATCAAAATCATCATCATCTACTTTAGTGAATAAGTCTTTAGCTTCTAAAGGTATGTAAGATTCATCTTGCATTTTAAATCTCTTCATGTAATCATCACCCATGTAAGAAGCATCTGATGTACTCTTAAATACAGTTCTAACTTGATCTAATCCATGGTGGTATAGTTTAGCTATACTGATTTCATCAGCTCTTTTAATAGCTTCTTCACCTTTTAATCCTTCAGCCTTAGCTTGTTCTCTATGGTCTTTCCAAGATGTTGTAGATCTATAGTTAACTAAAGACTGTTTAGCTCTTTCCATAATTCTATCAGCATCAATTTTACCACCACCAGTTACAGCTGTAATCTTCATTCCATTCTCATCAATAAAATAACCACCCTTAGTTACATCATCAATATGTAAAGTACCAAAATTTTCATTAAGATTTTTATAATGATCAGGTGCTTCATAACCAACAGTTTGATTATATGGATTATGTACACCAGTTTCCTTATCTCTAGTAGAGTACATAGGATCAAACTTTTCTTGCCAAGGTGCTAAGAATTTATCTTCTTCTTTCATTTTCTGCCAAGACTTAAATTGATCTTTGTAAGGCTCAACAGCAGATTTCATAATAGCAATATCTTTATCTTGTGCAATGTCTCTAACAACACCTGTTAGAGCTCTTGAAGCTCCAGATACATCAGATGTACTAAGTAAGTGATTTCTTACTTGCATTATCTGATCATTGTAATATTTCTGTTTTTCAGCTTTTGCTTCTCTATCACCAGGAATAGATTCAAAGTCTAACAACTTAGTAGCAGCATCAACATTTGCTTCAGCCTTATCAAATCCTAATTGTTTTCTGTCAGCAACTCCTTGAAGGAACTCCCAAGGAACATCTACATTTGTAGATACATATTCTCTTGGTGTTGGTTTATAAAATCTATTCATATCTTATTTTATTTATATTGGAAACTCGTTGGTGTTTGGATAATAGTAATTAATGTATTTATCATATGCAGCTTTGGTTGATTCTCCAAATCTACCATAACCTTTGCTTTTTTTACCTACATTTGCCCCTTTAGCCCAATTTGGATGATTAACATTCATCCACTCTTGAAAACTTTTAACTTGTTCAGGATCTTCTGTATCAAAATAAGATTGATTTAAACTATATTTTGCAGGTACTTGTGAGGTCTTATTTTCATTTAATACTATCTCATTAGCTGGTGTAGTAGTTTTGGTTCCAGTTTCTGGTTTAGTTACTTGGAAACTAGAAGCACTACCATCTCTTGGTTTAAATGAATAGTTACCATTTGCATCCTGTACAAGTTCATAGTTATTACTTCCAATATTAGGAACTATGTAATTTTTATACATATCACGTGTTTTCTTGTCTTTGTAAAGACCTGCAACATTAGCAGCTGCATTATACCAAGCATTGGTTTTTTGCTCTTGGTAGTTAGCTTCATCTTGTTGCATAGCATCAATAGCTCTATTTTCAAGTTCAGTATTGTACTGTTCAAATTGATTTAGAATACCTGAATTTTGAACATCATATTGTTGTCTAATTCCAGCAGCAGTTGCCCCACGTTGTTTACCTGCACCCAATCCTAATGCTCTCATATTAGATAAATAACTTCCTGATGTAGGAGCATTTTGTTTAATATTATATCCAGCAAGTTTTTCTGCTTCTCTTTGTTGTGCATTAGAAATTTCAATAGCAGCTGTAGGATCTGTCAGGTTAGCTGAAGCTTTTTTGTATTGGAAAGGTTCTGGTTTCTTTTGTAAGAATTGTGATAAAGGTCCTGCTAGTTGAGCAGCTGCAACAAGAGCATCTGTTGTAGATTCATTACCAAGCCTATCAATAGCTTTATTAAAGAACCCTCTATCTGGAGATAATGTAGCACCTTCAGGAGTAAATTGTCCAGTTTGATATTTATAATACATATCTGGATTAATACTTACAGGATTACCATCTGCATCCAAACCATAAAAATCATTATCACTTAATGACTGAACATTACCTGCTAAATCTGGAGCTACATTATTTGTAGCCAAAGGTTGTTGTAGGTTCATAGTTTGCATAGGATCAACAGG
>Ga0181356_1001401_pt1 | contig 10511 bp, 20 predicted proteins | sample Fa13VDMM110SN_FD_130104 | JGI IMG/M metagenome (GOLD analysis project Ga0181356, IMG submission 130104) | Freshwater viral communities from Lake Michigan, USA - Fa13.VD.MM110.S.N | ecosystem: Environmental > Aquatic > Freshwater > Lake | place: USA: Michigan | collected 2013-09-24 | reverse complement strand
GAGGACTTCATCAGCTCGGACGTGAAGATCGGCACGAACTACAACGTGCGAATTTACGGCGAAAGCTATTTCCGCATTTCTACGAGCTACCTCAGCGGAACGATCACCGTCGCCAAAGACACCACCGCCCCAAGCATCCCCACCGGCCTCACCGCTGTAGTCGGCACGGGCCGCGCGGTCTCCCTCGACTGGAACGACAACACCGAGCCCGACTTTTCGGAATATGGCATTTATCGCAACACCACGGCGGTCACGCCAGCGAACGCCAACACGAACAAGATCGCCGAGGTCCGCGCGTCGCGCTTCGTGGACACCGACGTGGACATCGGTACGACGTATTACTACTGGCTGAACGCTTACGACACCGTGGAGAACGTGTCAGGGTTTACCAACTACGTCCAAGCGACGCCATCGGTCATCACCGCTGGGCCTATCGACCCGACCGCACCGAACACACCCGCTGCGCCTACGCTCATCAGCGCGACGTTTTATCTGTCGAGCGACGGGGGATCATTTGCCAGCATCTCTCTCACTGCGCCTCCGCTGCCGTCTGGCGCGGTCTCTCTCGACGTGCTCTATCGGCGCACAGGCGCAAGCGATTTTATCATAGCAAATCAAATTACGTCATCGGTTTCCTACGCGGTGTCGATTGACGACCTCTCTGCGGGCGTTGGCTACCAATTCGCGACGCGCGGGATTTCGTTCTCAGGTAGGCTCTCAACGGTATCGTCGGTGCTTGGTCTGACTGCGCCGAGCAATACAACGTCACCGGCTACACCTACCGGCGGAACATTCAGCGGCGACGGCGTAAAGCCAAAATACTTTCCCGCAACCACCGTATTCCTAATTGGCACTCGAATCGGATGGGCATCAAACACTGAATCCGATTTCGCTTACTACGAAATCAAAGCGACGACAACGAACAGCGACGCGGCAACGGATTACTCATGGACTCCTAATGATGGTGCAAATTCCTTTGTCACAACACGGGACACAGAGACATTTCTTTACAGCCTAAGCGCGCCCGCTGGATACATACGCATTAGGGCCGTGAACCGATCCGGAGTTGCGTCACCGTATGCCAGTCTTGGGAACGCAAACACGGCAGCGTCAATCGGGACTGGAACCATCTCCGCACAAAATACAACCGACGTAACCACCACCGGAATCAAAACCGGTTCAGGCTCATCCACGCGACAGATCAATGTCGTCTATGAAATCAACGACGTGTTCGCGATTACGGGCGGGGCTACGACTTACGACCTGAGCATCTCACTCACAAATCGCGGATTCAACACGAAGCCCGATGACGGTCTGGTCGCGGTCGAGGACGTGCTCTATCAGGGTTTCTATGACTCGCAGGCCGCAGGCTCAACATCGACAACTGCGGTCATAAAAATCTACCGCAACGACGGCGGGACGCTTGCCTCGGGCAACCTTCGACTCTCGGCACGCTTCACCGAATACAACTAACATGGCCTTTCAAAAAACATTCACGCTCCGCTCTGGCGCACAGGGTAACTACACGCGGCTCATCACCTATCGCGTGGACCGGATGACGCGCGAGGCCGTTGGGCTGTTCTCACTCTTCGTCGACTCGGCGGCGGCGCACGGCGGCAAAGACCCGTTGACGCCGTGGATCGCAAAGCTGCGCGTCACGGGCGACGCCTTCGACCGATACTTCTCAAGCGCGGCGCTCGATGCGGACACGATGGCGAATTTCTACCGCGCAGCGAAGGCCGAGCCGATGGTGTCAGATTTCGGCGGCGCTTTGTTCTCGGACGCGCTCGACGTATGAGCAAAGCGGATACAAAGTATGGGCCGCGCAATTACACCCTTGCCACCGCGCCCGCAATCCGCTCTCCTCGCATCACCATGCGGCGGTGAGGGCTGAGGCTAACCGCAAGCCCGCGAGCGGATTTACCGTTTCGCGGGCTTTCTTTTGCCCAGATTCCGCATCCGTCGCCAACATTTGATTCGTTTTAAGTAGCGCAACTGCAACGGCTTAGGGAAGCAGCAGGACAAAATACGCAATTGAGCTTTACGCGGGCGGGGTGTTCGGATTGAGTGTGCACGTCGGAGGGAATTAACCCCGAGACGAAAAACACAAAAAACAAAATGAAGACCCAAATGAAGAACGCCAAGAGCCTCGAAGCCCTTAAAGCCAACGCGCCAGAAGGAACCCGATTCATTCACACCGCGAGCGTGATGGATGACAGCTCAACCGGTGGCTTCTGTGGATTCTACGCCACGCCAGAGCAAGAGCGGGAATACAACGACGGAATGGCTCGGATGGCCGAGATGGGCTGAGTAAACCTCGCCCCGCAAACCACCCCGCTACCTCTTCGGAGGCGCGGGGTTTTCCGGTGCCAGACCGGAGGGAAATAACCCCGAGGCTCGCAACATAACAAAATGAAAACCGATACCGCCCTTCCCGTCCTCGTTTCTACTCGCGAGGTTTTGCACCGTAACGCGTTCCAAAGCGGACCAAGAATCGCAGAGGTCCAAACGATTCGGATGCCAGATGGCTCGCTTGTCGAGGTGTCGATCTGGAAAAACGAAGCTGGCAAGGTTTGCCAAGTCGGAGCGCCGGTCACCGTCGGAGGTGCCGCATGAGCACCACCGATGCTCTTACAAACGCTCTGGTCCTTGCGATCCTCGCGCCCGACCAAGCACGCGCCGACCGCGCAATCGCTCTCGCCGAGTCTATCGGCGCGGGATGCACGGCGAAGCAGATCGCCCAAGCGAAACGCAACGCCTCAAAGCTCACGAAATGAAATCCACGCTCCTACTCCTCGCGCTCTGCGCCACCGCGCAAGCCGCGCCACCCGCCTCGTTCTTTCGCGCCCTGCACGTCGTGGAGACAGGCGGGCGCACGGGCGCAATCATCGGCGACCAAGGCCGCGCGCTCGGGCCGCTTCAGATTCACAGAGCCTACCACGCAGACAGCCGCGTGGCGGGCGATTACAGCCGCGTGGCGGATCTCGATTACTCAAAGCGGGTAGTCAGCGCCTACCTCCAACGCTACGCTCCCGCAGCGTGGGCGGCGGGCGACGTGGTCACGCTGGCGAGGATTCACAATGGTGGGCCGCGCGGGGCAGCGAAGCCCGCGACGGTAGCCTACGGCGACAAGGTCGCGAGGCTCACCAAATAACTTTCGGAGCCACCCGATTGCCAAGGCCAACGAGCCCGACCGTGGGCGTGCGAAAATACGCGGTCACTAATCAGCAACACAACACACGACAACACGACAATGAACGACAACGACAACGAAACAGAACAGGAAATGCTCTGGGCCGCGCAAGACCTGCGGACCATGACAAGCGGCAAAGCCGAGATTACGATCTCGCGACGAGTGACAATCAAACCGAACGCGATCAAAGAAAGCTGGGATTACCAGATCACTTTCGGCGACATCCTCAACCGAGGGGCGTGGCGCTGGGAGTGCGCGCAGGCCGAGACGCTTGAAGCAGTGGTCGAAATGACCAAGGCGCAGATCAAAGCACAGGGCGACGAGAAGGCTCGCGAGCTCCTGCAATTGCAAGACGCAGCCGCGAAGCTCGGGCTGAAGCTCGTGGAGGCCGCGCCATGAGCCTCGAACTTATCCACGCAGAACTAATCCGCATCCGCGAAGCTCTCGAGGCTCGCCCATTCGCATCGGGCGCACCGGCTGCAAAGCCTGCCGCTCCTCGCTCCGACGAGGTGCCGCTGCCCACCGAAATCATCGTCGACGCTGGGAACGTGCAGGTGCATTTCGGCAAAAACAAGGGCGTGGCGCTCTCGTCGCTGGGCGACCGCTCAGTGGCATGGTATGCGCAGGAGCCGGAGCCGCGCATCGGGAATAATGGGAAACCGTTCCCGCCTCGCGCCGAGGACGTGCTGCTGCGCAACGCGGCGCGGACCCTCATTCACCAAAAGCGCGGGACCATTGCAGGTGCCGCAGTTCCTACCGCTCCCGTCGCAAACATCGACGAGGGTGACGTCTCCTTCTAAAAGCAAAAGCCCGTCGCGGGAACACAACCGCGACGGGCAGCAAAACAACACAACAACAGTCAGCGATTCGTAAAAAATGAACACAGCAGAAACACCCACAGTCACATCAACCGCCGTAGTCGAGACGCCCAAGACCGTCACGACCTCAGCCCCAAAGCCTCTCATCAACTACGGCGCGCAAGGAGTGAAGCTGGCATCGCTAGAGGACGCCTTCAGATTCGCCAACGCAATCGTCGCCAGCGGATTCGCTCCGCGCGGCATGGAGAAACCGGAGGCGGTTCTCGTTGCGATTCAGCTCGGGGCAGAGCTCGGGCTCACGCCGATGGCCGCGCTCCAAAACACGGCAGTCATCAACGGCAGACCGGCGATCTACGGGGACGCCGCGCTCGCCTTGGTCCGCGCGTCCGGTCTCCTCGAAAGCTTCAACGAGGAGGAGGTAGGCGAGGCCGGCAAAGATTCGTTTGGTATCAAGGTAACCGCTACACGGCGCGACGGCTCGAAGGGATGCGAGACGTTTACGGTGGCCGACGCCAAGGCCGCGAAGCTCTGGGGAAAGTCGGGACCGTGGACCGACTACCCGCGCAGGATGCTCAAGTTCCGCGCGCGCGGCTTTGTGCTTCGCGACGTATTCGGCGACGTGCTCAAAGGACTCCGAACCGCCGAGGAGGTCCGCGACTATCCCGAGGAGCGCAACATCACGCCGCTCTCCGAAAAGGTCTCGGGCGGGCTCACTATGTCGATCACGCAAGGGGGTGCGACATGAACACTGGAGAAATCAAAAACGCCGCCGTGGTGAACAACGCGACCGAGCAATTCCGCAGCCTGCTCGAAACGCACTTCATCGCCATCGCCCGCGCTGCCGAGGAGTCGTTTGTCGATGAAGAAAACCAAACCGAGCCCAAAGCGAAGGCATCGTTTGCGCTTGAGTGGGACGCGCTCTCACTCGCGCCGAAGGTGGTCGTGAAGATCGGATGGTCCGTGCGCTACAAGGACGAGACGGAGTCAATGGTGGACCCGTTGCAATCGAAGCTCGGGCTGGTGGAGGATGCGAAATGATCTCCGAATCAAACGAAGTCTATCACGCGCACAGCGCAATCTCGCACTCGAAGCTGGAGCTATTCCGCCGCCGACCTATCTCGTATTACCGCCGCTTCATCGCGAAGACCGTGGCGCGACCGGAGCCCACGGAAGCGTTTCGCCTCGGCTCGGCGGCGCATTGCGCGGTGCTTGAGCCCGCGACGTTCTGGGACCGCTACGCGCTGCGACCGGAGGGCATCGACCGGCGAACGAAGGACGGCAAGATCGCGTTTGCCGAGTTTGAGTCGGCGAACGCGGGCAAGACGATCATCACGCAGGACGAGGCGGGGTCGGTGCAGGAGATGACGGCAGCGGTTTTACTCCACCCGCTCGCGTCGCAGCTCCTCGCCGCAGGTAAGCCTGAAATTAGCTGGCGCGTCTCGCCGGCGAACTCGCTCGCGCTGCAATGCCGCACCGATTGGTTTAATCCTGCGGGCCGCGAGTTGACCGGCAAGCGCCCCTACGTCGCGGACCTCAAGACCGTCGAGTCGCTGGACGCCGACGCCTTCCGCAACTTCGAGCGCGCGTGCTTCAACTTCGGATACCACCGGCAAGCGGGATTCTATTTGCCGCTCATCACGGAAATCCTCGGGTCGCCGGTGTTCGATTTTTATTTCATCGTGGTAGAGAAGGCGGAACCCTACGGGGTCGCGGTTTATCGGCTGTCAGACGCAGCAACGGCACGCGGGCACGACGAAACAATCACGGACTTGATTCGGTTGCAGTCGTGCATTAAGAGCGAGCAATGGCCGAACCTCCCGAACGACCTCCGCGAAATCGGCCTGCCAAAGTGGTATGGGGGGACCGAATGAACTACGTCACCGAAACGGTTTTCTTCGCGCTCTTCGTGATTCTGCTCATCGTGACTTACCCGTTTATCTTCAACCGAAAGGACGACGACGATGATCTCTGACGCATTAATCCTCGTTGCGATCTTCGCGAGCGGCGGGCTCATCGGCTACATCATCGGAGCGGCGCGAGGCCGCAAGCGCGGGCGCGACGAGCAATGGGTCGAGTGCTTTCTCGCCGGCGAAAAGCGCGAGAAGCTGCGACGGGAGAAAGACGGACGATTCAAAAGCAAAACTAAATCATGAACAAACGAAAATCAGACGAGGCGAAGCGTATCCAGTGCGACGCTATGCTCGCGCAGTTTATGCCCGTTAAAACGATCGCGCAGGCCCTTAGAATGAGCCGTGGGACCGTGAGCGAACGAGCGAAGCGCGCGGGGATGACGAGGCACTACATCACGGAGGCCGAGGCACGGCTGCTGTTTAAGCATCGGATTGGGGGCGGTGCGAAATGAGCACGCTCGGATTTACAATCACCGGCGAGCCGAAGGGACAGCCGAGGCCGCGAGCGTTCGCGCGCAAGATGGGCGCGATTCACGTCGCGAGGTTCTACGACAGCGACGCGGCGGACGAGTGGAAGCGCGCGGTCCAGATCGTGGTCCTCGATGCATCCATCGTGCACAAGTGGCCGCTGACGCTCGGGCCGGTCGCGATCTCACTGTGCTTTTCTCTGCCAAGGCCCAAGTCGCATTTCGGCGCGAAGGGACTGAAGGCGAGCGCGCCCTTGCATCACTCGGGAAAGCCCGACGCGGACAACCTCGCCAAGCTCGTGATGGACCAGATCACGAAGAGCGGGCGCATCTGGCGCGATGACTCGCAGGTGGTCAGCCTGCGCGTCGAGAAGCTCTGGGCGTCAGGGAATGAGTCGGGATGCTCGGTGCTGATTCTGCTGGCGGGGATTTGAGTTTACATCCGAGCCGAAAGCTGAGAGAACTTAAACAAGGCTGTGAAAGGCCGAATTAGACATGACTGTTCAACCAATAATTTCCCGACTAGTTTTCGCGAGGCGTGTCATGCGCCAACTTTCACCGCGAAGGCTGGTCGGGCTTTTTGTTTTATGAATACCAAACAGACCAGTTACTCGGAGAAGTTACGCGACCCTCGGTGGCAGAAGAAGCGGCTTTGCGTCATGCAGCGCGATGGGTTCGCTTGCCGCGACTGCGGGGATGAAAAGAGCACGTTGCAGGTGCATCACTGCCATTACGAGAAGGGCGGGCCGTGGATGACTCGGGACATATTTCTTCTTACGCTTTGCTCTTCGTGTCACGAAAGGCGCGGAGAAGTTGAGCAGTTCGCGAAAGAAGCATTTCACGCAACAATGGCTCATCTTCCGATCGAAGCTCTTGAGGTAAAATGCAGGAAATATGGATATGGGCATTTCTTCTCTTGGGCATCTTCTGCGTGTGAGTTAATGAAGAAAATCAATGGGGATTCATGTGAAAAACAATGGATTGAATGGCGGTCTCGTCTCACCGATGCACTCGCTCATGCTTCAGCCGCTCATGCACAAAAGGACGCCAAATGAGTAAGCGATTCACCGAGACAAGAAAATGGCAGAATACTTGGTTCATGGACCTTCCTGCGAAATACAAATTGTCTTGGATATGGATTCTCGACAACTGCGACCATGCCGGACTCATTGACGCAAACCCTCGACTGATTTCATTCATGGTAGGCGAGCCGATAGACGGTGAGGAGATGCTTAGGGTCATGGCAGGGAGAATCACAAAGCCAAAAGCCGGAAAATGGTTTATCCCTTCTTTTATCAATTTCCAGTATGGGGATGAACTCAACTCAAGGAACTCTGCGCATCGTGGAGTCTTGAGAATTTTGAGAGAGCAAGGGATTGCTTGTCCGGTTCGCGTCTCGGAGAAATCAGAAGCCCCTGAGAAGCCCCTTCAAAGCCCCTCCGCAGGGGCTAAGGATAAGGATAAGGATAAGGATAAGGATAAGGACGAAGAGCTTAAGCTTGAGGCTGAAAAGCAGGCTGCAAGTGATTCGGACGCGATTACACCCGAGCGGATTTATTCCGCATATCCTAGGAAGGAAAATCGCCCGTCCGCGCTACGGGCAATCCAGAAGGCTTTATTAGGTCAAGACATGAGCGCTGAACGCCTGCTCGGAATCACGCAAGCCTACGCGCAGGCGACGGACCAATGGCCGAAGGACGAGAGGAAATTCATTCCGCATCCGGCGTCGTGGTTCAATGGCGAACGATACCGAGACGACCCGAAGGAGTGGCAAGAGAACGCAATTCCCGAATCAGAGAAATCCGAATACAACGAACATAACGCTTGGTAATTTCAGCACAACAACCCAATGAACACACCCACACCCACACCACGCACGGACGCCGCTTGGTCCGCGTCGTTTGACGGCGCACAAATGAGCGCAGGACAAACCGCCAGAGCGTTGCGCGAATGCTCACAAAAACTCGAAACCGAACTCGTTACCCTCACCGCCGAGCGCGACCAGCTCCGCGCCGCACAAAAAGCCTGTGAGGCGTGCGACGAGCCAACGGCATTTGAGGTGCGGCAGCTCCGCGCCGAACTCGCCGCCGAGCGGGCGCGGCTCGATTCCGGCACGATACTGCTCACTGTCGCAGGTGAGCGAGTCTGGCATTGCGGCGTTGATCTACGCGCAGCGATTGATGCCGCGCTGAAGGAGGGCGCGAAATGACAGCCGCCCGCACGAAATACTGGCGCGAATACAACCGGAGAAACGCCGCGAAAAAGCGCGAGCAATACGCAGCGTTTCGCGAGCGGAACAAAGAGAAGATCAACGCGGGCAAGCGCGCGGCTCGGGCTGCGGGCAAGGTCGCGCCGCGCAAGGTGAGCGCGATTCGGGCGGCGAAGCCAACGGTCACGAAGCCGCGCACGGACGAGGGAAAGGCCGAGGCGCTGCTCACGCTGCGGGAAAAGTTCGCGGCGTTTCGGGCAAAACGGGCGGAGGGGCGGGAATGACCGCGCAACCGATGGCCAGCCTGCTCGCAGGCGTCGTTCCTGAGGGTTTCTCGGGCACTCCGTTCGATCATGAGGGTGCAAGCGCCCATTTCCTCGCCGAAGCCCGCAAACGCGACGCAATCGCCCGTTTCGATTCCGCCGTTCCGCCAGCGATGCGGGAATCAGACTGGGGACACGCGGGGATGCTCGCGAACCGTGCGCAGATCGAGCGGGTGCTTGCGCATCAGGTTGGGTTTAAGGGGCTCCTGCTGAGCGGGCGCACCGGACGCGGCAAGACGCGCTCGATGTGGGCGCTCATGCGTCGGCTAGCGCACGAGGAGGCGCGGGACGTGCGTTATTTTCACGCGGGCGATTGGTTCGCGCAGTTGCAGGGATGCCTCAACTACGGGCGCGACGATGCGCGGGGCTGGGTCGATGCGGTGGCGCGTAGGCCGATCGTATTCGTGGACGATCTCGGGCAGGAGGCCATCCAGACCGCGCGCAGCGATTGGGCGATGTCGTGGTTTATGCGGTTCCTCGACATCCGCGTCTCGGAGCGGCTCCCGCTCTACGTCACGACGAATCTCGACGCGCAGGGGATTGCCGAGCGCGGGGCTTCGAGCGTGCGGGGTGATCCGATGGTGCGGCGGCTCATCGAGATTTGCGAGCCGATCAAATTCGTTTGAGCCGACTTGCGCGTGCGCCCAAATCGAGACTTGACACGCAAGGCAGCAGGGCTGAAACGGGTCGCGTGCGCGGCACAGACAACAAACCCAAAAGCATCAGCGGCCACGCGTGGGCGAAACACAAGCGACTCAACGCACAGCTCACGCGCGGAGGCCGGCGGAGGAAACACACAACATGGACACGAACACCAATGACCAGCGCGAGCTAGAGGCTTTGCGCTTTTCCTCGCGTGCTGCGCGGGCGATTACGACGCTCGAAGTGCAGCGGAAAGCGATCGGGCGCGAATACGGCGAGAGGATAAAGAAAATCAAGGCGCTGATCTTGATCTTGCAGCAGCGCGAGAGCCTTGGGCAGATGGGCATCGAGGGAATCGACGCGGTTGAGATTACGCCTGAGCTGAGGAAGTTGATTTACAATCCGGTGGGCGACTTGTCGTGAACTCGATCACGACCGCTGACAGGTTCACGAACTGCGTCGCAACCTACGACGCGGCTCGAGGCACGGCACAGTTGTCTTGCGAGATCATGGAGCGGCTGGTCGAGATGCACGAGATGCGGCACACGAGCGCGGCGGACCTTTGCCGTCGCCTCGGGACGCTGGCGGACCTGTCGCCGTCGATGTTTCTTACGACCGTGCGGCTGGGCTCGGGCGACGTGCACGCGGTGCGTCAATCGTTCGCGGAGATGGCCGAGGCCACGGGGCGGACGCGGCAGGCGCTGCATTACGAGTGGGCTCACGAGGTCGCGAAGGTGCGCATGGTTTTCCCTGAGCTGGCGCAGCTCATGGCCGATTACCGGCAGTCAACGGACGAGCCTGAGCGGGGCGATTCGGAGGAGGGGCGGTGATGATACGCATCGAGGCGCGGAGGGGCCGAGAATCGCACGCAAGGGGCATTTGCGGGGGCATAGGGCAGGTGGGTGGCGTGGGGGTTAGTAGACTTCTAGGGGTGGGAGAGGGGCGCGGG
>Ga0181356_1001400_pt1 | contig 10515 bp, 17 predicted proteins | sample Fa13VDMM110SN_FD_130104 | JGI IMG/M metagenome (GOLD analysis project Ga0181356, IMG submission 130104) | Freshwater viral communities from Lake Michigan, USA - Fa13.VD.MM110.S.N | ecosystem: Environmental > Aquatic > Freshwater > Lake | place: USA: Michigan | collected 2013-09-24 | reverse complement strand
GCCTAGTAGCTACGGCAACCCCTGCACTGGCTCTGAGGACATGGAGTCCCTGCGTGATGTGTGGCGCATGATGGGCTTGGCGTTGGAGAAGCCCCCTCTGCAAGAGGAAGACTTTGAGAAGGAGACTGACGAATGAACTACATACCCCATTGCCGCCTCTGCGACGAACAGTACCCCACGGCTCGGTGGGCTCTTGGTTACAAGCACTGCATCCCATGTGCCGAGACTGAGATGACTGCACCTACACGGACTATCGTGCCCATGGCGAAGTCCAACTACATCCTAGTGACAGACCTAACCTTATTGAAAGGCTTGAACAAATATGCTTCATCCTGACGTTACTCATCCCATACACGAAGAGATGTATGGCGTGTTTATGAACCGGCAGTTGCCCTTTGCCGAGTACCTGACCGAGTGCGGACTACATCCCATGCAAGCAGGGTACACAAATGAACTGAGGGGCAAGCCGTTTCCCAAACACTATTCAGCTAAGTATTTCTTTTCTGATAGTGGGATTGAGGTCTCTGTGATACATGGAGTGTTATTCCACTGTGGCTATGACGAGCCATATGAAATCATGGTAACGCAGGGCAAGCGTAAGGGACAAGGGCCGTTCGGGTATCAGACCGATGAGGAATTATTTATCCTCTTAACAAAAATCATAGGAGGGAGCTATGACGTAGGCAATGAATTAGAAAGTTAGTTGAAGTGCTTGACTAATAGGTCAAGTTGTGTTATACTTATAGTAAGTCGGGAAGCGTCCCTAGCGCGACCCTACTTAAGCCCCCACGTGTACGTGGAATTTACTTTTAGACTATGGAGAATCATCATGGAATTGCAAAAACCTAAACATCTAATCAGCTTGGCATCGTCTGCGGTGCTTGTGTGCGTGGACATCAATGTGTGGTCAGCTACCAAGCAAGACCGCAGTATCAGCAATGAAGTTACTACGGCAAAGAATGCTGACCGCAACGCGGGCCGCTACGTTAAGCACTTGCTGGCAGACCACCCCAAGCACAAAGCCTTGGCAAACTACCGCCAAACCGTATATAACTGGCTTCAACGGCGCACGTATGCTTGGAACAAGGGCAGTTCGTTGCTTCCCTCAGTGGATATGCCGGTGTTCAAACGTGAGTACGCCGACCATGAGGCGAAGTTTTCTTTGCTCAAAGCCGAGTTCCTGTCCGACTACGACTCCATAGTGAGCAACATGGCGTTCAATGCCGGTGGCATGGGTGATATGTTCAACCGCGCAGACTACCCGCCCAAAGAGCAGTTGGAGCATAGGTTCGACATGAAACTATTTGTGTCCGAAGTGCCGATGAACGATTGGCGGTGCAGCATTGCGTCTGACATCGCTGATGATTTGTTCGATACATACAGCAAGCAAGCCGAGGAAATAGTAGCCCACGTGATGGTGGAGCAGCAATCAAGGTTCATCGAAGTCATGCAGTCCATTAGCCATTGCTGTGGCGTGGACGAGACTGGAGTGGATGACAACACAGGGGAGACCAAGATTAAGAAGCGCAAGATTTATGACTCCACCATAGCCAAGGCAAAGGAAATGTGCGAGACATTCAAGGCATTCAACCTAACCGACGATCCCGCACTGGAGGAAGCAAGGGCATCGCTAGAGGTTGCATTAGCAGGTGTAGATGCGGAGTTAATCCGCGACAGTGACGCAGTGCGTTCCAACGTGAAGGAGGATGTAGACACTATCCTCCACAAGTTCGGTGCGTTTAATTGCGTGTAAAGTTAGCTACCACGAATTAGTGAGTCGCTATTAAGTTCAATATCAGTTAAAGAAAGTTTATATCATGTCTAAAATCCAGTTCAGAAAATCCGTGTCCATCAAAGAGTTACGCAAACTCATTCCGCTAATAGCTGAAGACCTCACAGTAGTCGTACAGTCAGAACCTGGTTGTGGCAAGACCTCTCTGTTGTCTATGATTGCAGAGGATAACGGTGACAAGTGGCGCAGTCCCATGGATGGGACAAGCATCGAAGGCGACAAGTTCGACTACATCTACGTTGATTGCCCTGTCAAAGATATGTCCGACATAGGTATGACTATCCCTAACCATGCTACCAAGACCCTTGAGTACTACGTGTCGAGCCTCTTCAACCTTGGTGACAACAAACCCAAGTACATCTTGCTTGACGAGTTGATGAAAGCACCTAAGTTGTTACAGATAGTGTTCACCCGCATGATGCTTGAGCGTATGGCAGGTGACCGAGCACTACCCAAAGGGTCAAGGTTGTTTGCAACATCTAACAATGCAAGCGATGGCGTAGGTGACTCAATGCTTGCCCATGCGGGTAATCGTGTGTGTATCGTGGAGATGGCTAAGCCTACGGCAAACGAGTGGTTGGAGTGGGCAGGGTATCCACAGAATGCTATCTCGCGTGTCGTTCGAGCCTTTGTATCAATGTTCCCCCGATGCATGGCATCTTACAAAGAGGGTGATGCACAGAAAGATAATCCATACATCTTCAAACCTAACAGTGGTGTGATGTCCTTTGTCTCTCCACGTTCCCTTGCGAAATGCGATGTGATTGTGCGTAACCGCGATACGCTTGGTGAGAATGCAACCGAGGTGGCGTTGGCTGGCACGATTGGTCATAGCGCGGCGGCAGACATGGCGGCGTTTATGTCGATGGAGAAAACATTGATTGATGTGAGGGACATCATCAAAGCGCCGTCAACAGTAGCCGTACCCAAGGAAATCAGCGCGCAGTTGATGATTATGTTTCAAGCAGTAGATGTATTGGACACACAGGATAGTCTTACCAAGTTCATGGAGTTCGTAGAGCGTATCCCATCGAACGAGATTCAAGGCGTGTTCTTTACCATGATGCTCCGCAATCAGAAGTCCATCAAGTTGGCACGCAACAATTTGAAGATAGCTGACTGGGCTAAGAACAACCACGAGTTGTTTTAATTAACTCCCCACTGAGACGTGGGGTTCTATTTTTCAGGAGGTTCGTATGGCATTCAGTTTGGCTGAGATGTTCCTTGGCGCGTGGGCAATCGTAGTGACTGTCCTATGGGTCAAGGCTAAAGAGGATATGAAGTTGATGCGGTGGATGACTATCCATCATCTACGTCGGCTTCATAAGAAGGAAGTTGTGTTAGTTGATACAGGTACTCACTTTGAATTTAAGGAGATTAAGCAATGAAAGATAAGCAAACAACGCGCATCAAGAAGGCGCACATGACTATGTTCAAGCACCCTGAGACTGCGCTGTATAGCGGCGTGATGCTGATGGGTGAGAGCGCAGTGGTTGATGATTGTCCTACTGCATACACCGATGGGATTAACAAGAGGTATGGTCGCGCCTTCCTTGAGCGCATCCTTGAAGAACCTAAAGTTCGTGGCTTGGTGTTGCACGAGAACCTACACGTGGCCTTGAAACAGGTGGCCTTTGGCGTAGGTATGTTCAAAGAGAACCGCAAGATGGCGAACCTAGCCGCTGACTTTGTTGTCAACGACATCATTGTGAATATCAAAGGCACAGTTGCGGGTACGTCCGAGCCATTGGTGTTACTGCCTGATGGTGCGGTATATGACCCGATGTTCCATGATTGGTCTATGCGTGAGGTGTACAACTATCTCAAGAAGCATGCTAAGCCCAAGGGTGGTAGTGGTGGCAAGGGAAATAAGACTCCATCCGAGGGTGAACCGCAAGATAGTGGGGGCGATGGTGAGCCGCAAGACTTTGACTCTGTTGAGGTCAACGGCAAGACCTATGACTTGTCTAATGCAGATGAGCATGACTTCGTTGACATTGGTGACTTGCCCCATGAGAAGCAGAAGGAAATCAACGACGAGATTGACCGAGCCTTGCGTGAGGGTGGCATCCTCGCGGGTCGCATGGGCGGCAAGATGCCTCGCGTTATCACAGACCTACTCGCTCCCAAGGTGGATTGGAAAGAAGCATTGCGTGAGTTCATATCTTCGTCGGTGCGCGGCAAGGATGAGTACACATGGCGTCGTATGAACAAGCGTCACATGGCTAATGATATTTACTTACCAAGCATGGACAACGAGACATTGGGCGAGGTCATTGTGGCTATTGATACTTCCGGTTCAATTGGCGAGAAGCAGTTAGCCGAGTTTGCTACAGAACTGGTGTCGATTTGCGATGTTGCCACACCGGAGAGGGTACGCATCATTTGGTGGGACGCTGAAGTGGCGGGGACGCAAGAGTTTACCGATAACTATGCGGACATTGTTTCTGCACTCAGGCCACAAGGCGGCGGTGGAACTAACGTTTCATGTGTCAGTGAGTACATAAATAAGCACAAGCTAAACGCTGACTGTGTTGTGGTGTTCACTGATGGCTACGTTGAGGACAACGTGAAGTGGGACATCTCTAGCCCAACACTGTGGATGGTTACAGCAAGCAAGTCCTTCGAGCCTCCATCCGGTAGGAAAATCATGGTGGACTATGATTAATTTTATGGACTATGCCCTCAGTAAAGATGATGAGCAGATGGATAGGATATACGAAAGACTTGCGTTTCATCACTTACTGAAAAGGGCACACTCTATGACTGCGGTAACTACACCAACTGATTTCTCTATACAAGTAGCAGAGGCAGTGCGCGCAAACAAAGGCGCATTTGCTTACGTATTTGTATTGGAGCAAATAGAGATAGCAACAGAATCAAACTACCAATTTTGGCGTGATGTATTAAATGAACTTGAAAGGATAGAGAATGAGACACCTAGAGTACAAACGACTACTGAGCGTGGCGCATAGCGTTGCGCCGTATCGTGGCACTAAAAACCGATTCCCTATTGGTAGTCGCAGAGAGAACAACAAATACTTTCTTGTGGGAAAGGAGGAAGGTAAAGCAATATTCAACGTTGTGTATAGCGAACGCTATGTTAGGAAATATATAACCAAGAAGGAATATGAAGAGTACTTATTGCAGGGCAAGGCCGCTGGTAATGACAGCGCAACAGGTGAGTACTACACATGGGAGAGAGCGCCTAACTTCATGGGCGTAGTGCGCCCCGACAATTCGTTTGAATTCACTGGCACTAGCCATGCTCAAGGCGACCATTACTTCTTGAGTACTTGCTCTCAAGGTTTCTTTAATACTGACTCACGTAGGGGTGGAATGTTATACAGGCATGGCGAGAAGATGTATCCCATCTATCGTGGCTTGAGAGTTGATTGCGAGACTATGCGCCCCTTAGACAAGGACATTGTGATTACTGGCAGAAAAGTTAACAGGAAGGAGGGTAAAGACTTACTCAAGCGATACGAGGACTTCTACAAGATATGCGAGGTCATGTGTAAGAGCATGGATGGGATTACGTTTGACCAGACTGCTACGGCTATCTACAACGAGTACAAGGCAACGGATGAAGCTGGTCTAAACATAAAAACTGAGATGGCGTTTGCGTTGGCTGATAGCTTAATACATCAAGCGCCGTTTGATGCGTTGATTCTGTATTCCTTAGCCCTTGATGTGTATGGGATGCGTTGGACAGTCAGGCATGGTACTAGCTATCAATCAAACACTATACCAATGAATGCGTTTGAAGCAACAAAGCGTAGGCTAAACAAACATCTGTATACGCAGAACAAGAATGTGTTCAAGCCAGTGCAGTATGCAATGGGTGAGCATTTACCGGCGAGTGAGTGGGGCTACACCATAACAGTTGGTGGCAAAGAAGTTACACAATATTGAATGGAGAAACAAAATGAGTACTATGTTTTATAATGGGTTTGAGGGTTCGATGACAGACTTGAAAGCCTCAGATACGTTCCCACTGATACGTGAGATGGTATTTACGTATGGTCTAAAGGTTGTCAGAGAGACAAAGAAGGGGTGGCTTCTGTGCCATGCCGCTAATGGCATTGCCGTGGGTAAAGCGTTTACACGTTTGAATGATGAAGGCAAGACGGAGTACTGCTATGCCTCACCATACTTTCGCAAAGAGCGTGGCAGTAGTGATGATGATAGACGCACCTTGCATAGTATGAAAATATCATCATTGATGACTTCAATCAAGAAGATGAAGGCCGTGCCTAACATGATAGACATGGAGCATAAGAAGACATCATTGTTGTCAAAGCCTATCAACTACATGAAGCGTAGTCTAGGTGATTCACGCAAACACACTGACATAGACCCCAACACACTTCATGCTTTGCTTGCTCATTACTTTGGGGAAAATCCCAATAGTCTTGGCCTATCAATCGACAACACTATATGTAAAAATATGTTTGACAAATTCAATTTAGCCGATACACTAAAGGCTACGAAAGCTGCGAGGACTACCGAGTTTTTCTGCAATCCTTTTTACATGGTTGGCGCAGATGAGTTTGGTGATTACATGATTGGCAAATTGCAATTGGCATCCCCACTAACTGATTCTAATCAGTACAAGATTGTTGAACCGTTTAAGCGATACAGGAACATTGAAGAGGGCTACCCTGAGTTGATTCCGTTTATGACAATGATGAAGTTGGTGTATGAAACTAAAGACGTTAGCAAAGACCCCAAGAGTAACCTACCCTACGTTGATATGTATGACGAGGCGCTCAATGCGGTGTTCTTCTATGAAGGTCGCACCACACACTATGACCACGTTTACGTTGTGACACCCTGCCAATGACACCCGAAGCAAAAGTCAAGGACAAGGTTAAGAAGGCGCTCAAGGGCATGGGCGCTTACTACGCTATGCCTGCAACCGGAGGCTATGGCACGAGTGGTGTACCTGACTTCCTTGTTTGCTACGAGGGTAAATTTATAGGTATTGAGTGCAAGGCTAACGGTAACACGCCCACGGCCTTGCAGATGAAGAACTTGAGGGACATCGAGTCATGTAAAGGCGTGGCGATGGTGATAGATGAAACGAATGTACATCTAACAGAACAACTTATAAGGTTAGCAATATGAATGATGAAGACCGTAGCAATCTGCGTGACCTACACGCTGGCTTTGCGTTAACTGGCTTACTTATGAAAGGGGGACACTCAAGCCAAGTAGCACGACTAGCGTATGAGATTGCAGATGATATGCAAGAAGCACGAGACCAACATTCCGTTGGAATCGTATCAGTTAAACGCCAAACCAAGAAGGAGAAGGCAAATGAAACGAACTAAACAAGTAAAGAAGGTAGCTGAACTAGTAACGCTACTGAGGACAAACCCTAAGACAACTGCGGCTGATGTGGCAGCAAAGTTTTTATGCTCTAAGAACTACGCATACCTACTGCTTCAGAAAGCTAAGTTATCAAACAATCGCCCCAAGGCGCGTATGCAGAGTCAGGCTGATTTCATAGATAGCGTTCCACGTGTGGGTGAGACCTTAGCTATGCTCCCTGTTGATATGGTCAATTCGCCGCCGCACTACAAGATAGGCGGTATTGAGGCTATCGACTACATCCAAGCGAAGCTAACACCGGAGGAGTTTCGCGGGTACTTGAAGGGCAATGTGCTGAAGTACACAAGCCGCGCAGGGTACAAAGACGAAGCGGGTAAGGACGTAGACAAGATGGTCTGGTACGCCCTCAAGCTGCAATCTCTCAAGTAATCCTTAAGGCATGGTTCGCCATGCCTTTTTTTGTAGCTAATGAATCTGTTATTTAAGGAGATAAACATGCTATCAGGATTAGAGATTGTCTTAGCGCGTATCAAAGAGTACCCCGAAGAGTTACCTAAATGGGCAGACATATTAGTAGACTACTTACAGTACTTTACTGAAGAAGAAGTACAAGCGTGGCTAGATATGAAAATTCAGGTGGGGCGTGAGCGCTTCAATGAGAGGGTTCTCAAGCATCTGTCAGGAGAAGAAGATGTACTGGGAGAACTCGATAGGTTTCAGAACGAGGTCTCAAGAATAGTTGCATCTAAGCAGCAAAACATAATGAAACAAGCGACAACGGAAATGTATGGGTCAATAATTTCGGAGCGACAATTAGTGAATAACCCCTATGCAAATAATTACCGTTGACTTTGAGACCTACTACACCAAGGGGTTAGGGTTCAAGACTCAGACCACTGAGGAGTATGTACGTGACCGTCGCTTTGAGGTGATAGGCGTGGGCGTGAAGGTAGGCGATGCACCGGCTACTTGGTTTTCAGGGACTAAGGATGAGATACGTAATCATCTCTCCACGTTTACGTGGGATGCTAATGCTCTGCTCTGCCACAACATGTTGTTCGATGGGTGCATCCTTAGCTGGCACTTTGGTATCACCCCTGCGTTCATGCTAGATACTTTGTGTATGGCTAGGGCAGTGCATGGAGTTGAGGCGGGTGGGTCACTGGCATCGCTTGCCTTGCGCTACGGCATTGGCGAAAAGGGCAACGAGGTTGTGGCGGCTGAAGGCAAACGTAGAGAGGACTTCACCAAAGAAGAACTTGCTGCATACGGCAACTACTGTATCAACGACGTAGACCTTACTTACAGGCTTTGGGAAGTATTGTCGAGCGCGTTCCCGACAGATGAGTTAGCACTTATTGATATGACGATACGCATGTTTACGCATCCAGTGTTCATGGTGGATGACGCACTCTTACAAGACAGAGCGATTGAACTGGAAGAAGAGAAGCGCGCACTACTGGAAGGGCTGATGGAGAAACTCAAATGCCATGACGCAGAAGGTGTACGCAAGAAGCTGGCAAGCAACAAGCAGTTTGCTGCGTTGTTAGGTGAGTACGGCATTGAAGCGCCGATGAAGCAAAGCAAGACCACAGGCAAACAAACCTTTGCGCTGGCGAAAAACGATGAGGGTTTCTTATCGTTGGCAGAGAACGAAGACCCATTCATTCAGCAGCTATGCGCGGTGAGGCTCGGCACTAAGTCTACGTTGGAAGAGTCACGCATAGAGAGATTCATAAATGTCGGCAAGCGCAACAAAGGATACCTACCTATCCCACTCAAGTACTACGGCGCACATACTGGTCGTTGGGCTGGCTCAGACAAGGTGAACTTTCAGAACCTTCCCTCAAGAGATAAAAAGAAGAAGACGCTTAAAAATGCAGTCATTCCGCCCGACGGTCATGTGGTTATCAACTGTGACTCTTCTCAGATTGAGGCTAGGGTGCTTGCGTGGCTGGCGGGTCAAGCCGATGTGGTCAAGCAGTTTGCTGATGGTAAGGATGTGTACTCGCTGTTCGCTACCAAGATATATGGCAGGCCTGTTAGCAAGGCTGACCCTGTTGAGCGATTCGTAGGTAAGACCTGCATCCTTGGCCTTGGCTATGGGACTGGCGCGTTAAAGTTACAGCACACGCTAAAGACTTCCCCGCCGGGAGCTATTGTTACTGAAGATGAGGCTAAAGAGTTCGTCAAGACATACCGCGATGCCAACTACAAGATCATTGATTTGTGGCACGAAGGCGATAAGGTGATTAAAGACCTAGCCAACTGGGACGATGACATCAAGCCGTACTACTACGGAGAGCATAGGTGTCTGAAGGTAACTAAGGAAGGCATCGTGTTACCTAACGGCCTGATGATTCGCTACCCTGACCTCAAACTCAATACTGAAGAATCTAAAAGCCAATACGAATACAAGTCACGTAAAGGACCTGTTTCCATATGGGGCGGCTCGCTAGTTGAAAACGTAGTTCAAGCCTTGGCTCGGATTGTCGTAGGCGAGCAGATGCTTCAAATTAACCAGCGGTATCGCGTGGCACTGACAGTCCACGATGCAGCGGTGTGCGTAGTTCCCGCAGAGGAATTAGATGAGGCTCTAGCTTATGTCGTCGAGCGCATGTCCGAGGCTCCCGATTGGGCTAAGGGTCTACCCGTGGCATGCGAAGCAAAGCATGCTGAGAGTTATGGTGAGTGTTAATAAACGAAAGGACTCAAATGCGTAAAGTAACCCTTATGGAGATGCTAAAAGAGCCATTCAAGAAGCCAACACCGCTTGAGGTGATAGCGACAGAGTTAGCTGATGCCCACCTATCCAAGCTGGAGGCCGAGACTGCGTGTGAGTACGCACAGAGCATCGTGGACTACAACATTAACCGAATCAAGCGCTTGAACGAGCGCGTGGAGGAGTACAAGTGAGGCACTTGCGTGTACATGGGACTGCTGAGAAGTGGAGCGCCAAGCTGGTGGAGGAGTACGACATTGACGACAAGCACCACAAGCAAGCAATTAAAAACTTGATAGAGGAGCTAATCCAACTGGCGGTGATACGCAACTACTACATTGACCGCGACACCATGCTGAAACTGTACGACAAATACATAGGAGAGTACAAATGAAAGACACAAGAGAAATTGCGGCGGACTACACCGACTGGCACATCAAGACCGGCGGATATGCAAGGGACATGACCTTGCGTGACCATTACGCGGGGCTGGCTATGCAAGGGTTGTTAACGGCAGAACTTGTGGGTGAGTACAGCAACGACCATGTGGCTGAGATTGCTTATGTAATAGCAGATGCCATGCTCAAGGAGAGAAACAAATGACTACTTGTTTAAACGGGAAATGTAACGGGGACTGCGACCAAGGCAGGAACTGCCCCGTTAG
>Ga0181356_1001399_pt1 | contig 10521 bp, 14 predicted proteins | sample Fa13VDMM110SN_FD_130104 | JGI IMG/M metagenome (GOLD analysis project Ga0181356, IMG submission 130104) | Freshwater viral communities from Lake Michigan, USA - Fa13.VD.MM110.S.N | ecosystem: Environmental > Aquatic > Freshwater > Lake | place: USA: Michigan | collected 2013-09-24 | reverse complement strand
TCTGAAATGTGTTTCAAGTATATGAAGATCAAGCCAATGAGTCAAACACGCAAAGGTACAAATCAGTTTGATGATGGAATGATTGATGTATTAAGTAAAGATCATAGCTGGGCTTTCAAGCTTCGTGACTACAATAAACTAAACAAGATCCAATCAGCATATGTTGATCGATTCTTAGACAATAGTGAGAATGGAAGATACTATTGGTACTTCAAACAACATGGAACTACCTCAGGTCGATTCAGCTCTGACTCACAGCAATTACCTCGTGTACTTGAGGAAGGAGAACAAAGTGAATTAGTACTAAGCTACAATAATATTATTCGTAGCTTCTTGCAAGCAGAGGAAGGACGTAGATTTATTATCTGTGACCAATCATCTCTAGAACCTAGAGTATTCGCATCAGTAAGTAACGACCCTAATTTAATTAACGTATTCCTTGACAATGAAGATTTATATTGTAGAGTGGCTATTCAAGCGTTTAAGCTTAAAGGCATGTCGGCAAAGAAGAGTGATGATAACTATGTCAAGAACTTACGTCCAGAACTTAGACAGAGAGCAAAAAGTATTGCACTTGCTATTCCTTATGGAGCAGGTGCATGGCAGATCGGTCAATCACTTAACATCCACATCAAAGAAGCACAGAGAATGATTGATGGATACCTAGAAGGTTTCCCTGAGTTAGCTAAGTGGATGAGTGATAGTCACTTGCGAGCGCAGAGTTTTGGTTATGTGAAAAATAAGACTGGACGTATTCGTCACTTAGATCGAGTGAAGTTAATCTATGAGAAGTTTGAGAATAGTCTTATCGAGCCAGGTCCGTTTGCACAGATGAAGCGTATGGCTAAGACTCCTGAACAAACTCAACAACTAATGAGACTTCGTATGGAGTATAAGAATGGTCTTAACAACTGCAAGAACTTTCAGATCCAATCACTAGCAGCATCCATCATGAACCGATCTGCAATTCAGATTCATAAGAGATTCAAAGAGGAAGGACTAGATGCATGTATCATGTTACAGATCCACGATGAGTTTGTAATCAATGCAAGTGCTGACTGTGTACAAAGAGCTAGTGCAATCACAAAGGAGTGTATGGAGACAACTGTATCGATTGCAACTGGCTTGATAGCAGAACCTAGTATTGCAAAAGATTTTGGAGAAGGGCATGCTTAGCAAAACACGAGCATATTTATAATAGACCTTAGGGCGGACAACACAGTTACATTATTTATTAATCATCTTAGGAGATAAAAAATTAAACATTATGACATTAATCCAACGACCGTCAGAATTTGATATTCTGATTAAAAATCTGTTTGACGTAGAGTCAGACTTCAATACCCCAAAAGGGTTCAAATCACCACACCCAGTAGACATCTTTGAAGACGAATCAGGACTAACTCTTGAAATCGCTTGCACTGGTCTTACTAAGGAAGAGATAGACATCAAGATTGAAAGTGATGTTCTTCATGTAAATTACAACAAGCTTCCGGAACTCAAAAAGGAACGCTCTTATCAGGTAAGAGGAATTGCACGTCGTGCATTCGATCTAGCGTATAAGATTGCACCTAAGTTTGATTTAGCAAAATCCGAAGCATCTATGTCCAATGGCTTGCTAGTTATCACAATGCCATTTGCGGACGAATCAAAACCAAAACAACTTTTAATTAAGTAAAGCGCCTACCCTAAGGTTTTTTTTCGTATATTAAAGTATAAACAAAAACAAATTAACTATGAGTAAATTCAGTCCCGTTAGCGACAAGCTAATCTGTCTGCCTTTAGAGCAAGACGAAGTAAGTGCAGGTGGAATTATCCTACCTGAATTAAGTGATCAAAAAACCCTTAAAGCTAGAGTAGTCGTAGCTGGAAAAGGATTTTGGGCAGCACCTGGTCTGTTTATCGAAACAACCATTAAAGAGGGTGATGTAATTTTATACCAAAGATTTGCAGCTCAAACATTTGAGTACGATGATTTGGAGTATCAAATAGTGCAAGAGCGTGATGTATTAACAGTAATCAATAATTAAAAATGAACAATAAATCAAGAATTATCAGCTACGATGCTGAAGCACGAGACAAAGTGCGAAATGGAGTAAACAAGTTATCTAAAGCTGTTTCATCAACCTTAGGACCAAAGGGTCGTAATGTATTGATCGAGAAGGAGAATGGCTCTCCAGTAATTACCAAAGATGGTGTAACAGTTGCAAGAGAGTTCTTTTTGAAAGATCCAATTGAAAACATTGGTGCTCAAGCAATCAAAGAAGTATCAGTGCGTGCGGCTAAGATGGCTGGAGATGGTACTACAACTGCAACAGTTTTAGCTTCGTATATGTATAACGAGGGTATCAAAGCTATCAATGCAGGAGTTAATCCAATCGAATTAAAAAGAGGAATGGATATAGCAACCTCTGCTATTATTAAGAACCTACAAGCACTTAGTCGCGATGTTGTAACTAACGAAGAGATTAGACAAGTAGCTACAATTTCTGCAAATAACGATGCAAGCGTTGGAAATATTATAGCAGAAGCTATGGATAGTGTAGGAAAGGATGGTGTTATACAGGTTGAGGAAAGCAAAACATCGGAAACAACTTTAGAAGTGGTTGAGGGTATGCAGATTGATAGAGGATTCATTTCTCCATATTTTGCAACAGATCAAGCAACTATGACATCGCACCTTGAAAATCCACTCATACTATTGTGTGATAAAAAACTAGGTAGCATTAAAGAGGTGCTTCCCCTACTAGAAAGTTGCAGCAAACAAGGTAAGCCGTTATTGATTATTGCAGATGAAGTTGATGGAGAAGCTTTAGCAACTATGGTTGTAAACAAGGCACGAGGTATATTAAACATCTGTGCAATTAAATGTCCAGGCTTTGGAGAACGTAAAATTCTTATGCTTGAAGATATTGCAACACTTACTGGAGGTACCGTTGTATCGGCAACAAAGGGAATGAAGCTAGAAAAGCTTACTACTGATATGTTAGGATCAGCTCGAAGTGTTATTATTAATCAGAGTGAGACTGTAATCATTGATGGAGCAGGAGATCCTGAAGCAATTGCTCAACGTATTGAAGAGATCAAAGTTCAGTACGAAAAAACAGATAATGATTACGATAAGCAAGGAGTAAAAGAACGTCTATCTAAATTGATGGGTGGAGTTGCGGTTCTAAACATTGGAGCAGCAACAGAGATTGAACTTAAAGAAAAGAAAGACAGAGTTGACGATGCTTTACATGCAACAAGAGCTGCTGTTGAGGAGGGTATTGTAGCAGGGGGTGGTATTGCTTTAATGCAAGCAATAGCATCTTTAGAGGTTACTACAGAAAACGAAGATCAAGATCTAGGTGTTGGAATTATAAAGAGAGCGTGCTCGTCTCCATTCAATGCTATTATAAAAAATGCAGGTAAAAGTCCTGACGCAGTTACTCAACGTATTGCTTTATATAAAAAAGAAAGTGATTCGAGTTTTATAGGTTATGATGCTCGTCATGATGAAGTGTGTGATATGTTTGAAGCCGGTATTGTAGATCCGACTAAGGTAGCACGTACGGCATTAGAACTTGCAAACTCTGTAGCTGGAACCCTAATAACAACTGAGTGTGTTATTAGTTTCGATCCCGAACAAGAAGATAAAGACAAAAATTCTTCAAATCCAAGTTACTACTAGTTACGAATAGGTTGAAGGGGGCTTTGCCCCCTAACCTTTTTAAAAAAACAATACCATGAACAACAAGCAAAACCAAATACAACCAGAGATTGATTTTTCTATGGCAGAAACCTATACTTGTGAAGAATGTGGGAATGATAAATTTATTGTAAACTACATCATAAAGAAGTTTTCAGCATTAGTATCTCCTACTGGAAACGAAATGCTTACACCTATTCAAGCGTTTGCTTGTTCAAAGTGTGGTCATATAAATTCAGATTTTTTACCAGAAAATCAATAATAAATTAGGAATACCAAAATAAGTTTAGTATCTTTAAACTATGAGCGAAACTAATCAAAAGACTGTATCATATTCTCAGTTCTCTTTATATGCAAAATGCCCTCGTAGATGGGAATTAGATTATCTTCAGAACCGTCGTGTTTATGAGCAGAGTATCCATACCATATTTGGAACAGCTTTTCATACGACCTTACAGAACTATCTTACAGTAATGTATAATGAGTCAGTAAAGAAGGCAGATGAGATTGATTTACCAAAGTACTTGCAAGAGCAGATATTTTCTGAGTATCAAACTGCAATCGAAAAGAATGGTAACAAGCATTTCAGTAATACTAAGGAGCTTAGTGAGTTTTACCTAGATGGTGTTGAGATACTTAAGTATGTAAAGCGTCATAGAGGTGTTTACTTTCCTAGTCGAAACCACAAGTTAGTTGGTATTGAAAAACCATTAGAAGTACAACTGAAAGGCAATATTGGATTCAAAGGTTTTATTGATATAGTAATACTAGACGAACGAGATAACACTATTAAGATATGGGACATCAAGACGTCTACAGCTGGATGGAATAAATACCAAAAAGCAGATCAAACTAAAACTGCGCAGCTAATACTATATAAAGAGTTTTATGCTAAGCAATATAATTGGGAAGTTGAAAAGATTGACGTTGAGTACTTGATTGTTCGTAGAAAGATAAACGAAGCTTCAGAATTTGTACCTAAAAGAGTACAACTGTTTTCTCCAGCTAGTGGAAGAGTGACTCGTAATAAGATCGGTAAACTATTTCAAGATTTTTTAAATAACTGCTTTACTGATGAAGGTGAGTATAATACTAAAGGAAGCTTTCCTGCTATAGAAACTAGCGTATGTAAGTACTGCCCATATTTTAATTCAGAGTTGTGTGTTAAAAAAGATCGAATAAAAAAATGACAGAGTTTGCTGACGTTTCAATGGAGAGAATACATACACTCAACTCAAAGCTAGTAGAGTCAGCAATCAATGTACTTAGAAAATGCTTAAAACAAAAGTTACCAATACACATACTATGGGGATCTAGGACACTAGAACAACAAGACCTACTGTATAGGTTTGGTAGAACTTTACATGGCTCAATTATTACACACCGCAGGCCTGGATATAGTGCTCATAACTTTGGACTAGCACTAGACTTCTGTTTATCAGAAGGAACAAGATTATTAACTTGGGATGAGTGCTTTGCAGATCCAGAAAAACATAAAATGTGGTTCAGGGTTGTGCAAATATTTGAAGCAGAAGGGTGGGAGTCTGGATGGAGATGGCCTAGCTTTGAGCCTGGTCATATGCAGAAGTTAATGGGACACACTATAGGAGAGTTGCACGTAAGTTATAAACAAGATGAAGATAGGAATAACAGGAACTAAAACGTACGAAAATCGCATCAAGATAAAAAACTTTATGTTTCAGTTGAAGAATTACGATAAAGACATAACTGTAGTTGGTTTGGGAGAAAAGGATGGAGCAGATAGGTATATTAAAAGGTTTGCTTTAGAGTTTGGATACAAATACAAGGAAGCTAATACAGCACACACTCCTCAAAACCTATTTAGTATGATGTCAGAAATGTACTATAATAAACCGTATAGTCCTAGAAACTTCTTTTTACGTAATAAAATATATGCCGAGTTTATTGAAGCAGGTGTAGTATTTGATGATTCAAATTTAAAAGATACAAAGGTATTGTCAATTGTTAATGCACTTAGTAAGATTAAAAAGCAAGTGGTTATTGTAAATTGAACCCTATTTATAGGTATGAGCATGGAGATGAAAAAGTGTATGGCTGAGTTAGTTGAGTGTATGAGTGATCAAGGATGGTCAACGTATCCACTTCCTGGCGTGAAAATGAACAGCAATCCACAGATGACAAATGGTATCTTAACGCCGACTGGGCACTACGATCCAGCAGCTAAGGTGATTGTACTTTATGTAGCTAACCGTCATCCAAAAGATATACTAAGAAGCTTTACTCACGAAATGAGACATCATCATCAAAACTTAACTGGAATGTTAAACATGGACGAAGTAGCTAATGCAACTGATCCAAATTATGCACAAAATAATGACCACCTAAGAGGACTTGAGGAAGATGCATTTAAAGAAGGTAACATGCTGTTCAGAGATTGGGCAGATAAAAAGAAGAGTAAATGAAAATATCAGAATTTAAAAAATTAATCCGTGAAGAGGTTGGAAAAGTAATTAGAGAGGTTGCGGTGCCAATAGCTAAAGCAGATTTGATTGCAAAACTAGAACCACTAAAGAAGCTTTTTCCTAAAATTACAGATCGTGATTTAAGAGCACTAACTTTTGTTGGCAATAAAGCAGAAACAACAAAGATATACAAAGCCTTAGGAGCTCTAAGAGTGCAAGATTATTTTGATCCACCAAATGATGACTCAGAGTTTAGTGGTCCAGGTACTTGGGTTATCGATACTATGAGTGCTAGCGATGAAGGTCTTATTAAAGAAGTAAAGAAAAAGAAATGAGAAATATATTTGAAGATTTAAGTACAAGATTGCAGAGTGGTGATCACGAAGTAGAGATGGCTATTACCGACTTAAAAGCAATCGCTGCTATGGCATCAGAGTTATCAACATATTTGAGAGACAATAATGTTCAAGAATTAGAAGGATGGATGCAAGCTAAGATATCCTTAGCAGTAGATTATATTGAATCTACTCATAAAAATATTATTTATTCTAGCGATCATTTCGAAGAATAAATTAGGTTTTTTTAAAAAAAAAAGTTATATTATATAAAATACAAGTTTATGGTAAAAGGTTATATCCCAAAAGAGAATAGAAAAACAATCTTATTTTTAGCAGATGATTTAAGACTCTCGTCCGGTATAGGTACTATGACAAGAGAGCTTATTATCGGTAATGCTCACGTTTATAATTTTGTTAATTTAGGAGCAGCTCTACAGCATCCAGAAGCCGGACAAATTATGGACATTAGTGCTGACATTAATTCGGAAATAGGAATTACAGATTCAAGCGTACTAGTGTATCCGTACAATGGATATGGAGACCCAGATATGATTCGTATGCTAATACAAAAGCATAACGTATCAGCAATAGTACACTTTACGGATCCACGATACTGGATATGGTTGTATAGAATGTCTGCAGAGATTAGACAAAATATACCACTCTTTTACTATCACATATGGGATGATCTTCCAGCTCCACACTACAATCGACCATACTACGAGTCGTGCGATCTATTAATGGGAATTAGTAAGCAATCCGTAAACATTAGTAAGCTAGTTCTTGGAGAAGGTAATTATATAGACCTAGATGCTAGCAACTCTTTAGAGATTAATCAATCTTTACCAAAAACTACATATGTTCCTCACGGAATAAATCAAAAGTATTTCTATCCAATAGAGAGATCTGATGAACGTGTACAGCAGATGAGATCTAAACTATTTAACGGTGCAGATCCTGATTATGTATTGCTATACAATAACAGGAACATTAGAAGAAAAATGACTTCAGATATTATCTTAGCTTTTAAGATGTTTCACGACTCACTACCTAAGACAAATACACCAGACGTGAGGTTAGTACTGAAAACTCAACCAGTAGACGAAAATGGTACAGACTTGCCAGCAGTAATCGATGCTATCTGTCCAGATTTAGTTGAAAAGATTATATTTCATACCGACAGAATAGAGTCTGCAGAGATGGGACTATTGTACAATAGCTGCGATACGGTAATTAATATTGCATCTAATGAGGGATGGGGATTGAGTAGTACTGAAGGGTTGATGACTGGACGAACTCTTATAAATAATGTTACTGGTGGATTACAAGACCAATGTCGTTTTGAAGATGAAAATGGTAATTGGATTGAGTTTGATGAGGAGTTTGCTAGTAATCACGGTAAGAAGTATACAACAAGTGGAGTGTGGGTTAAACCTGTATTTCCAGTTGCTATAAACTTACAAGGATCAATCCAAACTCCATACATCTTTGATGATCGTTGTGATATTCGCGATGTTGTTGAAGCTATAACTTATTGGTATGATAAAAGTCCAGGAGAACGAAAAGAGTGTGGACTTTTAGGGTACGCTTGGGCATGTAGCGCTGAGTCAAACTTTACTGCAGAAAATATGTGTACACGATTTAGGAACTCAATGGATACGGTTATGCAAAACTGGTCACCTCCAAAAAGATTTCAATTATTTGACGCACAAGTTGAAAAGCAAAAATTTAATAATAAAAAATCAGGTATTTCTATCTAAAAGTTACATATGTTAAATAATAAAAAAACAATAATAATATCTGCTCCTGTTGCTACTGTAAGTGGTTACGGTGCTAGATCACGAGATATAGCTTATAGCTTAATTGAAAACGAAAAGTACGATGTTAAGATAGTTAGTATGAGGTGGGGTAGTACTCCAATGAATGCTTTAGATCCAAGTAATGACAAACACAAACTTATAATAGATAGACTAATTGATGGACCCAACCTACCATATCAACCAGATATTTGGATTCAAATCACAGTACCTAATGAGTTCCAACCGGTTGGAAAGTTTAATATAGGAATAACAGCAGGTATCGAAACAACAATAGCAGCTGCTCCTTGGATTGATGGATGTAATCGAATGAACTTAGTTTTAACATCATCGGAGCACTCTAAAGCGGTGCTATCTAACTCTCACTGGGAAAGAAGAAATCAACAGACAAATCAAGTGGAAGGGTTATTAAAACTAGAAAGACCAATTGAGGTTTTATTTGAAGGTGTCAATTTGGATGTGTACAATAAAACTAACAACATATGTAAAACAGTTGATGATGAGCTTAAAAACATCAAAGAAGATTTTGCCTTTTTGTTTGTTGGACATTGGTTAAATGGAGATTTTGGTGAAGATAGAAAAAACGTATCAGCAATGATTCGTATTTTTTTAGAATCATTCAAAGATAAAGCACAACACAACCAACCAGCACTTATACTAAAAACGTCACACGCAGACTTCAGTCCACTAGATAGAGATGACTTAGTTAAAAAAGTAGATCAAATCTATCGCTCAGTTAGTACCTCTAAAAAGCTACCAAAAACATACATATTACATGGTGATTTATCTGACGACGAAATGAACTCGCTATATAATCACCCAAAGGTGAAAGCTCATTTAAGCTTTACAAAAGGAGAAGGCTATGGACGACCTCTAGCAGAAGCTAGTTTATCACAAAAGGTAGTTATAGCACCAAACTGGTCAGGACATACAGATTTTCTTAAAGATGCGGTACTACTTCCAGGCACACTAACAAATGTACATCCTTCTGCAGCTTGGCAAGACGTAATACTTCAAGAGTCGCAGTGGTTTTCTGTAGACTACGGGCAAGCAAGCGCAGCAATGAAAGATGTGTTTGAAAATTACAAAAAACAAAACTATATTGTAATGGGAAAACGACAAGCTACAAATATTAAAAATAACTTTAGCTATAGTGCTATGTGTACTACACTGCACAACCTTTTAGACAAACACGTTCCAGAACAAGTACAATTAAAATTACCACAACTTAAAAAAATAATATTGCCACAACTTAAAAAAATATAAATGGAAAACAATCAACTACGTTATTTTATAACAACCTATACTGGTTTCTCGCACAACCATGTTATAGCATTACTGTCCAGCCAAGAAGCTGAGTACAGATTCGAGCAAGCACCTACAGAAGAAACTTATAGTAGATTTGAGATTATAAGTAGTCGTGATATCTTTGAAGTGCTAAGAGAAGCATCAAAAGAAAATAATGGATCAGCATTTAGTCTTGAATATGGAACCTACTAAGATAACCTGTCCCCATTGCAATAGTAATCAATGCTTTGAGGAGACTCAGATAATAGAAGGTACTAGTGCTGATACACAAGAGTCAGTAAATAGCTATCTATGTGTAGGTTGTGGATACACAACAACAACACTAAACCAAGTAAGGTCGGAGATAATTGCAAAATACGAAAATACTACGGCTGAATTAATAAAAGATCTACGATGGATTGATCCAAATACAGATTTAGTTTGGTATCCAATTGTATTGAACTTTCCTACCTTTGGTATCATATTTCCAGACGGTACAAGTGTAGCAGACTGGACTTGGATGGCAGCTCCTGCAGTAGATATAGCAGAGGAAAGTCAGAGTAACTTTCCTATTCCAGGACAACCAGGTAAGTTTTATACTCGTCGAGTTGATATGGAATCAGGTCAGCATTTTAGTAAAGACGAGTTTACAAAAGCTTGTGAGTTTATAGGATTTATTCAACCCTAGTATGAATATTAGTTACGCAATTACAGTATGCAATGAGTTTGTTGAAATTCAAAGACTTGTGCACCATTTACTCAAGAACAAGAGAGCACAAGATGACATTGTTATCTTGTATGACTCTAAAAACGGAAATCCCGATATTGAAACTTTTCTTCGCTCACATAGTGTAAATGGAGAGTTCATGTGGCACAAGGGTGAGTTTGAAGGTCACTTTGCTGATTGGAAGAATAAACTTAATAAGTTATGTACTGGAGATTAC
>Ga0181356_1001396_pt1 | contig 10530 bp, 11 predicted proteins | sample Fa13VDMM110SN_FD_130104 | JGI IMG/M metagenome (GOLD analysis project Ga0181356, IMG submission 130104) | Freshwater viral communities from Lake Michigan, USA - Fa13.VD.MM110.S.N | ecosystem: Environmental > Aquatic > Freshwater > Lake | place: USA: Michigan | collected 2013-09-24 | reverse complement strand
AACATTGCGCGGGAATACGAGATCAAGGTGGCGATGTTCTCGGCTGAGACCCGGATCAAGCCGTTCCTGAGACGGAACCTACGGCAGTTCTTCCACGGTATACAGGAATACCAGATGGACTCCCGCCAGCTTCGGGAGGCCGACAATTTCATCGAGGCCCATTTCATCCTCATGGACCCCGGCGATGATGTCCCGACCATGCATTGGATGATCGACAGTATCGAGATTGCCACCCAGCGGCACGGGTGCAGGGCGGCGGTAATTGACCCTTTTAACAAGAGTGAGGAGGACTATGATCCCCGGAAGGAAACTGAAACCCGGTGGATCGGGCGCATGCTGGACCTTTTGATCCAGATGAGCCGGGGCCTCTCGATCCATACCCAGATCATCGCGCACCCTGCCAAGCCTGATGCGGCATTCAGGAAGTCACCGCCGGACCTGTACTCGATCTCAGGCTCCCAGCACTGGGCGAACCGGGTCGATCTGGGCCTGTGTATCTACCGGGAGAAGATAATTGAGGGGACTACCCGTCAGACTGGGGCGCAGCTAAAGGTCCTCAAGTCGCGCTTTCAGGAACTGGGCTGGCCCTGCTCGCATGAGATGGACTACGACATTGAAAAGGGTACGTTCCGCTGTACCGACTATGAGACACGGCTAGAGACAGCCATGGCAAAGGTATAAATGAGCGTTACACAGACACCAAACGGGTGGTGCGTATTTGATGACGGTAAAATGGTCGCTGGGCCGTTTGAAACCAATTCACAGGCTTGGCAATGGGTTGACGCTTGCGATGTCAACGCAGCAGAAATGGAAAATACAAAACGGCGTATTGGAAACGCTTTTTCAGATCGCTAAAACAATAAAAGGCCGTCACAAGGACGGCCCTTAATTATTTTTTGGGAAATTCTATAATTTTTGCTGGCGGGTCCAGAAAAATCAATTCGTCCTCATCAAACGTCCCTAGTTCTGGATCATCAGGACAATAGAAGCCGGACTTGCCGGTCCAGTATTTGTATTCTGGCGAGGCTACAACTTCTAACGGGCCGAAATTGTAATGCTCGACCAGTATCTTGCGGGGTTCGTTCATTCTGCGTACTCCTTCTTTACGCCGGTTTCTTCGTTGTCGGCCCAGCCAGCGGCGTAGGCGGCGATTTCTTCCTCTGTCATGCCGTCCATGCCAATGTACTGACCCTTATTCGTGCCGCCGGTCCAGTAATGAGGCGCGAAAGGGCGACCGTACCAGTTATCAGCCGATCCGCGATCAAACGGTCCGCCGTGGCGCATATCGTAGTCCATGTCAGTTACTCCAAAGGGCTGGGGGCCGAAGCCCCCGCCGGGTTAGGCCGCAATGCGGCGGAGGTTTTCTTTGACCGTGACCGAGGAAATCTGGGTCACCTTGGTGCAGGCCTTGATCTGGTCGTCGGAGAGGAACTGGGCCAGCAGGCCCTTGTCGATGGTGCCGCGCTCGGACAACTGGTGGACCATGGCGAGGTCGAAACCGTCAGCGGCGAGGCGCTCGACACCGGAGGCCAGAAATTCGGCCTTCAGGGCGGACATTTCGGCTTCGATGGCCTTGGCATTGTCGCGGAGGGCGATAAAGCGGTCTGCAATGTTCATATCTAAACTCCATCTATCGGGGCCAGAATTGGCCGGTCAATCAACACAGATGTTCTAGGCCCATTGGGCCGGGGGTGTCAAGCGGCCCTCCACCCGTCAAACCGGGCCTGCTGGTCCTTGAGGTGCTGGGCGGTGTCCTTGATCTGCTGGGCCATGCGGGCCAAGTGCGCGGCCTTGGCGAGGGCGTAGGTGGCGTGGTCGAGGCGACCAAAGCGGGCCTTGGGGGCGTGTTCAGCGGCCTGCGCGTCAAAGTTCGTGATGCTCGCCCAGAAGGATTCCGTCTCAAACTTTTTGTCACGATAGGTCACCCGGATTTCGCTCTCATCGTTCGTGATAGCGGTGTGGGTCCTGAACAGACCGGCAAGCCGGGTCTGGATCATGGCGATGTACTCGCCCAGCCGGTCGCGGCTGACCTCAAACGGGAGGTGGCGAGCGCCGAAGCAGGAGGAGGTCTGCCAGCCTTCGCCGGGGCGCTGGTAGCCGTGGTGGGCGATGACGCCGGTTTCCGCGAGGATCGGGCGACCGCAAATCTGGCAGGTCTGGGCGACGGCGGCACGGGCCGCTTTGAGGGTTGAGGCCTTGGTCGGTGCCTTGGCGACCAGCGGAGTGCCTTTGATGTTGGCGCGGAGTTCAGCGCACTCGTTGGCAAACTGAACTTCGGCGGCAAAGTTGGCGTACAGGGCGGCGTGTTTGGGCTTCCAAACGTGCAGGGCGGGGGTGTTGTAGTACAGGTCAAGGTTGGTGCCGGTCAGGTGGCAACCCTCGGCGCGGGTATCCAGCAGCTTTGTCTGGACGGCACTTTTGAAACCGTCGTCATAGGCGCGGTTCAGGGTGTCCAAGGCGTCCTGCATACCGGACTTGCTGGTGAAGCCGGTGAGGGCGGCGGCGAGGACATTGTTGAAGTAGCGGTTGGCGCGGGTGGTGGTCATTTAGTATCTCCCTGATGATCTAACAGAAGTGTTCTAGGCCCATTGGGCCTAGAGGTCAAGCGGCCACCTTGGGCCGGTTGATGATGGTCTGGAGGGTGCCTTCGCGGTCCTCATGGGCCTTCACGGTGGCCTTCAGGGTCAGGGTCTCGCCATTGTCGGCAATGCGGTTGCCCTTGTAGATCACGATGTTGCCGGAGGCGTCTTTGAACCCGTGGACGGTCAGCATGCCGTACTGGGTCTCGAAGGACTTGGACCACTGGAGGGTCAGGGTCAGGGTCAGGCGGTCGCCCACGGCCCCCAGAAAGGCGCTGGCGGCGTTTTCAGCGGCCCGCTGGGCAGCGAGGGCGGCACGGCCCGAAATGCGCTCCAGCAGGCTCTGCGCGAAGCTGATCTGCTTCTCGCTGATGGAGCCGTACTTCACCAGCTTTTGGACGATGTTGTGTATCGTGTCCTCTTCGCGGCCCATCATGTCGTAGCAATTCTCTGTGGCGACGAAGATGTCCCACAGGGCGGTCAGGCCCTTGTCGGCCAGCGTGGCCTGCGCCTTGGCTTTGCCAGCGCGGTTCTTGCGTTCCGCGCCGATCTGCTTCTTGAACAGGGAATAATTGGCGTCGGACAGGCCCATCTTGTCGGCGCAGGTCTCGCCCGTGACGATGTAGGTGTTGCTGACGGCGTGGTGGAAGATCGCCTGATACATGCAGGAAGCGCCGCAGATATGGCAGCAGCCGCCGTGATCATGGCTGCTGTACTTGCCACCCGTGCGGTCCATGTCGGCGCTGATGCGTTCCCGGCCAGCCGAACCAAGGCTGAGATACATGGAAGCAGCGGGGCCAACATACTTCATGTCGACAAAGCGATAGTCGGCGGGGTTGATAACGCTGGGGCGGTGGATGTCAGTGCGGGTCATAGTCATCTCCAAATCAATCGACCTACGCATCATTAGGCCCATTGGGCCGCATGTAAAGGGGGAAAATGGGGGTAGGGCAAATTATTTTGTTTGCATCACCGGCCCATATGGCCCATAAAGGGCGGGTCGATTGGCGGCGTTTTGCTGCCTAAAGTGGAGATAGATGATGGATTTCAAGGTGATACGCCTCCGGTCGCTGCCGGGTGCTACGAATTGCAGGTGCGGAGTGGGCCTACCGCATGGGTCAACGGCCCGCTGGTCCGGGTCCCGTTGGTGGGACTGCTGGGATTGCTACATGTGCCGGGGGCGCAAATGAGGAACTACGGAATTAGGCCGGGGCAGGTATACATCCCGCCGCAAGAAAAATTCTCGCGCTTATTTGCTGCGATCAGCATGCTGGTCGGGGGCGTACTGCTGGTTGTCCTACTCACTGGGATGATGTTTCTCGCCCAACTGCTAGTATGGGTGATGCCGTGAGGCGTGTTGTTGCTGCTGTAGGCTACCTGCTCCTGTTAACGATACTGGGGTATCAGATATGGACGATTGTACACATGGTTGGCAGTCATGTTCGGGGGCGGACATGATGATCGAGGACGCAAGAGAGTTTTTAAAAACTTTGGCCGCAGACGGTCAGGAGGCCTATCTCAATAGAATGTGGGGAATGCGGGAGCCTGTAGCCCCCAAGCCATCGAGCAACAATGGTTGGCCCTTCCGTCTTGCCAGTCAGCAGGAATTACCGCGCCGTGGGCTGAAGGTGCTGAAATGACTATTCCCAAGGGGGTTCAGGAAATTCTGGACTATCTGGAAGAATACGACGCCCACAGAGACAAGATGGCTCAAGCCATATCTGAGGCAAACGCGGGGAACAAGCTGGGCTGGAAATACCCGCCTGATTTGGTCGTCCCCGACGACATCCGACAGAGTTACCTGACAGGACCGGCACATTGACACCCCAGCAGCTAAAATCCGCCCGCGCCAAACTTGGCGACTTGAAACAGGCTGATCTCGCACAAATCATAGGTCTCAGGTGGGACAGAACCATCCGTAAGTGGGAAGCAGGGGAGAGAGCAATCCCTGAGCCTGTGGCGATCCTCTTGAACCTGTTCCTTGAGAACCCAGTCCTGATCACTATGTCCGAGAAGTTCCGTCCGGTGTATAAGCGGTCGAGAACAAAGGTGAACTAACATGCCTAGGAAGAAAAAGGAGACAATTAGTCCTGAAATAGCTGCGGAACCCAAAAATGTGGGAAGACCTACGATATACACAAAAGACATAGGAAATCTCATCTTTGAAGCGATGTCTGACGGTTCTGATCTTGTCAGTGTCTGTAAACTGCCGGGTATGCCGCATCGCACTACCGTCTATGTTTGGATGAATAAATATCCTGAATTTAAAGACATGATTGGTATGGGTCGGGGGGGATTGGCAGATTTCATGGCTAGTAAAATTCATGAGATTGCCCAGACGGCAAAACCGGAAAATTCGTCCGCTGACTCGATTAAGCTACAGGCCTATAAATGGCTGACCAGCAAGATCAGCCCAAAAGTTTATGGCGATAAGGTCCAGACCGAGGTTTCGGGGATCGACGGCTCTGCGATCAAGGTCGAGACCGTCGCTCTGGACGTAGCCAGCCTGACGCCGGAATCCCGCGCGGCTTTGAAGGCTGCGCTGCTGGAAATGAAGTCCAAAGAATGAGGCCGGTCTATGAAACTGCCGGTGACCTGACCGCAGAGGATCGCGTGTCAAATAGTCTGGCCGAGGCTTGGGGGTTTGATCTTGAGAAGCTGCCCCGGCTGCACACGTTCGACCGCGCTTTAAAGCGGGATGGTGTCCTGCGCGGGTATGTTGAGATCAAGAACCGGCAGAGGTCTTATCCGACGTACTTGATCAGCCTGCGGAAGTGGCGGGACATGCTGATGGTCTCTGAGACTGCAAAGGTCCCGGCTGCGCTGGTGGTTTGCTGGCCTGTTGAAGGGGAGATGAAGACCAAGGTCATAAGGATCAGCAACGCAAAGGTTGGCATTGTTGAGGGTGGCCGCAGGGACCGGGATGATCCCGAGGACATTGAGGACATGGTTGAGATACCAATGTCCCAGTTTGACGATGTGTTCTGAGGGCCTAACAGTTTGTTGTGAAACATTGTATGGTCACGCGCCGGTCGCAGGCCCCTTCCTGCTTCTGGCACGGCCTGTCTCGGTTTGCTTCCCGCTATCCGGGGCAGGCCACCTAAGTGGGAATAGGGAATGAAACACTGGGATGTCGGAGGCAAAAAGATAAACTCAGACGAGGCCCTGCGTCTGATCGATTGCTACGACAATGAGCAGAGCCTGTACGAGTTCCTGCGGAATGCGTGGAAGACCATTGACCCGTCGCCTTTCACGGATAGCTGGGCCATAGAGGCTATAGCAGAACACCTTCAGGCTGTGACGGATGGAGAGATACGCAGATTGATTATCAACGTGCCTCCTAGGTGCGGTAAATCAACTATAACATCCGTCTGTTGGCCCGCGTGGGTATGGGCGCAGGAGCAGATAAGCCCGACTTCCGGGCCGGGGGTGCAGTTCCTCACGGCTTCATACGCGCAACAGCTATCCATCAGGGACAGCGTTAAGTGCCGCCGCCTGATTGAAAGCCCATGGTACAGGTCACTCTGGGGTTCACGATTTGTTCTCACAAGCGACCAAAATACAAAATCAAGGTTTGATAATTCTAAAGGAGGCACCCGGCTCTCCACTTCGGTCGGCTCGGCCCTGACGGGTGAGGGTGGTGCCTGCATATTGGTAGACGATCCCAACGCAGCGGCTGAGGCCTTTAGTGACGCTACCATTGAGACAACCATCGACTGGTGGGACAACGCCCTCAGCACCCGCCTGAACGATCCTAGGACCGGCGCGTTCGTAGTGATCCAGCAGCGCCTTGCTGAGAACGACCTGACCGGCCACATCCTTGAGAAGCATTCCGGGGAGTGGACCCACCTGTGCCTGCCTATGGAGTTCGAGAAGACCCGCTCCTATGTGAACTCGATTGGCTGGGAAGACCCTCGGACGGAAGAGGGCGAACTCCTCTGGCCGGAAAGGTTCGGCCCGGAAGAAATCAAATCCTTAGAGTCCGCGCTAGGACCGTGGGCCTCGGCTGGTCAATTGCAACAGAGACCGGAACCCAAGGGCGGCGGCATCATCAAGCGGGACTGGTGGGAGACATGGCCCCATGACGCCTATCCGGCGATGGACTATGTGATCGCATCCCTCGACACGGCCTACACCACCAAGAGCGAGAACGATTACTCAGCCATGACTGTGTGGGGTGTGTTCTCCGGGGATGTCGTGGCCCACAACGTCAGGGCAGGCGGAACCGATACGGAACGATCCTATGCCCAGCAGTCCCCACGGGCGATGCTGATGGACGGCTGGCAAGAGCGGCTGGAGTTACACGATCTGGTCGAGAAGGTTGCCAAGACCTGCCGGACCATGAAGATCGACAAGCTGATCATTGAGAACAAGGCGGCGGGCCATTCGGTCGCGCAGGAAATCCGGCGGCTGTTCGGGCATGAGGACTGGGCGGTGCAACTGGTGGACCCGAAGTCTCAGGACAAGCTGTCCCGGCTGTACTCGGTCCAGCATCTGTTCAGTGAGGGGATGGTCTATGCGCCGGACAGGTCGTGGGCCGATACGGTCATGACGCAGGTGGGGACGTTCCCGAAGGGTAAGCATGACGATCTGGTGGACACGGTAAGCATGTGCCTTCGCCACTTGCGTGACCTTGGCCTGTTGACGCGCGGGCCGGAGATGGTCGCGCAGGTGCAAGAGTCGATGCAGCATCGTGGGCGGGAACTGCCGTCGCTGTATTAAGGTTCTTGCTTTGTTCTAAGCCCCACCAGTGGTATCTTGCGATCAAATATCCGCAAGGAACAGAGCATGGCGTTAACTCCGGGGCTTTCTCCGAACATCAGATTAGTGCAGCCGGACCCTGAGTTTGAGGGGCCGGGAGATGATACAACTGTCGAGATTATCGACGGTGAAGATAAGCCCATTGCTAATGAAGACGGCAAGATACTGGAGATCGAGCATGACGACGGCTCGATTACTATTAGCCTAGACGGCAAGTCTCTTAATGGAGATGACGAACCCAAAGGCCCGACCGGCTGGTTTGATAACCTTGTCGAAGACATTTCCGAACTTGAACTAAACCGCATCTCCGACGAACTAATGCGCGGTATCTCGGATGACATCGATAGCCGTAAAGACTGGATCGAAGATCATTCGACCGGCATCAAGTTACTTGGCCTCAAGATTGAGATTCCCGGCCTCGGAGGCTCCGCAGAAGGAGCGCCTGTCGAGGGCATGAACAGGGTGCGGCACCCACTCCTTCTGGAGGCGGTGTTGCGCTTTCAGGCCAACGCCCGCTCTGAGATGTTGCCGACTGACGGCCCGGTGAAAATCCGCAACGACGATAACAATGCGACACTGGATGAAGACCAGCTTGCCAAGGCGTTCGAGCGGGACCTGAACCATTACCTGACATCGACGGCCACAGAGTATTACCCCGACACCGACCGCATGCTGTTCATGCTGGGCTTTGGTGGCACGGCCTTTAAGAAGGTTTACTTCTGCCCCCTGCGGAACCGGCCTGTCTCTGAGACGGTAGATGCTGACGATCTGATTGTTAATAACAACGCGACGGACTTGCAGAACGCCAAGCGCATTACCCACCGGTCCTATCAGAGGCCCTCGACCGTCAAGCGCCTACAGATACTGGGCGTGTACCGGGACATTGATCTGTCCACCCCGAACATGAGCAATCTGGATAGCCTCCAGCGCGAGAAGCTGTCTGTGCAGGGCATCGCCCCGGACAGCATGAACCCGAACGACCGGGACCGCGAGATTTACGAGTGCAACTGCGAACTCAACATTCAGGGTTACGAGCATAAGATGCGCGGTAAGGAAACCGGCCTCGAAATCCCGTACCGGGTGACGATTGACGTTTCCTCCAAGAAGGTCTTGTCGGTTGTCCGCAATTACAATGAGGACCAGCAGGAACTTGCAGAGGCCCGCAAGAACTTTGTGAAGTACACCTACGTCCCCGGCATGGGCTTCTACGACATTGGCCTACTTCACATCCTCGGTAACACGACCAACGCCATCACGGCTGCTTGCCGCGAACTTCTGGACGCTGGCATGTACGCCAACTTCCCCGGCTTCCTGATGGCCGACACTGGTGCGCGGCAGAATACTAATATCTTCCGGGTTCCCCCCGGCGGCGGTGCCTTGGTCAAGACCGGCGGCATGCCGATCAGTCAGGCCATTATGCCCCTGCCGTACAAGGAGCCTTCGGGAACCCTGATGGCACTGGTGGAAAACATGGCCCAGACCGGTATGCGGCTGGGCGGTACGTCCGAGGCTGCGGTTGGCGAAGGCCGCTCTGACGCTCCGGTAGGGACGACGCTGGCCCAGATCGAGCAGTCCCAGAAGGTCCTGAACTCGGTCCACAAGCGCATGCATGCGTCGCAGGCTGATGAGTTCCAACTCCTGAAGGAAGTCTTCAGGGAGCATCCTGACAGCTTCTGGCAGCGGAATAAGAAGCCTGCCGCCCCTTGGGACGAGAAGACGTTCCTGACGGCTCTGGATAACTATGAATTGATCCCGCAGGCCGATCCCAACACGGCTTCGCAGGTCCAGCGGCTGATGAAGGTTATGGCCCTGAAGCAGCTTCAGCAGGCGAACCCGTCGCTGTATGACCCGATTGCCATTGATACCGCCGCGCTACAGGCCATTGGCTGGAGCAATCCGAGCCAGTTCCTTGCGTCGCCCGAGGCCCAGAAGAACCCGCCGCCGGAACTCATTAAGATGCAGGCCGACGCGAAGGCTGCTCAAACAATGTCTGACGCCCACATGCTGGACGCCCAGACCAAGGCCAAGACGGACGAGGCCAAGACGCAGATCGACGGTCAGAAGTTGCAGCTTGAGGGAGCCAAGGTCGAGATCGACAAGATGAAGGCTCAGGCCGCAATGAAGGACAAGGAGATCGAGGCCAAAGACAAGTATCAGGACCGCAAGTTCAAGGAGCATGTCCAGTTGATTGATCTGGCCCAGAACATCGCGGTCCACCCTGAGAGCCTAGATGTGATCCAGCCCCTGATCGCCCCGGCCATTCAGGACCTGAGCGACATTAGCAACCCTGAGCAGCCGCCCGGTCTTGCCCCCGGCCTGATCCCTAGGGACCAGTAATGCCCAAGGATGTCCGCAAAGCATTGATGATTGCCAAGGGGCCGGTATCCAGCGGGTATCTGCCTCCGGGTGATCCGCAGCGGACGGATAACCTTGCTCGGTTTATGAAGGGGGCAGACAAAAAAGTTTATAATAAAGATAAAAGCCCCAAGATGTTTTATCACGGGACTACAGTTCCAGAAGATTTCTCTGAATTTTCTGTTGGCAATCCTTTTTACGCAGAAGATGGCAGCGGTGAAGAGCGCAGGCGCGTTTATGCATATAATGATCCAACGACTTATCTCGGAAGCCACTTCGCGGAAGAGCCTGAAACCGCTAATAAATTTGCCAAAGGATTGTATGGCGAGGCCAAAGGGGCGCAAGAGGGTAACCGGGTGCTTCCCGTGCATCTCAGCATTAAAAAGCCGCATGTCACGACTGAAACGGACATGATTCGTTCCATGCTGCGTGACAAATATGATCACCCTGCCGTTGATGCGAGACTCAAAGATGAAGAAGAAGAAAGACGGTATGACGATCCTAATGAAATAGATTTTCGCACAAGAGTAAATAAATTTGCTTGGAAGATTGCCGCTGACGAAGATGCGTATGACAATTCTTCGTTTGCTGAAAAAATGGCAGAGCAATATAGGGATAGGCTTATAAATGCTGGTTTTGACGGCATAAAATATCAGAATGAAGTAGAGGGCGGTAACTCTTGGGTGGCTTTTCATCCTACTCAGATTAAGTCCGCTGTCGGCAACAACGGCCAGTACAATCTGAACGAGCCAGACATCACCAAGGCCGAAGGCGGGGCAGTCGAAGAGACCGTTCCTGAAGCGCCCCATACGCTCGAAAGCCAGTTGCAGGCTTT
>Ga0181356_1001395_pt1 | contig 10531 bp, 19 predicted proteins | sample Fa13VDMM110SN_FD_130104 | JGI IMG/M metagenome (GOLD analysis project Ga0181356, IMG submission 130104) | Freshwater viral communities from Lake Michigan, USA - Fa13.VD.MM110.S.N | ecosystem: Environmental > Aquatic > Freshwater > Lake | place: USA: Michigan | collected 2013-09-24 | reverse complement strand
TTTAGATGGTTTAGAGAACAACATGACCTATATCATGTTATTACCATAGCAGATCTTGGAAAATATGAAACAGGTAATCCTGATTTTCAGTGTGTTATTTACAGTAAACATCCTGTATTAATTACAGATGTTATTAAGTGTAATACATATGAAGAAGCTGAACAAGCTTGCCTAGATAAACTAATAAAAATAGTTAAAAACAAATAACATGAATAAAGAATTTATACCTTATGAACAAGCTTTAGCTCTTAAAGAGCTGGGGTTTGATGAACCTTGTTTTAAAGTAGTAGAAGGTGGTCCTATTGATATTTTTCCTTATGAAAAGTTAGATGTACCACTATACCAACAAGCCTTTAGATGGTTTCGAGAGAAACATAAGCTAGGACATATGATTAATGGAATAGGTTTTGAAACTTTTATCATGAACATAGGTGGTATTATAGAAGTATTTCCAATGTTTAAAACCTACGAAGAAGCAGAACTTGCTTGTCTAAATAAATTAATAGAACTAATAAAAACTAAATAACATGGAAAAAAAATCAATTGTACAATGGTGCAAAGACTTGCATGAAGCAGGTAATCAACTAGTTATGAAATGGGAAGGTGGTGGAGACTCAGGCTGGGTATATTTTGAAATAGATGGAGAGTCTGCAGATAATGAATACACAAGAGCTTTAGTAGATAGAATGGATGATGTTCTTGACTACGGAAGCTGGGCTGGTGAATTTAGTGCTTCAGGTGCAGCCTTTTATAATTCAAAAACTAATTCATTTGAAGGTACAGATGATTATAGTGAAGATTCTCATGATACTATAGACACAAATATTATAATTAAAGTTCCTAAGAAATTTTGGTTTGAAACATTGCATATAGAATGTGAAGCTAACTATGATGATACACCTCAAATGTCTGTAAGATTTATTGTAAAAAATGGCTTTTTATCTGAGGAACATACAACTTTTTGTAGTAACTTAGAGAATAATTTAAATATTGAATTTTCTGAGTATTTTGATAATTATAATTCTGTCGAAGGTTATGAATTTAGAGGTTGTGGAGACAGTTTTATTTTAGATAGAACTGATGCTACAGAAGATGGTGATGATTTAGTTTTTAATATAAACAAGATTGAACTTCAAGTGATAACTAGTCATGATAAAGATATAGTTTTAGAACTTGATGATGCAACAGCAGAAGCTATTGATAACATTTTAAATAATGAAGCATAATGGATTATTCAAAACAAGATTATATCGTAAACAACAGATCAGGATTTGATCTTACAACAGCTCTTAAACTTTGGAAAACAAAGTATGCTGATGATTATAGAGATTTTCAAAAAGAAGTGATAACACACGAAAGTCTTAATGACTTTGATCAATTTGTACAAGAATGCTGGGATAAAATAGAACAAGTGACAGTGGAAGAAGCTCTTAAAATAGAAAACACTGAAGAAAGACGTACATATTTTGATGCAATTGGTATAGAAAAACTATTCAAAAGTCTTAAACCTAAACTTTTAGATAAACAAGCTATTAAAAAATCTAGAGTGAAATGGGACGAAGAGTTTAATGAATATACACATGAGTTTGAAGACATCTATGAGCTCTATGAAATAGAAGCAACTAAAATGTTTAGTAAAGATAGATGGGGTAATGCACCTACACAAAATATATATGCTGTAAGATGCTGGTGTACTACCACTAATAGAGAATATTGGTTGTATGTACCTAGAGAAGCAGCATTAGGTGCTACATGGTGGAACAGAGATAGTGAAGACAGTAAACCAGATGCTATTAGAGCTATTGCTTGGACTGTACGTATAGATGTACCAGAAGAGAATGTAGAGAAGATATATAGACAAGGTGATATTATTGTAGCTAAAATGAAAAATTCAGCTAAAGCTACAGAAACCACTCTTAGTCCATATCATCTTTCTAAAGAAAATTATTTATCACTAATGTATTCAGAAACATAATGGCAAAAGTAGCAGGAATATTAGCAATCTGTTTGTTTACACTAATGTTAATAGCAGCAGTAACTGGTTTAATATCTATTTTTATACAATTTAAAAAACTAGAAGATTGATTACACAATTAATTGGTCACGTAGGAGTTGATTCAGGTCAACTCCTACTGTGTGACCCATGTTATATAGACAGTCAATGGGTGGAGGAAGACTTTGAAGATTTCAGGGCCTACCAACACAAAGACACAAAGAATCAGCTCACTTATAGAATAGATTTTAAAAACTATGCAGAATCTATAGAGGCTTATGGTGGAAAAAATATGAATGAATTAATAGCCACTGGTGAATGGGAAGAAGTTCCTGACACTAAAGGAGCAATTAATCCATTCAGTTATAATGCATGTGCTAAAGCAACTTTATCTGAAGATGGACATGGTGAACTTAAGTTTAACCTTGGGCATACAGGAGCTGGTGTAGCATTTAGAACAGCATTTGGAGATGGTATGTATCCTGTAATAGCAAATTATATGGATGATGGTACACTTAGAAGTGTAGAAGTGGTATTTCAAGATGAAGAAAATCAAGAAGATTATGAATGAAAATACAATTCAAGTGGATATATACTATTACATTGATGAACAAGGTAATAAGATATATGACGAAGAAGAAATGATTAGAGAATTTTATCAAAAGTTAAAACAATTAAAATGAAAAAATCAAAGAAGATTGTCCTTGGTGAAGGAGAAATTATTGGACACAAACACATTCTAGAGTCTAAAAAAGACATGGAATACACACAAGACACAGACAGCATAACTTTTATGCTGAAAGACATAGGTATACTCACTCATGATGAACATGATAAGATGGTATTTCTTAAAGGGAAGTACAAATCATACAATCAAGTTGAGTTTAATCCTTTTGATAACACAGTACAAAGAGTATTTGACTAATGGATAAAAGAGACCAAATCCAAAAAGATGCTCTAACAGTAGCATTAAATAACAAAAAATGTGGGTTGGGGATATCTATGGGTGTTGGTAAAACTCTTATTGGTCTTAACTATATAGATCATTTACAGGGGAAGAATATGGGGAAACTTAGGGTGCTAGTAGTAGCCCCTAAGCTCTCTATATTTGATTCTTGGAAGAATGATGCTATAAAGTTTAACATTGACATAGAAAATATAGAATTTACTACTTATCTATCTCTAAATAAATATGATTCACAACAGTTTGATATAGTTATATTAGATGAGTGCCATTCACTATTAGATTCTCACCTAAACTTTTTAGGAATGTTTAATGGTAGAATACTTGGACTTACAGGTACACCACCTAGATATGCTGATTCAGAAAAAGGAAGAATGGTGAATCAATTCTGTCCTATTAAGTTTACATACATTACAGATGATGCTGTAGATGATGATATTCTTAATGACTATAGAATTATAGTACATAAGATGAATCTTTCTAACAGCAACAACATAAGAGTACAACTTAAAGACAAAGAGTTTTGGACTTCTGAAATAAAAAACTATGCATATTGGACAGAAAGAGTTTATGAATCCAATTCTCCCAAACAAAAACAGATTAGTTCTGTAATGAGAATGAGAGCTATGATGGATTTCAAAACAAAAGAAGTATACGGAAAAAATCTTTTAAATGATATAGAAGATAAATGCATAATATTTTGTAACACTCAAGACCAGGCTGATAGAATATGTGAACACTCATATCATTCTAAAAATCCTGATTCTGAAGGTAACTTAGATCTTTTTGGTAATGATCATATCACTAAACTTAGTTGTGTAATGCAATTAAATGAAGGTGTAAATATTCCAAATTTGAGAGCCGGTATAATTATGCATTCATATGGTAATGAACGTAAGAGTAATCAACGTATAGGAAGATTATTGAGGCTTAATCCTACAGAAACAGCTATTGTACATATTCTTTGTTACAAAAACACAGTAGATGAAAAATGGGTGGAAGAAGCTCTTAAAGATCTTGATAATAAAAAAATTAAATTCTTTGACATATGAATCATTTTAACGGTAAATATAAAAAGGAAAATGGTCTTCTTAAACCAATATCTCTAGCAGATATGAAACAATATGAAAAGTTTGTTTCTAGACTAGCAGATGGGGCTATTGTAGAATTCTTTTATGAAGAAGAACATGATGATGGAACACTTCCACAACTTGCTAAATTACATGTAATGCTTAAACAACTATCTATGCATATTGGTGAAACAGTGGAAAATATGAAATTGCTGGTAAAAGATAGAGCTGGACTTTGTATAGCTAGAGAAGTTGCAGGTAAAGAATATTTTCTAGCTAAAAGTTTTGGAGATTGTTCTAGGGATGACTTATCCCTAGCTATACAAGCAGCAATAGAAATTGGAGAAGAAGTTAATTTTCCTCTTCGGTAGAGTTATTTCATAACAAATTTAATATAGTTTTTGTGACAGAACAAATAAACTTAGAGGACATCAAGCTCAAACTGATAGAACGTTTGAGAACATCCAGCTGGGCTGATAAGCTTAAGGGTTTTTTACAAAGCTCTGACTTTGATAAAGTACTAGCTGAATTATATAGATTAAGAGAAGATGGTAAAAGATTTACCCCTCCTTTAAAACAAGTATTTAGAGCATTTGAAGAATGTCCTTATGATAAACTAAAAGTTATTATAATAGGACAAGACCCCTACCCATATATAAATGTAGCTGATGGACTAGCATTTAGTTGTAGTATGACAGACAAGGTACAACCAAGTCTACGAAACATGTTTGAGGCTATAGAAAAAACAGTGTACCAAGAATTTCCCACTTATCAAGATCCAAATCTTACAAGATGGGCTAACCAAGGAGTATTACTTCTTAACTCAGCTCTTACGTGTCAGGTGGATAAGATAGGAAGCCATTACAATGTATGGAAAGAATTTATTGCATATACTATGGATATACTAAACTATACAGATAGTGGATTAATATTTGTCTTAATGGGTAAACAAGCCCAAGAACTTGAGAGTATGATTGGTGAACACCATCATATAATTAAAGTGAGTCATCCAGCCTCAGCTGCTTATACAAAGACAGTGTGGGACTGTGGTGATATGTTCAACAAAATTAACAAAATTATTAATGGACAAAATGGTCCAACATTTAAAATCAATTGGTAATATGGCACCAATAATTAATGAATTTGCAGACTATAAAAAATTATATGATAAAGCTGTTGAAAATAATGAAGACAGCTTTATTTATGAAGGAGAAACACATACAATTGAATTTGCAGATAAATTTATGCATTTTCTAGTAGACCTTATTGCATCAAAATTTTAAAAACCCCTTAATATGGCAATCAACAAAGTAGACTTAACAGTCACACAATTAGTAAATGATCTTAATGAAGGTCTTACATGGCTTAAGAAAGATGATCTTGGCTATGGAAGTATAGAAGTAAAGTATAATGCTAATCCTAATCAGATAGCTGCTATTAGAAAACACCCAGCTCTTAAAGATGCAGAGACTAGCATTACAATCTTTAATATTATAGACGACACTAAGAATGAGACCACTAATAAAACCAAAGAATGGCCCTATAAATCCTCATCTAATAGGACAAACACTCAATTGGAACAACCAATAATATCAGTGGTCAATAACGAAACAACAGTGGATTCAGCTGCAGACATCTTTGCCAACCTTTAATCAACCAAACATAGACATGGCAAAAACATTAAGACCTAGTCCATCACATAGTGCTACAACATTTAATGTAGGATATAGAATGAAGGGCAATGATGGTAGACTATGGAAAGTAGTATCTAACAGTGCAGGTATTCAGAGATGGATACCAGATGGAATGGGAGGAATTTCAAATTCATCATTAGATTTAGATGCTTTAGAAGATGAATTAAAGAAAGAATTAACACAACTAACAAACACAAAACCCCTTAAAATGGCAAAGACAAAGTCTATTACAAAAAAGACAACACAAGAAGTGAGAACTATTGAAACTTCTTTAATTAACAAAGAAGAAATATTTAAAATGTTAGCATTAGCTGAAGCAACAGGCCTTCCTTGCTTGTTAATTGGTGAACCTGGCGTTGCTAAGACTAAAACTATTATAGAATATGCCAAAGCTTGGTTAAACAAGGATGGTAAAATGACAGCTGAAGATTTCCAAAACAAAATGTACATCTTAGAGACTGATGAAGGTACTAAAGCATCAGAAATTAAAGGTATGCCTGACTTAGGTAAGTTGTTTACAGAAAATATATATGAAGTTAATGCTCCTGTAGCAGAAGCTGATATTGTTATTATCAACGAGGTAGATAAAGCTAGTAGTGCAATTAGAAATGCAATGCTTGGTGTAATGAACGAGAAGTTCTTATTTAATGGTAAGAATAAAATACCATGTAAATGGAAATTATTTATTGCCACTTGTAATGAAATTCCTAAAGATGAGAAAGACTCTCCATTCTGGGATAGATTTATGTTGAAAATGACTGTAAACAGAGTATCTGCAGGTGATATGAGTAAATATTATGCTAAGGGTGCACGTAACTACAAAGAAAGCTTTAAGATTGGTATTCCTAATCAAGCAGAATTAGACACTGTAGAAATACCATCTAATAAATTAGACAAGTATTTAGAAGTGGGCTATCAACATAGTTCAGATCGTACATTAACATTTGTACCAAAACTTACTAAAGCTGTATCTTATGTATGGGATATTAGTATTGACAAAGCTCTTGTAAAAACTGCACAGATTATGATCTCTCAGTCTGCTGGTTCAGAACTACAAAACAAACTAATGAGCCCAGAGATTAAGGCTGTTATGTCCAAGGTGGAGATGTTACACTCTCATAGCAACAATGAAGCTTTAGAGCTTGCTGTAGCTGAAATTGAGAGTTTGATTAATACATATGCTACTAGAGGAGTGATGGACCAAAGTCAAGTGGAAGAAATAGAAATGTCTATGCAATATATTCTTCAAAGTCACCCAGCTCGTGCTGAGTATCAAACTTCAGAAGAGTTTGATAATATGGTTGAAACTATTTAATTTTCATTTTTAATCCTGGTGTTTCTACATTGGGGTTTTATTTTTAAATCAATTAATTATGGCAAGTGTTAAAAGCTATAAGAATGTATATACCATTCTTGAGAAAGTAAAGAAAGGAGAAATTAAATCCTATTATAAAGATGATGAAGGTTTATTTGGAAAAATAAATTTTTATAAGAAACCAGATCTTATTAAGCCCTATATGCATTACATAGATGAATGGAGGCTTGAGAATATTATGGACACTCACATGACAGATAGTAAAACAGTGCAAGAAAACTATAACAAGTTTGCTAAAACCACTGACTTTAAAAAGATTGATCCAAAACAACAACCTGATCAAAAAGCATTCTATCAAAAGTTTCAGGAAAACTATAAAAAGTTTCCTAAACATATGGCTAAAGACATCTTCAAGATGTATTATAACCAAATAGATAAATTAGATTTTGAAGACAGGAATGAGAAGAATCACACTAAGTTTAAGTTCTTAGAAAGAGCTAATAATCCTGTAGGTAAGATTATGTCAGAAAGCAGTAACTTAAAATCTGCAATCTATGCACGTAACATCCTATCTTATTTTATCACTCGTATGACTATTATGGATTATATAGATCCAAATGCATCTGAAGATATTAAAAAAGGATTGAATGGTCAATCTGACTTTGATAATGATGGTGTAGATAAAGCTATGGAAAATATGATGGATAGTAAGCAGGGTAAAAATATGTTAGATGATGCTATGCAAAAAGCTCAAGATTTGTGTCAACAAATGGATGATGCTATGGATGGAGATGTTCAAGATCAAATGTTTGAAAGTGCTAACAAGTCTGGTAACGAAGGAGGAATGGCAGGTAAACTTAGTCCTGATTTTATGAGACAAATAGCAGCTAAACTTGAGAATATCAATCTCTCTATGGGAAGTTTGAAAGAAAAGATTAAAAAACTATTAGACAAGTCTGTTAGTTATTTTAGTTCTAATCAAACCACTGAATATGAAGATTTATTTAATAGTGATAATATAGCTGGTCTAGAAGATTATGAACTCCTGCATCCTAAACTTAGAAAGATATTTGCTGAAGACTTGCAGGTGAAGAACACCAAGAAAGTTGGTAAGATAGATCTTTATATAGATATATCAGGAAGTATGTCTTCCCATTGTGGTGTAAAAAATAGTAATGGACAAAGTATAAGTAAAATAGATTTTTGTAAAGCATTTGCTGCTAAACTCAAAAGTATGGATATGTTAAACGACATATACAAGTTTGACAATAGAGTGAAAAAATATAGGAATGATCTTATATCTATTTCTATGCTAGATTGTGGAGGAGGTACCACCATCAATGAAGCTATTAGAAGTATAGAAAAAAATGGTGTTAATGCATTAGTTATTACAGATGCAGAAGACAACTGTTCTATCTATTCTGATAAAGCATTTTTTATTGGTGTAGAAGGAGCTAGATTTTCTCATTTTGATAATGATGTCATCAAAGAATATGCTGACAAAGGTCAAGCTGTAGTCTTTAATGGTGAGTCAATAAGTAAAGTGGATGAGTTTGGTAATATAATATAAAAAATGAGGGCCCTATATAGTGTAGGGCCCTTAATTTTATCCTGTAGTAGAGAGGGTGATTACATACAAGACATATATGTAGAGGGTTATCTTCCTTGTCCTACGTAAGCTTTTGGTCTAGGAGAATGCTTATTAAAAGCTTTTTTAGCAGATCCTTTTTTTCTCTTTCCAAATAAAACTTTTCTAGCATCTCCTGTAGATTTTGCCATAACTTAATATTTTAATATCTTATAAATCCTTTTACACTGCTAAATTTACGAGAAAGTTTACCAGTTCTGTGAGCCACTTCATATCCTTCTCTTGATCCTTCATCATTTGAATTACCTTCTATAGTTTCAAATGTTTTGTTTACAAGATCAACTTTAGTTACAAATCCAATATGTCCCATACCCTTACCAAAATCCATGATAAATAAATCACCAACTTCTGGAACAGCTACTTTTTTACCATATTTAGTGGTATTCCAATGAGCTAATACACCTGCTGTTTTTGGTACTGGGTTAGCTGCAGCTAAGTTAGCTGAAGCTTTTTTAAAACACCAATAAATAAAACTTTGACACCAAGCATATCCTTGAGGTAGTCCTACAGAAGACAAATATTCACCCACCTTAACACCTTTGTTATTTCCACCCTCTTCATGTACACCTATTTGAGATTCAGCTACTTTTAAAGCTTCCACTGTTATTTTACTCATATATTATTAGTTTTTAAGTTTTATTTTCCAATAACTTTGTACTCCAAATTGAAATTCACCTAATAAATTAACTCCAAAAGAACCTCCATATATATGATCTTTTTTAGTCTTTAATAAAAGACCAGCATTTATTTGATTTATTATTCCACTCTTTTGTCCTTGTATTCCCCCACCTACATAAAGTTGTAGTTTCTTTTTTTCAGGAACTATCACAGTATTAGTTATGATAGGATATTTAAGATTATAACGAGTGCTTCTTCCTGTAATCATATTTTTACTTACAGTATCTATAATATAAACATGCCCTATTGAATCTATTTTGATACTATCAGATGATATATTCTTAGTTAGAAGTTCTCTCACTAAGTCTTCATATTGCTTAATAAGTTTATCATAATTAGTATCTGGAAGATATTCAGTGTTCCATCTATCTACAGGAATAGTATAAGTTTCTGTCTTAAAAATTTGAGGTTTAGTATTGATTATAGAATCTTTAATAACCCAACTAGTATCTCTAATAATTTTAGATTCAACAATAGTGTCTTTAGCTCCACCTCCACACCTTTGTAGAAGTATCACTATTAAGAGTACTAAAATTAATATTTCTGATATACTAATTTTTCTTAGATTACTCAACAACATCTGTAAAAAAGTTTGAAATAAATTTACCAATTACAGCTACAACCATAATAGTTGTGCCAACTATAGGATGTCCATTTAATATAGCAATACTAGCACCAAAAGTACCAGCTGCTGCTAATGAATCTCCTAATAGTCTCACTCTCTTAGGAGTGGGCTTAAAATAATGTTTCCAACCAAATTTCATATGTTTAAGTTTTAAAGTTTAAGATAATACTCCACCTCTCCATTTGCTATTAATAGAAACAAATTGATAATAAGTTCCTAAAGCAAAACTACTTAACTGAGTAGATGTTCCTTTTGAATATGGTCTGTTAGTTGCACTCACTGCTTGAGCAGTTGCTGCATCTGAATTTATAATTGTTATAGACATTCCATTCATAAGAGCTGGATCAGGAAATATAAGGTCATTAGTAGCACTAGCTGTAGTAATTTCATAAACTCCTCTACCAACAATAGTATAAGCAGCAGAAGCTGTTGATATACTAAAGGTAGGCTGCTTATCTAAAGCAAGGATTTTAACCCTTTTTAAAAGCCACTGTAAACTTTGAAATATTCCTTGAGGATATTGTGCCATTATAATTCAGTTTTA
>Ga0181356_1001394_pt1 | contig 10534 bp, 24 predicted proteins | sample Fa13VDMM110SN_FD_130104 | JGI IMG/M metagenome (GOLD analysis project Ga0181356, IMG submission 130104) | Freshwater viral communities from Lake Michigan, USA - Fa13.VD.MM110.S.N | ecosystem: Environmental > Aquatic > Freshwater > Lake | place: USA: Michigan | collected 2013-09-24 | reverse complement strand
GCCACCGAAGACCTTCAAGCGTTCACCAGCCGGACGAATCTGGCTGTAGTCCACGTTGGGGATCGTACCCGCATACAAGCAAGTGATCAGTGTGTGATAAGCTTCAGCCCAACCAAGCTTGCTGTCGCCCACGACTACATCGAAGGCAGTGCGGTCAAAGTGATCCGGCACAGTTGGTAGCTTGCTGATCTCCTGACGCTCGACACTGAAGCCGACACCTGTCCCACACATAAGGACATAGAGAGCCTCAGAGAACGCCTTGGGCCTATCGATAGGGAGGTAGCTGCAATTGTAGCCAGCGATGTTTTCGCGCTTCAGAGCCTCTCCTGCGGTCATTAAGGCACGCATTGATGGCATGACCCCTAGCGATAGCACGGCGTCCTCAAGCTCACTGCGAAGCATGCGTGATGGCTTTGTGTCGTGATGCTCTTCAAGCTGCTCTTCAAAGAAGTCGAAATATCGCGAGACGGTTTCGTCCCAATGCTCTCTGCGACCCTTGGAATCAATGAAACGGGCGTAGCGAGACTTGTGAATATAAGACTGATAGTCAGTTGGTAGTTGCATTAGTTTCTCCGGATATAATTGCTACGTTGTTAGACATTCGCACCGCACGTTTATGAAACCCCCAATCCCTGTGGCGCTTGTTACTTCTGCTGTCTAACCGTCGATCCCGCCGTAGTTGTCGGGATTTGAAAGGAGCAGGATGGGGTAACTGTTAAACTAGAATTTCACTGATCCCGCCGACTCACACGCTTGCGGACAGGGGATAGAGATTGGCGGCGCTTTGCCTCTGCGAATGTAAGACCTTCTGCATTCCGAAGGGGCCATACATCGTCTCTTGATCTGCGCTTTTGTGGTTGGTTATTCATGTGCTTGGCCTCCTGCCCTTGCTTCGGTGAATGTCATTTGATCGATAAGTGTTATGTCTGCTTGGGTGGTGATCCAAGCCCGTGCGCCGCAGCTTAACTGCTTCCCGTTGTAGACAAGACGGGACGGCCCGTTGATGACCACCTCCCTTGCGTAGACCGTCTTGCCATCAAGCTTGATTGTGTAGATCGGGCGGTTGCCGCCATCCTTCGCATTCATGCTGATGTGCTGTCGGTTGACATGGACGATTGTGTCTTTGCTCATCACTTGCCTTTGCCAATTCTTCGTTGTGATAATTGATAGCCCATGTTCCTGTATTGTTCTAGTTTTTTATGTTGAAAACTAAGGGAAAAGCGTGGTTTTTTACATGTGTCGGCGCACTGAAAAGCCGCCGTCGAGCGGGTCAGTTTGGCAATGGGCAGCGCAGTAGCTATCCCCGCCTTAAGTAGGCGCAGTTTTTGAGGCGGATGTGTGCGGTAACCGAACACATAACCGAACACAGAGTAGTTTGGAGCAGTGGAGAATGGCGCACCCAAGAGGATTCGAACCTCTGGCCTCTGCCTTCGGAGGGCAGCTACACCCACAACACCCATTGTTTTTAAACGACTTTCTGTTTCAAAATGGCGGAACATAAAGTGATTCTCCTTCGTAACCGAACACATAACCGCACACACTTTCACCTATCCATATTGGCAAGCGCCGCTCCCAAATGATCGGGATGGTGGTGCGCGTAAGCTTCTGTCGTTCTTTCCTGCGACTGACCAAGCCATCCACCTATCTGCCACAGCGGCGTTCCCGCCTGTGCTAGCCATGTACCGCAAGTGTGACGCAGCGTGTGAGGGGTGACGCCGTGCAAGCCAGCCTTCGTGACAACACGGCCAAACGATCCGTTGCGGCCATCGCCAATGTCTTTGATCTGCTGGCCCTTATCGTTGATCACATAGCCCGTGTCCGAATATCTCTTGGCGTAGGCGTAGCGCAGGAACGTCATCAAGCGGCGTGGGATCGGTAAGATAGATCGACCCTTGTTCGTCTCCACTTCGCCGTGCAAGTTCAAGCGACCCGTCTCCAGATTGATCTGCGTCCATTGCAGTTCAAGCAGCGCACCCTTTCGCGCACCTGTGTAGAGCGCCATCACAATAAAGAGCGGCAGATACTGTCGTGTGTCCTTCCGCGATATTCTAGCGGCGTTCAAGAGGCTGGCGGCTTCTGTTCTGGTGAGCCACCTGTCCTTGCCTTTAGGCTTCTTGGGCAGGTACACATGTGGCGGCGTGAACTTGCGCGATCTTGCTGCATAGTTGATGGCGGCGCGTAGGGTTCCCAACTCACGCCGGATCGTCCCCGCTGCTCTGCCACGCTTCTTTGCATAGGTCTTGAAGTCATGCTCAGTGAGCGACTGCACCAGCCTCTTGCCAAAGAAGGGCAGGAGCGCAGAGATGGCATAGCCGATACGCTCTGGTGCTTCTGTGCTGTCTGCGTGACCCTCTGCGTACAGCGTGAGTGCTTGGGCCACTATGTATTCCTCTGGCCCTGCGCTATCAGCGTTGCGTTCCTCAATAAACGTGGAGAGGATTTTTTCAGCTTCGCGGCCATCGCTTGTGCCTGTTGAACGCTTTTTGAGTGCCTCACCCTCATACCAATAGACGTAGAACCGCTTGCGCGGAACGTGGTATTTAAGATAGGCTCCCCTTGACGGGCGTGGCATAATTGTTCCCTTTCAAAAAAAGATTCCGACATCTGCGTCATGCCGCCTTCGCCACTGCGTAATCCCACTCTTCGTCGGACACAAATATCCCACGGCCAATGATCTCCGGCTCACGCTCCCACTCAGCTTCGAACTCTAGCTGCTCCAGTGTTCCGGCTGGATCGTCATCGAACCGCACGATCTCTCCCAACAGTTCCATGTACAGATCATGATCGATCTGTGGGCGGTCACGAAAGTGCGCAGCGTACCCATTGGCAGCGCGGTTAACGTTCCAATTGTAGATTGCATCGTTGATGGCGCGAAGGCCAGCGATAACTGCTTCCATTTCTTCTCTCATCACTTTCTCCTTCTGAAATCATCTGCGCGGCGGAGCCGAAACCCCGCCGTCTAGTGATGTCAGGCGAACACCCATTCCGTTGGGTATTGGCGGTGGTTTTTAAGCTGCCACTTTTGCAGCACTGGTTCGCCGTCATCATCCTCATCGACTGCGATGTAGGCGACAGTCTTCAGCACCCGTGCGTAGCGGATGCGGTCAGCGACATAGACGATGTGCGGACAGTCAGGGGCGAAGTCGACGCCTTCGTCTGGCCGGATGGCGTACTCAAACGTGTGGCCGTAGTCGGCCTCAACGAAGCTGCCCAAGATCAGCGGCAGCACTGCGCCGTTGCGAATGTCGGTGTTGGTATGTGGTGCAAAGCCCATGCGCTTTCTCCTTGGAGGCTTGATTGCCTGTCTGCTCCACTATCTTATGTATTCTTATGCGTCAACACTCAAACTACATATAATGTTATGTACCGTGACGTAAGTGATTAACACAGAACAAAATACGAACAAAGTTATTTTGCTATCGCGCCGGAGGACGCAAAATGATAAGGCATGACAACGCAAACTTAGAAAGAACCGCCGTGGATTTACCAGCCATCGATCACCGCCTTGGGCGGATCGAAGACGAGATGAAATCGATAGCGGAAGCTATGCGCTTGTTGTCGCGGGTTGACGAACGTCTGCACCGCCATCGCGAAGACATCGACGATCACGAAGAGCGTCTGAGGCTGCTTGAAAAGACAGCGACGAACCAGAGCGGTGCGCTCAAGATGGTAGAGCGTGGAATCTGGTTAGTGGTGACGGTGGGGCTGGCCCTAGTCCAGTTCGCCTAAAAAATCGGCGGAAAAACAAAAGGGGCCGCGATCCACACCGCAGCCCCTCTGTTAATCATTCTGGATAAAAGCAGAGATCGAAGCTGTAGTAGGGTTCAGCTAAGACGCCAACCTGTCCCAAAGCATCACTGGCAACGATAGCCCACTCGAACGGGCCAGCCTCATACGACACACGCCAGCCGCCACGTTCCTTTCGAGCAAAGCATTCAATGTCAGGGCTGTGTCCGGTGTCGCTTGCACATTGGCGCAGCACCTCAAGCACAGCGTGAGCGCGTCCCTTGGCTGACTTTCGTGTGACCGCTGCCTTTGCTATCCTCTCAGATAGATCAGATGCGCCATAGCCGTAGTAGTGGCCTTCATTCTTTCGTGCGTAATCAAGATTGATATCCATAATCATTCTCCTGTGGTCTGTCTCATCAGTGGCGGTAAACCAACCCCGCCAGACGCCCGAAGGCGTTTCGACTATATTGCTGCGGTTCGTGCCAAGAAGCATCCATTGATGGTGTTCGCTTGACGGTCATAGTGCGACCAGATGCCGCCGACATCGTGAGCGAATGTAAAGGTATCTGCATTGAGCAGTTCCACCAGCTTCAGCGGCTGGAGTATGTGGAACCGTTTGATGTCCATCATGAGGCTGAGGGACTGCTTGCTTTCAAAGCCTATCGACAGCGCACGCTGCGCGATATCGACGATGGTGTTCATTTCCTGTTCGCGATCTTCAGTCATTTCGTATCCTTTCAATGTGACCTATCTCATCAGTGTCTGGCGGTCAGTCCAGATCAGACGCCCGAAGGCGTTTCGACTATTTTACTTTCTCTTGAGCCTCACACAGTGCGAGTGATGCTAGGTGCAGCTTGTGCGGCAGGGCCAGCTTGTCCCATGCATCGCTGATGGAGACTGAGAACTCAGTGTAGTTGCGTGGTTCAGTCCGCTGCGCCGGTGCAGTCTGCTCTTGGGCAGGGGCGGAAACAACCTGAGACACCGACCCACCAACGTGATGACGGTTAAGGAATGCCATCAGCCCTGCCTTATCGACGGGAACCTCTGTTTCCTTCCAAGTGGTGGCGTTGGCCTTAGCGTGAGCCTTCGCGTCAGCCTGAGTGCCTGTCCAGACGCCGTCCGGTGATTGATACAGCTTCATGCCGCCTCTCCCTCAACATAGTAGCTTTCATCTATGATCCCTGAGTCCAGAGCCTCATCCTCAAGTGCATCAAGCAGGTGGATCAAGCCATCAGCTTCACCCCCTTCTTGCCGGAGCAGCCATTGCTTCTGCTTGAGGAGCAGCGGCCAATCGATATTTAGGATGGTAACTTCATTCATGTCATTCTCCATATATGACCTATCTCATCAGTGACGGCTGGTCAGAACCGTCAGACCCCCGAAGGGGTTTCGACTATCAGTTCAAACGTTCTGAGTGTAAGTGCGGTGGACGTAAGCCAGTTGGCAGTCGCCAAGGTCATCGTCGCTGTAGTAGGTGATGTAGGCAACCCTGCCACGGCTCCCGTAATACTGAGCGCAGCAGTCATGCTCGTGTTGGCAACGCTCTGAGGGCATCATCTCAGCCACAGCATCATCGATGTCGGCTGGCGACCATTCCTTTGGAGCCATCCACGCAGACATCTGGTGGTATACACCGCCATAGGCGTCGAACGGCAGATAGAGGCTATCGTCGGTGGCTAGTTTCAACCTGTCCAGTACTTGTGTCATGTTGTGTACCTTTCTCTCAATCAATCCAAATCAAACCGACATAGTCGGGTGTCTGATGCCAGCCCTCACACATGGCGGAGACAGCCGCGCCCTCAACTTGGAACCAGATGTCGATGTCTGCTTCCGTTGCATCTTCAGATGTCATCGCCGCATAAGCCTTGGCTGCGTCTATTCCATTGTCGGCGCAGTATTTGATTGCAGCGTCTATGCCACGGCTCTCATCTGCATCGTCCGCATCTCTGCGTCCTGTCCATTCAAAATCAAACATGTAGTTTCCTTCCATAGTGGCACTATCGCCATAGAGGCCGCGCAGTGTTAGTGCGCGGCTAGTATGGGGTTAGTTATGCGGTTGTCTCCATCTTGGTGATCATTGGCTCCAGTCGATCATAGACTGATTGGCAGTACTCGTTGGCGGTGTAGTCTCCGATAACGTCATAGCCATCATTGCCGTAGGTCAGTTGGAACCAACCCAGCCGCTTGTTGTCCAAGTCCCTGACCACCAGTTCATCACCGTCAGTCGTGAACAGCGCAGCGCGGATCAGCTTTTCGTCACGCGAACTTTTGACCGTCCACTCTTCGCTATCAAAGACCGACAGTGCGTGACCGTCAGCCAGTACCTGTTTAATCAGCGCAAAACATATGCGGCGCTCGATCATGATGCGCTTGGCAAGTTTACGCTCGCCGCGCTCGATGGCCTGATCTGCGTACTTTTTGAATTCATCCATAACTGCTCTCCTCAAAAGATTGGTTCGATCCGCTCACATGCGGGAAAGTCGCTCTCATACTGAGCGAACATTGGGTGGTTTGCGCCCTTGCAGCCGTAGCCAATAAGGCGGGGCTGGATGACGATAAGGCTGAAGCCGATCAGAATGATCAGACCAGCACAGAAGGTCTTAACTGCATCTTTCATGTCAATCTCCATAAGTGACATTTCGTGGTTGGCTGACGCCATCCGCGCCGTGGAGCGAACCCCACGGTCTGGTAGTGTCAGTTTATTCGCTTGCAGTGTTGAGGCTGCTGTCGATCTGGTCAAAGGCGCTGATGGCCTCTTCCGCGCCGCTGACGGCCTCTTCAAGCGCATCGATGGCCGACTGCGCCATGTCGCCCTTGTCGCCGCTCTGGAAGGACTCCGGCATGTTGTCGAAGTAGTCCTGTTCCTCATCGCGGATGGTTTCGATCTCCTGCTTGAGATCATCGATCTGGCCGACGATGCCGCTAAGGCGTTCGATCAGGTTTTCGATTTGTTTACGGCGTTGCTTATTCATCTAGTTTTCCTTCCATAGTGGCCTAGCGCCATTCTCGCGGCGGAGCCGAAGCCCCGCCGTCCGGTGGTGTCAGGTTATGCAGCCATCGCTTGGGGCTGCGCAGCGTTGACTAGGTAGTCGACTGCCTTTGTCGCGGCGCTGGCGGCTGACACGAACTCGCGCTTGTGGTCAGACAGCTTCTTCATCCAGCCATTGAGGTACTTCGCATGATCTGCGCGGGGTGATGCGCTGATATCCAACGTGGCACAAAGGAACGCCGCACCTAGCTCTGCGACAAGCTCTTCACGGGCGTAGTCTTCGCTGCCGAAGCCGTTTGCCAGATCACGATCCAAGCGGCTCTTGTGACCCGTCCAATGCACCAGCTCATGTGCCAATGTGCTGTAGAAGCACTCTGAGGCGGTGGACGTTGGTGTTGCCTCAAACACGCCCTTATTTGGCATGTGGACGCGATCCGTTGATGGGCTGTAGTACGCTTTGCCGACATCTGAATAAGTGACGGCGGCAGGGATGTGGCGGAAAAAATCCTCAGCGGACACGATCTCAGTCGCTCCATCGTCGGTGGTGGCTGGTGACCGTATCGCCTCTGCAATGTCGCCATCAACCTGATCCGCATTGAACACAAAATATGTGCGGAGCATTGGGATGCTGACTTCGTTGCCAGCCTCATCCTTCTTTTTGAAGAACTGCCAGAACAAAATCTGCGTGGACTTTTCGCCCTTCCGGACTTGGCACTTGCGCTCTGCCCACTGCTTGTATGTACCCCATGTCGCTGAGGTGTGACCGCTCCAGCCCAACAGAATAATGTTGATGCCGCGATACGCTTTCTTGCTGGCGATGTTGCGGGGCGATCCGCCCTGACCCTTGCGGGAGAATGGGTTGATCCAATCAGACCCGTGGGTCTCCATCATTTCCAGAACACGCTCTGTGACCTGTGCGTATATGTCGATTTTAGCCATTTCGTTTCCTTTCGTTTTGACTGATGTTGGCTGACGCCATCCTCGCGGCGGGTTGCCCCGCCGTCCGGTAGTGTCAGTTAGTGGCTGCGCTCGTTGACCAGATCACGCTCCCAGCTTTCGATGATCCGCTTGCGCCATGCGGCTGGCTTTTCCTCCGACACGTTCGTCGTGAGACCAATGTGCTGGCGGATGTCTTCAAGCGTGTAGGGATCATCAACGAACTTGCCCCTGCCGTCCTTCTTGACCCGCACTGCGCCGCGAAGGCGTTCGAACAGTGCGACCCGCTTGAAGAATTCTTTGTAGTTGCTTTCGGTGATCCGGCCAAAGCCAACGACCATCGTGGTGAAGATCAGCAATTCAGTGGACTGCGTCATGCGGCGCTGAGGCTCACCGTTCTCAGTGTAGTGTTGGAAGCAGACCGTGTTGCTGTCCGCGATCTTCGATACGTTCCAATTCAGTGACATGTAGTTTTCCTTCCATTGTGGCACTAGCGCCATAAGTGCCGCGCAGTGGTGAGGTGCGCGGCTGATATGGGGTTAGTATCCGCCCGTCAGCGTGATGATGTGAAAGCCCCGCGAGACCTCAGAGGTGAAGGTCAGGCCGCGCTGGACAAGACCAGCAACGGTGTCGAGAAACTCTTCGTGGGTGGTGCAGTGGATGGTCATGTCTTATGCTCCCATCCGGCGTTCAGCGGCGTACAGCGCAGCGTCTTCGCGTTCGTACTGAAGGTCGAGTAAATAGGCTTCAAGCACCTCTGGCTTGCAGCGATCCTGAGCGACCTCTAACATCTTGCCAGTGCCTTCGCAGACGCTGCACCCGCGATCAAAACCGCCATCGAAATACATGTCGATCTCATCGTGATCCCATTGGTTGAAGTCATCAGATGTGAGGCATCCAACGTGGTGGGAGTGTGCGCCTTCGCCTTCGCATGTGGAGCAGATCACCCAGCGCGTGGGCAGCGTGATCTCAGTGCCGTCTTCCAGTTCAACGGTTGGGGCCGTAGTGCGGCTTGCCGTTGCGTAGTGATAACCATGTGCCATTTCGTATCCTTCCATTGTTGGCCCTGATGCCATCCTCGCTGCGCCGTTAAGCGCAGTCCGGTGGGGTCAGTACTGGTCAGCGGTTTGCGCCGTATTTAGCTACCCACGCATCATCCCAGCCCAAATTCCAGCGTTTATGGCGGCTATCCATCCCATGATAAGTGCGTTCGTGGTAGGGGTTCGTCGTAAAATATTCGCCGTTGGCGAAGGCTTTGTAGCCACTGTGATATTCGGAATTATCTTTTCTGGTAAATCCGGTCATGCTGATTTCCTTCCTTGCTAAAATCACCAGACGGCAGCGGACTGCCGTTTGATGACCCTAGCTGGGGCCGAAGCCCCAGTAGGTATCAAGCGTTTCACAATGTCAAAGATCGGGACGGTGGGAGCCTCACGGCGGCGGTGTCTTGCCCTCTCAATACGAGCGGTCTTTTTATGTGTCAACAATAAAAATGCATATGGCTGTAACGTAGGCTGTGCGCGGCTTTCCATTCTTATACGTTATGTACCGTGATGCACCGAAAGCAGTCTGCCCAAAAAATCGGCGGGAAAAACAAAAGGGGCCAGCAATGCCGACCCCTGATGGTGTTCATGTAACCCTATGCGATGCGCTCGACCTTGCAGCCGCGCCCTTCAAGCATGTCTGTAGCTTCGCGTATGCTTGCAAAGCAAAACGTCAGACCCCATTCCTTGCCATCGCGGAATTCGGGAATGTCTAAGTCGCGGCGGTCAAACTGCCACGTTGCGCCGCACGGCCACGTCACCTGATACTGGCGCACCTTTGGCGCTGGCTTGCGGTGGGTGATAGCGAAGATATCGTCTGCGAAATTGGTGATCGTATTCATGTTGTTTTCCTTCCATTGATGCCAGCATACGCTGTGACGCCAAACATGCCCATCGCCCTTGCAGCCTGTCGGTTCAGTTCGTCGATCACAGCCGGATCATCGCCACGCTCCTGCGCAGCAAGGATGGCGTTCGCCATGTAAGCCAGCAAACAATCTTGTGCTTGGTGCTTGATGTCGGTCTTGGTCATGCTCACGCCCCCTTCGCTTGCCAGAAGCCGTAGACCATCTTGTTCGAACAATCGAAGATGTCGTGGGCTGTGCCATCGATGACGGCTGTGTAGTGCTTGGACTGCCGCGCTATGACTGTGCCAGACATGTCAGCGCACCGCGCCTTCCGCCCCTCAAACTTGGGGGCTGATCTCCACACAAAGCCAAGTGCTTTCAGCGCAGCGTCATAGTCATCTTTGTAGATGCCCTTGGACAGTGCGCCGCTTCCGGCCTTGCCGTTCTTGGTGAAGGTTTTGAGATGCTTCTCTGCATCTGCCCAAGCCATGCCAGTTGCTATGACCAGCGCCCTGACGCCACAGTATCCAGACCTGAGAGAGCGGGTCTGACCAGCATCGTTGTATTGATATGTTTTCATGTTCATGTTCATGCCTTCCTTTGCGTTAAGAACGTGCCGTTCTTAGAACCGGAAAAATAGGGTGTCAACCCCCCATGATGTCTGCCCCAAAAAATCGGCGGGAAAAACCGGAACACCACGATCCCTTCCCTTCATGTAGAGTAGAGACAATAGACAGTAGGGAGAGTATAGAGACCAGACACAAGTAATCGAAAGCTATACTATGAAGAAAGAACTAACGCCGGAAGCAAAGGGCAAGATCATGGCAAGTGAAATGCCAGACTATATTACGCCGAAGCAGCAAGCGTTCATCCATGCCTACGCCGCCAATGGGAACAATGGAAGGCAGGCAGCGATCTCAGCCGGATATGCACAAGCAAGTGCTCATGTGACCGCCAGCACGATGCTCAAGATGGACAAGATCAGGAAGTCT
>Ga0181356_1001390_pt1 | contig 10554 bp, 20 predicted proteins | sample Fa13VDMM110SN_FD_130104 | JGI IMG/M metagenome (GOLD analysis project Ga0181356, IMG submission 130104) | Freshwater viral communities from Lake Michigan, USA - Fa13.VD.MM110.S.N | ecosystem: Environmental > Aquatic > Freshwater > Lake | place: USA: Michigan | collected 2013-09-24 | reverse complement strand
TTAGATGCTACAACAGTAGCCGCAAACCAAAGTGTAATGCTAAATATTTTTTATATTACAGCTAAAGACTTTGAAAAATATAAAAATCTTTATGGAGCAGGGAAATAATATAGAATGTTTAAAAACATTTAGGGTTAATATTCCTTTAAATAGTACAACGGGCGGAAAGCTTGCAAATGGTATTAAATACTATTTTCCCGAATTACCAATTTTTAAAGGAAAAAATATTGTTGGTATTGATCTAAATGCTGCTTCGTTTTCAACAAGCCCAGGTACATATATTGTAAATGGAGATTTAGAAGATTTAACGCAAGTGGGAGCGCTTATAAATATGGAAGAAGCTAGAAATATTTATTTGACTATTTATAGCGAAGATGGAGAGGAAAAACATTCTAATTTGCCGCTTCGTTCTTTATTTATGGTGGCAAGCGCTATAGGTGGTACATTTCCTTATACTAGCTATACAGCCGGAAAAAGAATAGTTAAACCAATTTACGGAAAAATAAACCCTCGCAAATCTTATGCGTTTTTGCCAGTTGGAACTTTTCCTGTAAAAGATTTAAAATACATTTCATTAAATTTTTATTATAATTAAAAAAATGGCATACGTAAACCCTGCATACGTTAAAAAAATGCAAAATTCTCATAATGCGGAATTTTGGAAACTTTACAACAATACCGGCAAAGAGTTAATAAATGAATGTTGCACGCATATAGGTTTGAGCGCTTCAATAGACATGTTAGAAGAAGCTCTAGAAAATTGCAACGGCGCTAGTTCTGTACTTGTTAAACTTTATACAGTAAAGCCCGAAAAATATGTGGCCGGACAAAGTAAAGGAGATATTTTTGAGTTACGGGTAAAAATAGACGGAGAAACATCAACAGGAAATTTCAACCAAAGAAATTATAGTCCTGGAATTGGCGCCCCTAGTTGGGTAGATATGATGAACATGAGCGACAGGATAAGACAAGCCGAACTAGATAAACTTAGACTTGAATTAGAACAGAAAGAAGAAAGCCCTTGGTCAAGAATTGCGGAAAAGCTACTTGAAAACGATGCTTTAATTTTAGCGTTAGCCGGACTAATTAAAAAGCCAACACAAGCAGCGCCAAGAATAGCCAATCCACAAAATGAAAGTGATTTATTTAATAGATTAAATACTATAGGGTTTTCAAATGCAGACATTGAAAATATGGCTACATATTTAGAAGATAACCCCGGAGTAATAGATCAAATTAAACCGATTTTTACAAAATGAAAAAAACTGCTATAGATCCAAATATTTTAATAAAAGCCGGTGTTAGTTTAGCCGGCCTTTTTATTGTTTACAAGATTTTACAAAAAACAGGAGTGCTGCCAAGTAAAGAGAGCAACCAAGCCGCGCAAAATTTGCAAGCTCTCGAAAGTTCTAACTATTGGAACTATACAGAATTTTTAAATTCAGCGCCGCCAGGTACTTTGTTATTAACACAATCTGGAGCCGCAGCATACGTTGATACTTTATGGGATGCAACAGGGTGGTTTAATGATAACGAAGAAGAAATATATGGAGTTTTTAGAAGAATGAAAACACAGAGCCAAATTGCAGCACTAGCCAAAAGATTTAATGAAATGAAAGCGCAAGATCTTTTTTTGTATTTAAAAAACTATTTAAACGAAGAAGAACTATTGACAATTAAGAGCTTAATAGATCAAAAACCTAAATACAATATATAATGTTAAACAGGCAAGAATTTATAAAAGCTAATTATCAAGGAGCAATAAATGCAACTAGAGGAACGGGAATTTTTCCTGAAACTTTAATGGCTATGGCAATTGTAGAAAGTCAAGGCAAAGGACCAGACGGTAATTACTACCCCGGACAAGGCGCAACAGCAAGACTAGCTAATAATTATTTCGGGATAAAAAATAGTTCAGCATGGAAAGGGCGTACTATTGTACTAGATACACCAAATGACAGAGATAAAAAAAGCACATTTCGAGCTTATGATAGTTTTGAAGATTCAGTAAAAGATTTTGTAAAATTTTTACAGGAAAATTCTAGATATACAACTGCAGGAGTTTTTAAAGCCGCTAACTACGTAGAACAAATTATCGCAATTGCAAGAGCGGGTTATGCAGAAAGCCCAACATACGCAACAGTCATTACTAGCGTTGCAAATAGTGTGAAAAAATTAATGGAAAACTACGTAGAGCCAATAAAAAAAAATAATCAAATTTTACCTTTGCTTATTGTTGGTTTTATTTTAAGCTCCTATTTTATTATTAAAAAATTGCAACAATGATAAGAGATATAAGAAAATTTTATGAATATTTCCAACTGTATAATATTCCACAGGAATTAAGGTCAGACTGCAACAGCTTAACGGTAATTAATACCGGTACAGATACAGCAATTATCGAAGGCCTTGAAGTTTTACCGGGCGCTCAATATTACGCACCTGGAAACGAAGATGAACTAAATGAGACTAGATATAGACTTTCGTTTATAAATACCGGAGGAACCCAACAAGTTTTAGTAATTCGTAAAATATATAAGTAATGGGATTTTTGATACAAACATCAACAAGCGGAATTTACACACCAACTGTAAGCAACGAAACAAATAATATCACAGTAGATGCAACTATTGGTTCTTATATAAAAGTTGGTAGTATTGTAAATTGTTTTATTCAATTAGAAATCTCAACAGACGTTTTACAAAATAATGGAAACTTTGAATTATCTTTACCAATAGCATCCAATTTTACAAATAATAAAAATTTAATAGGCTTATTGCAATGGAGCGACAATGGTATTTTGGCAAATATTACCAAATTAACAATAACAGCAGAAACAACAAATAATACATGTTTTATAGATATAGAAACTTTGAATTTTGGTCAAAACATGCAATTTTGTGTTTTAAATATTCAATATCAAGTAATTTAATATTTTAAAAAAAATGAATATATCTAAACTTACAGCCGTAATAAATAGTATGCGTGAGAATGGATATAAAATTTATACTAGGCCCTACGAATTAAATATAGTTGGCATCCGATCAGAAACTAACATACCAAATAAATTCGACGATGTTTTTTTTGTGTTTTATAGAAATGATAAAAATCAATTAGTTTTTGATATTTACCCATGTACTACAGACCCGGGAACATATTGGCTAAATTATCCAATGAACCCACTCGGAACAGCCGCACTAGTAAAAGGGCAATATATAGACGCTTATCAAATAGGAACGCATAGAGGATATACCGCTCTTACTCAAGCGGGAAACTTAAAAGTATATAGGGATTTAGACAGGGATTCGGATATAGATTTTTTAACAGCTAAAGTTTACACAGCGCCGCCGGGTTCTGGAATAAACATACATAGAGCCGCTCCAGGTTCAACGGAGAGCGTTAATAAATGGAGCGCCGGATGTCAAGTGTTTAAAAATTCAAGCGAATTTGACAAAGTATTACTAGCGGCTAAAAAGCACCGGGATTTATACGGAAATAAATTTACATACACGCTCCTGGATGAGAGAGAGGATTTAAAAAAAAAACGACTTAATATAGCAGGAATAGCAGCTATAGGTTTAGCCGGAGCATTTTTAATTTTAAATAGATAACTTACTGAAAGCTATTTTAAATTTTTGTTGCAACTGTAAAATATTAAATACGTTTTATAAATAATTAACCTTAAAAAACATGAAAGCCATACTACAAATTTTAACAAGCTATACAGGAGAAATTTTAATTACTGCCGTAGGTCTAGTTATTAGAAAAATAGAAATAACAATACTAAGACGAAAAGCAGAAAAAGAAAAAAAGTAAAGCGCGCAGGTACTCGTTTGACTTTACCCGGTTAAAAGCCGGGTTTTTTTATGTTAAAAACTCTGTTGATAAGTCAACAGGGTTTTTTTTATTTAGGGTATTTAAAATAAGCAATTAAGTATCTATTTTTGATCTATGACAACAACAGAAAATAAACTGATTATAAACGGGCGCATAACCGAAATAAGCAGCGTAAGCCATAACGAAAATTGGCAAAAACAAGATTTTACTATTGAAACACTAGAACAGTTTGGCAAATTAGTAAACATTCATGTTTGGAATGATAAGATAGAACAATTAGGCAGATGCAGAATAGGGGATATCGTAACCTGTAGAATAAACATATCTAGCCGCAAACATGAAAACAGATTTTATACAGAAGTAACAGCGTGGAAAATAGAAGTAGATTTCAACGCAATGAGAAACGAAGCGCCAGCAGAAAATTTAAAGCCATGAAGTTAGAAGAAGTAAACAGCACATGTACCTGTGATCTAATGAAAAACGCAACGATAAAATATAGCGCTATGTTAGACGAGTATTTTAAGGCAAATGAAATGTTGAGAAATGAAGTATTGAAGCTTCAAAAAGAAGTACAAGAACTAAAAGACTACATAAAATATACACTATGAAAATTTACCAGGGAACACCTACTTTTCTTTATTGCAAATTAAAACAAGCATATAAAGATATTTTTAGAAACTATAACGGCTTAATGCCATTTGAACAATTTAAAGAAAGCATAGAAAAAGGAAACGAGATACACTTTGCCGGCTGTTTATACCAATCTATAAAACATGAAAAAATTTTTTAAGAACTTCTTTAACGACCCAACAGTTCAAATTATAATTGATACGCTAGTTCTGCTTTGTTTACTTACTGCAATTTTTTACGGGATGCACTTACTTTATAAATACTAGATATGAATTTATATTACAAAGGAAAAGAAGTCACACCGGATTTATATTGTGTTGAGTATATTACAACAAACGGAACAGACAGTAAAACAATTACTCAATTTTTTAGCGGCGTTTATGCTTATCAAAAAGCTGTTATTTATGCACATGAAAACTATATAAGCGGAAAAATTATATATTGCCTTTCTTTACAATGGCAAAATATCAAAGACGGTTACCCGGTTAAACGTGGCAAAAAGAAAAAAATTAATAGAACAGATTTTTTAAATAACTGCTTTGCGCCGCAAGAAATAGATGAGCCGGTACACATGAAAAAAATAGTATAATTTTTCCCGGTGCGACTTTCGCCTTGTCTTATCCGGTTTTTAATCGAAGCCGGTACCATATTGGTACCGGTTTTTTTTGCACAAAAAAAGCCGGGCGCATAACCCGGCTTAATTCTATGAACATTTGCAAACCCCTTGCAATGATTTAGCAAATTTACACAAATTCGATTAAAATAAAAAAAGGCGATAAAACCCGGCTGAAAGCCACCAAACAAACAAAGAGCAAAAACACTTTAAAACATGGCAAACCCTACAACCACTTACAAACCCCTACACAATATCTATAAGCTAGGACATCTGCGGAAAAGTACAAATACAACTACACTAGAGAGTTTAAAAAGGAGAGCCAAAGCAAAATACGCTCAAAATAACCTTATGCGCATAATGTCAAAACTTGAAAGCCCATACGCTGGAAAGTACGATGATACAATGTTTTGTAGTGGAGTTTTAATACAGAAAGGAAATAAAATAACTAGCCGATATTGTAAACATCGCTGGTGCCGTATATGTAACCGGATAAGAACAGGCAAACTTATAAACGGATACGAAACAGCACTAGAAAAAATGAACGATAAGCAATTTATCACGCTAACTGTTAAAAATTGCAATGCTGAAAATTTGCGGCAAACTATCGAAACAATGATTAAACAGTTTAGGCAAATACAAGACTTAAGACGCAAACAAAAAAAAACGCCGCTTAAATGTATTCGCAAAATAGAATGTACATACAACCCGGATACAAACGAATTTCATCCGCACATACATTTAATTTTAGAAGGATTTCGCCCAGGTTGCGAGTTAATTTTCGAGTGGTTAAAACGCAATCCAACTGCAGATAGCAAAGGGCAGGACATACGCAAATGCTATGAACCTATTGAACTATTTAAGTATTTTGCAAAACTTACTAGTAAATCTTCAAAAGATTCAAAGCACTACAAAGGCGCCAAGCTTATAAATGATGAATGGCACTATCCAGCCGCGCTAGATATAATTTTTAGATCTATTGAAAATATTAGAATTATCCAACCAATGGGCGGAGTTAAAATGGTTAGTGATGAAATAGAAGAACTAGAAACGCAAGAAGTCGAAAATATAAAAGAAGAAAATACAATTTGGATTTTTAGAGGTTCGGACTGGATTGATACAGGCACCGGCGAAATGTTAACGGGTTACTACCCAACAGAACGAGAACACAAATACAGTCAAAGAATAAAGTACAAAGACGCTTAATTTTTGTATTTTTGAAAACTAAAAAAAATTTAACATGAAAAAATATTTACCAATTGCGGCACTTTTAGGCGCTACTTATTTAGTAGTAAATTATTTAAGAAGAAAATCGGCGGCAGGAAAAAATCTAAAATTTGATCTATATGAGATCAAAATAGATACTCAAAAAACAATGATGTCGTTTTTTACAAAAATATTTTATGATATAAAACTAAATGTTGTTAATGATGAAAACGCTGCCGTAAACGTTAAAAATATTTTTTTTAATATTAGAATTAACAATATAAATCTAGGCGAGATAAAGAGTAATATAAATTTTATTGTACCAACCCAATCAGAAAAACAAATTACAATAAAAGCTAATTTTAGAACATTAGGAGCTTTAGCGCTAGTTAAGGATATTGTACTTAATGGAATTACTGTAGTCGTTAATATAGACGGCTATGTAGATACGGACCTGGGCAGAGTTAATATAAATTTTGTCGAAAATTATGGTTCTAATCAAGAAAGCACAATAAACGGATTCCATCAAAAAAAAAATTCTATTTAGCAGGAAATAAAAATATACGTTGCAAAAATTGCGGATGGACATGGAGTAAATTAAGCGGAGGAAACAACCCTTATTTATGCCACAAATGTAATTTTAACAATAAAAGTTATATAGGAGCTTTAAAAAAATCTAAATGGAACGAGCCTTATAATAAAAAACGCACCACTTTAGATAAAAAATTAACCAACAAGCCCGGAGTATATTTAATTAAATCTAAACAGACTGGTCAAATAAAATACGTAGGACATAGCACTACAAATTTAAAACGTACTTTATACCGACACTTTCAAACCTGGAACGATAGAGCACAAGATCGCTTTGTATATGATAAAAATAAATACTTAATAAGAGTGATTGAAACCACTAGTAAAAGGGCGCCAGAACTAGAAAAATATTTAATCGCTAAATACAGCCCAAAAGACAATAAAAATAAATACCCTAGCGAAATACCTAGAGATTTTAAACAAGAACTAGAAAACGCAGAATTTTTTAATGCCTACGGTAATATTCAAGATACACCCTTTTAAATATGAATTTTGACGGAAAAACAACAGTGGCAAAAATAAACGGGGATACTTATGATATTATTGAAGCACTTATAGATATAACACCACAGTCAATAAATCAAGTTAAACCAAATATAAACAAGCTTATAAATTTAACAGGAAATGCCTACAAAGATGCTTTGTTGATAGCAACATACATTCGAAAAAATATAGTATATAAACAAGACGGCTATAACAATCAAAATATTCAATTACCAGGTAGATTAATAAACACTAAGAAAGGAGACTGTAAAAGCTTTAGTTTATTATTTTGCTCAATGATGAAAGCTGCAGGACATGAAGCCGGATATAGATTTGCATCGTATAGGCCCAATAAAATTCCTACTCATGTTTATAATTGGATACTATATAAAAATAATTTGCTTACTTTTGACACTTGCGTTAAGACATTAAAAGAATCTCCTCGACATACATATATAAAAGACATGAATATAAATTATTTATCGGCGCCAGAATTAACAATCCCAGAGTTTGCTGACGCACTTATAAAAAAAGGACTTACAGAAGCGCAAATAGGCCCAATGATACAGGCCGAAGTTGATAGACGCAACGCACTTTATCAAGCAACTAAAAACACAGGATTCTTAGATAGAATAAAAGAATCTGGGAAAAAAGTTACACTAGCACCGGCAAGAATTGCATTTTTAGCGCTTGTAAGATTAAATTTTAGAAGCTTAGCCACTAGATTTGTTTTGTTAGGCCAAAAAGATAGTAAAGAATTTTGGGAAGAGTACGGAGGAGAATACGACGCTTTACAAAGAGCTATTGATGCAGGAAAAAATAAAAGACCTGTGGGTGGAGAGGGAACAAGAAAAATAGGAAATATTATCTACGGGCCGGAAGGCGGCGGCGGCGGCGGCGGCGAAAGTGGCGGCGGTAAGGGAATAATGGACTACGTAAAATATTTAGGCCCGGCAGCTATTGTAATCGAAGCTATAGTAAAATTATTTAAGAAGAAAGAAGTAAAAGACCCTAATAAGGATAAACTTGAACAAACTAAGGAAGATTTTGATTTACCGGAAGCATCCGAAAAAGAAAAACTAGCAATGCAAACAGCAGAAGCTAGCTTTAAGCCATCTCCACTATTAATAGGCGGAGTTATAGCGGCTGGAATTTTAGTATATTTGTTAATTAAGAAAAAAAGAAAATAAAATGGCAATTAAAAAAAAGCCGGTAGCCAAGCGCAAGCCAGCAGCAAAAAAAAGAATGGGCGGTATTGCGTCTTATGTACGATCTATTTTTAATTCCCCAGGAGTTAAAAAAGTCGCTACAACTATTAAAAGTTTAGAAGCAAAACTAAAAGCCGCAAAAAAGAAAAAAGCCGCAGCCGTAAAAATTGCACGTAAAAAAATGAAATAGTAATGGAACCCAATGAAAAACAAAATCTAAAATTTGAAAAATGGGTTTTGTTTATTCGGAAAAATTTTGATGTTAATACAAAAGAATTTTTACGCTATATTTGGGACCTCTATGACGAACTAATACAACAAATAAAAGATCTTAAAAAAAAACATAATGAAAAGAATGACTAAGGGAAAATTTCCAACTACGCAAATTTTAGGAGTTGTAGCCGGTTCTGTAGCTGCAGGACTAGTTGGTAAATTAGTTTTGAAAGTAATGCCAACAGCAAGCTCAACCGTACAAGCTTTAGTTCCTGTAGTTGCAGGAACTTTTTTAGCTATGCAAAAAAATGATATTGTAAAAGGTGCCGGGTTTGGTATGATCGCTGCCGGTGGAAGTGCTCTAGTTGATGCCTTTGTTCCTCCAACTGTAACAGGTTTAGACGAATATTATATGAGCGAATACGATGATTATATGAGCTTACCGGCAGACCAATCAATTTTAAGCGCACCGGCAGATCAATCTATCTTAAGTGCTTATGATGATGACATGATGAATGGAGAAGAAGAATATATGAACGCTTATGATGGTGGTTCATACGAAAATTAAGAAACTCAACTAATATATATATACAATGCGATTTAATTCACGTATTAAGGCAATGGGCGGCGATATTTTAGCCGCTAAAGCATTTAGCCGCAAACAAGCCGTTTTTAATGAAAAGGCGCAACAATACGCCGGGCAAGGTGTAATTACTACTCCTGGTTATTTACGTTTAGAAACTTTACTTTCCACAGTAGGAACAGCAACAAGTTTAAACCAAGTAACATTTAACACGCTAGACACTAGCGGAACAAAACAGCCAACAGAACGCCGCTTAAAACTTTCCGATACTTTTACAATTACCGGTATTAGTTTTTATTTAGGCGGCTTAGGTGGTATTGGAACTGTTGGAGCGCCTACAGCCGTAGAACAAGCAAAAGAAGAATTGCATACGTTTCCTAATACTCAAGTAGCTTGTATAGGTGCTATGAGTGACGAACTAGAGGCGCTTTATAATGGTTATTTATCTTTAAGAGTTGATACAACAACCTTTTTAGATTCGGTTCCTATGCGTCAATTCTATCGTGTTGGAGATGTTCAACAGGGTACAATTTTTGCAACTGGTGGAACAGCTACCAACAAAAGCGGTTTTTATTCTGCAATGTACGGGCGCAATGAACTTTTGCCTACAATTGAACTAAACGGTCAAGCTAATATCGAATGGTCAATTACTTTGCCTACGTCGATTCCATACACTCAACCAGCTACATCATTTACAAATGCAGTTTTAGTGTTAGACGGATTCCTTAACCAAGGAGCCGCAACAGTACAGCGACGAGTTCAACAACGTTTACGCTAATTAGTTTTTTAAATATACAAACCAAAAAAGGCGGCAATACTGCCGCCTTTTTTTTTAACAAAAAAATAAAATGAAACCAATTTTAAGATCGTATTTAGCAGAAGTAAACCTTGGAACAACAACACCAGGAAACGGACAAAATATAAATATTCAAGATTACCCACAACTAAGAGACGTTTATATTACAGGCGTTGAAGTTTTTGATAGTGGAGAACTAGCAATTTCGCCAAGTGGAAAAGCTGTGGTAACTCAATTAAAAGGTTTGACACTTACTTTAATGGATAAATTTAATATGGAAATGCTATATCAATATCCATGTTTTGATTTAAACCCTACAAACGTAGGTGGATTTTATAGAGATTTTAAGCCGTTTTATTTACAGCTTACAAAGTCTTATGTTTCTGTTTTAGAT
>Ga0181356_1001386_pt1 | contig 10560 bp, 6 predicted proteins | sample Fa13VDMM110SN_FD_130104 | JGI IMG/M metagenome (GOLD analysis project Ga0181356, IMG submission 130104) | Freshwater viral communities from Lake Michigan, USA - Fa13.VD.MM110.S.N | ecosystem: Environmental > Aquatic > Freshwater > Lake | place: USA: Michigan | collected 2013-09-24 | reverse complement strand
CTGTGGTTCCTTGGGTTCCTGTTCCTCCTGTGGTTCCTGTAATTCCTTGGCGTCCTTGAATTCCCTGGATTCCTGTGGTTCCTTGAGTACCTGTTCCTCCTGTGGCTCCTGTGGCTCCTGTGGTTCCTTGAGTACCTGTTCCTCCTGTGGCTCCTGTGGTTCCTTGGGTTCCTGTTCCTCCTGTGGCTCCTGTGGTTCCTTGAGTACCTGTTCCTCCTGTGGTTCCTGTGATGCCTTGGGTTCCTGTGGTGCCTTGAGTTCCTGTTCCTCCTGTGGCTCCTGTGGTTCCTTGGGTTCCTGTTCCTCCTGTGGCTCCTGTGGTTCCTTGAGTACCTGTTCCTCCTGTGGTTCCTGTGATTCCTTGGGTTCCTGTTCCTCCGGTGGTTCCTGTGGTTCCTTGAGTACCTGTGGTTCCTTGGCTTGCCTGAATACCCTGGGTGCCTTGGGTGCCTTGGGTGCCTTGGGTTCCTGTGGTTCCTTGAATTCCTGTGGTTCCTTGGATACCCTGAGTACCTTGGGTTCCTGTGGTTCCTTGGATTCCTGTGGTTCCTTGGCTTGCCTGAATACCCTGGGTTCCTTGGATACCCTGAGTACCTTGGGTTCCTGTGGTTCCTTGGGTTCCTGTGGTTCCTTGGCTTGCCTGAATACCCTGAGTTCCTTGAATACCCTGAGTACCTTGAGTTCCTGTGGTTCCTTGGGTTCCTGTGGTGCCTTGACTTGCCTGAATACCCTGGGTTCCTTGGATGCCCTGAGTACCTTGAGTTCCTGTAGTTCCTTGAGTTCCTGTGGTGCCTTGACTTGCCTGAATACCCTGGGTTCCTTGGATACCCTGAGTACCCGTTACTCCTCCAGTATAAGAGACAATATCAATAATATCACCAGCACTTGCACCTGAAGAAAGAACTACAGATGTTCCATTGGATGCAGTATATTCATTTTCAGATAATTTTGCTCCATTAAAATATACATCGGCAAATCCAATTGTGTATATTACACTGAAAGTAGTTTGTGCTTCAGTTGCAATAAATGATAATTCAGATTTATTAAAATTTACTCCTGATATGCCTTGAGCGCCTGCAGGGCCTGCAGGAATACCTGTAATTCCAGATCCATCACCAACAAAAGCAGTTGCAGTAACGACACCAGAAATACTTGCATTGCCAACAACAGTAAATTTTGATGTTGGATTGGTTGTTGCAATACCAACATTTCCAGTTGTAAAAAAAGTATTATATGTATCGCTTCCTACACCAACAGACCAGGGGTTTACTGCAATGATTGTAGAACCTATTCCTACTCCCCCCTGATTCTGCTGAATGAAAACTTTCCCATCATATGTGTTAATACCAAATTCACCTACTGGTAAACTTGTAGTATTTGGAATCTTTCCTGCAACAGAAGATCTTTTAATTCTTATGATCGGTGATGCCATATGGCCTATCTCTTGGGTATATACCAGATTCAACGATTATATAATCGTCTTTAGTTATTTATATACAGATGTTCTAAATATAGTTAATTGGATAAAACTTTTATGATACAATTTTGTTTCCCTACTGTATATTGGCATTTCTCTATAGGTCAAATTGATTTTGATAATCTAGGAAACAAATGTTTGATAAACACTGAATGGAATTGTAAAGTTAAAACTTCTAGAGGTGTAGAGTATAAATGGAATCAATTTTTACAGACAATTCAACCTTATTTTCTGCAATTGCCATATAAAAAACAAGGTTCATTGAACTTTAGTGAACCTTGGATGAATATTTACGAGAAAGGATGTTATCAAGAACCGCACCACCATATTTCTGGAGGTCATCAATTAAGTTATTGTTATTTTTCTAAACTTCCTGAAGGTAGTGGTAAGTTTGGTTTCTGGAATGAACAATTTAGAAATTATTGTTCTAATGAATTATATGATATTATGAACTTAGACACAGTAGAATGGGGTTTTCCTGATGTTAAAGCAGGTGATTTATTAATTTTCCCTTCATTTCTTATTCATCAAGTTACTTATCATAGTCTTGATGAATCAAGAGTCACTGTGAGTGGTAATGTGAAAATGATTGTAAATGATGACGGCGGCGACACCTTTAGATATGGAGTAAATGATTCTGTTCCTGGTGGGTTAGCTGAATATTGCGAGATCGATCTCTTGGAAATCAGCAAAGGCGGAGTCGTTGGCATCAACAGTACCAAACCCTATTGCGGTAGTTGATTTCCCTGATGTCCCTCTTACTGATCCCACGCCCTGACTTGTCCTGCCACTTGTTTCAACAAAACCCCCAATAAATGTGACATAATTCGAATTCGGCAACGCCGTTGTTATATTCGCTGTGTATTGTCCAGTGCCTACATCCGTAATGCTGCTGACGTTAAAATTAGCCCGGATCGATATACTACCAGTGCCGTCGAAGTTGACCCAGGCACGGCATAAAGTTCCTATTTCTGTGGAAGAAGAATTTTGAAATGTTATAGGGCTACTGGTGGTGCTTCTTACTATTGATGATATTAGTGCCATGATGGATTATCTCCCAAAACGTTTACATCCCAGACTTGCTTCAGTTCTTCGGTTACACCAAGAACTGAAGTCGCAGTAATCTCAACATTATTTACGATTGTAGTCACATCACGAAGTGCTTGCTTTTCTGCAACAATTTCAGCAATCTTTTCAGTGTTTCCTGATTCTTGTGCTCTCATATATTCCACATCTTTTGCTTGAAGAAGTGGATTACGAACTTTACGGATCTTATCCTTATGAAGATCTTTTGCTTTATTGATGTTAATTCCGATGGGCATAGTTTTTCTCCTTATTTTGCTACAAATGTCCAAGCGTTTCTATAAGTTCTATCACTAGGAACTTCAGAAACATTTACAACCTCATATGGTGTTCCCGTAGGAACAATTGCAATTAGTGTATCAATATTTAGGCATTCTGAGCTGGGAACTATAATTGATACTCCGCCTTCTTCATTTTGATAAATCACCCTAGTATCTAAATCAAAAAAATCTTCGTTCATATGTTTAAATTTTTAATTAAAATTTGATGTCAATATTCTATTTAAAGAAATATTAGTGAACATAATTATTTATACATGGTTTTCTTTAATTCATCAATTTCTTTCTGTTGTTCTTTAATTGCCTCAATCAAAAGACCAACTAAGTTTCCATAAGCAACTGATTTGGTCTGATCGCCGTAAACAACTTCGGGAATAATTCTTTCAACTTCTTGAGCAATCACACCAATTTGATGTTCTCCACTATCCTTGCGATCATACTCAACACCACGAAGGTTCATTACCTTATCTAATGCATTTTCAATTGTTTGAATATTCTCTTTGAGTTTTTCATCAGAGCTTGCAGTGACTGTTCCGCCACAAACTAAATTAGTTCCATCAAAAGTAAGATTTGCTGATGTGGTTGTAGTATTTGTTCCATTATTAAACAAGACCTGACCAGAAGTACCTACGACATTGGTTGCTGTGGTTGCTGTGTTTGCATTACCTGTGGTATTTTGATTTAGAGTCGGGAAGGTGCAGTTTGTTAGAGTTCCTGAAGTTGGTGTTCCTAATATTGGAGTTACTAAAGTTGGTGAAGTAGCAAATACATTAGCACCAGTTCCAGTCTCATCGGTTAATGCTGTTAAGAGTTGTAGTGACGTAAAAGAACCTAGCACTGCAGCATTACCAACAGAAGTGACGTGTCCTGTTAAGTTTGCATTAGTAGTTACTGTTGCTGCATTACCACTTATACTACCAGTGAGATCGCCTACAAATGTAGTTGCGGTTACAATGCCAGAGAAACTTGCATGTCTCCATTTTTTACTGCCAGTACCAATATCAAACGTTGCAGTGGCATTAGGAACAAGTCCAGAAATAAATTCACCAGCAACATTGATATCATCAGTATCTCCATCACCAATATTGATTGTCCCACCCTTAAAGGTTACGTTTCCAACAAAAGTAGAGATACCTGCAACTTGAAAATTCCCACCAACATTTAAATTCTTGGCAATTCCAATTCCCCCAGCGCAAGTAACAATACCTGTAGTTGAGGAATTTGAGTCAGTAGTTCCCCTGAAAGTAGTAATTCCAGTAATTACCAAATCACCAAACTCAACAGATGCAAAACTTGCACCATTTACAAAATCAGCATTACCAATAATTCTAAGATTATCAGCAACAACTCCTCCACGAATATCTACTAATGCTTGAGGGGAACCAGAGGCATTAGGAAGCGTTCTTAACGTTCCAGAGGTATTCACTCCAATTCTATCAGGAGTTATATAAGTTTCAGTAGAAGATCTACTAATTAAACCAAAACGTCTCCAATCTGCAGCAGCGTTTCCTACATTTACAAATCCAAAAAATCCACCATTAACTGGATTTCCATTTAAAAATACATCCCCGGTATTGTCTGGAGCAAAAATTGGTGCTATATTGTCACTAATTCCAAATATTCTTGCCTGAGAAAGAGATCCTTTTAATTTTAATCTATTAACTTCAACACCATCAGTTGAAGTTGAAGTTACTTTCTTAGAAAAACTTACAGGACCTTTAAATTCACTGGATTGTAGACCACCTGTACCACCAGAAACTTTAAGAGTATTTTTGATTGTTACATCATCAAAGTTAACAGACAACGAAGAAATTTCATCTCCAAGATAAGTTTCAATTGGGGCATTAATTGTTTCACTTTCACCATTTACAGCACTGGTTTTTGTATTCCCAATATAAGAATCTCCAGAATCATTCAATCCATCATAAATTACAGATCCCCCATCAGACTTAATAGATTGAGAAAGTACTTGTTCGGTTTTAGTGAGATTTCTATCTTGTCTTTGTGGTAATGCAACGGAATAATTACCATGACCAAATCCAACATATTCAAATGTATGCCCAGATGCACGAATCGCAGAATACCTTCTTAACTCAGTTGGAATAATATCAATTTTTCTAGCAATAATTCCTGTTTCATGAGCTTCTGCTCTTGTTCCTAATAGCCCACGAAGAACATTTGCAACTCCAGTAGTATTATTGAAGTTGTTAGAAAGGCGAATAATTTCATTTTCAAGTTGGAAATATTCTCCTGTAGAAATTCCAGCTAAAGAACTAAATTTAATAGTTGATGCAGTTCCTGTTACTGCTCCTCCAGTGGTTGTGGAGAATCCAGCATAGAAATTGCTGAGTCTTCCTGCAATTTTTTCAGAATTTATATTGGTATCTTCTGCTTGAGCTGAAATTGCATTCCTGAGAACAAAAACATTAGAATATGATGTTACTGCAGGGTTTGAAGTACCAGCACCAATATTAAAAACAAAGGTATTGATACCTACTCTTTGAGTAACAGTATAATTTCCATTATACACAGTTTCTCCCACGCCAACCAGTCTAAACTTGTTTCCTGGGTATAAGCCGTGACTATTAGATGTTACTGTAACAATTCCAACTGAACTATTTCCATATCCAATATTAGATACACTAGTTGCTTGATCTGTTACCACAAATAATCCATTATAATTACTTATTGCGGTATAAATTCCAGCATTAATTGCAGTGTTATTGTTATTTGTAACTGTATAAGTTACACTTCTAGTACTATTAATACCAGTGATTCTAAATGCACCGTTATAGCCACTTGCATATCTATTTGCAGTTGTACCAACACCTACAACTTCAATTACACTACCAATATTATTATTGATTGCAGTAATAGTAACTATACCAGTTGATCCTACACCAACTCTCATGGTGTTACCTACACCATAAGCAGACCCACCATCAACAATTGACATTCCAGTGATTTGGCCTGCGGCATTCACTTGAACATTTGCCGTTGCCCCTCCGCCAGTGATTCCCGTTCCCACCAAAGGAATATTAAAAAGAGTTGTAGTAATACCAGTTCCATAACCACCACCAGTATTAGTGATACTGAATGAGTTAATGCTATTTAAATTGTGTTCAACATTGGTGAATACAGTGGTAATACCACTTGCATTAGAAGTTGCATTTGTAATTGCAAATCCAATTCTAGTATCCTTATAATAATTTAAAGTTGTTTCTTTGGTAATGCTTGATCTTCTATCATTAACAATAACATCCCCAAGTGTATCTGGTAAGGCATAACTCCTAGCAAGTTCTGGATCTGAATTATAATTATCTCTATCTACGGTGGGATAGGTATTACCAATATTTTGAGAGAATCTCTTAGAATCAAATGTTCCATCAGAAGTTGATGGGGATACACTACCATCTAAACAAATTAAGTGATATATTCCATCTCTTTGTGATGGAATGTGTTCTTGAATTGTATCAACGCTGTAAATGTAATATGTGTTTTTATATTGATTACGAGAAACTGTTGGGAGATTTTCATCTCTGGTTGATGTATTATCTACAAAGGATCCAGGACTCTTTGTAGTGGTGACAGTAAATTTTTTAGAATCAACAACAGTTGCAACACTATAAGTATCATTATATGCAGATCCAGCAGTTCCCACTGGATTGTCAGAACTCTTAATTTTATTAAGAATCACAACATCATTCACATTAAATTTATGAGGCTTTTCGGTAGTTACTGTAATTATATTTCCATTATCATATGCTGCATTGGCAATGATTTTAACATTTCTTTGTTTTGTTACATCACCAACAGCAGTATATTCTGCTGAACTAGACACACCTACAGTAGAAGATTCTTGAATTACAAAACTTGGAGCTGGTGCTTTTGCTCTTGTAAATTCTTTTGGAATAACATATCTTAATCTATAAATTTTATCGTCAGCAATTCTATTATCTTCTTTTCTTAGAATAAATGATCTTCCGGTCTGAGTTGATAACAAACTTGAATTATCAGATATTGCTTGCTTAACTTTGTTAGTAGCAGTAGTGATGCCAGATGAGACATACCAATTTGATGTAGTAGTATCGTATTGAATTGGATGCCCCAATTCTCCGGGAGATTTATCTGTTACTCTACTTTCAATCGTAAGTATACCGCCATTACCATTATTGATTGTAGCTGCAACAGGAGTCCCTACTGTAGCATCATTAAATGTTTTTGCAAGTTTAATCGTACTTGCAGTCAATGTACCATCAAAAGTATTTGTGATTACAAAATACAATGAATCATTAATCAAACCATCAGGCAAATGACCACTATCACTAATAACTCTTACACTTTCTCCATTGATAAATGTATGTGCTGAAGTTAATGTAATGATGTTAGAAGAAATACTATTTAAATTATTAGTTCTTGCTACAGTAAATTGTTTTCTAGCAGATGTTCCATTTCCAGAACCTTGAATTGGCATCAAGATTGGAGCAGAAAATATTTGCTCATTGATTTCAAGTTTTAATTCATCCTCATTTTTAGCTCCGATTCTATATCCACTGATAATGTTTGGAGGGGCAATATCTGGATCAGTAAAACCAAAGAGATACAGTCTAGAAGTATTGGAACTGCCAGCATTAATTAATCCAACATCAAGGGAAGTAAATGAAATTGTAACGTCATCTGGATTCAATTCCTTTGGTGGAATAGTATGAGTAATGTAGCCAACATCATCTCTATCAAATGCTTCATCTCTAAACCCACTAGAAACTAATGCCTTGGCGCCAAAGTTTGAGTTGGAGTTTGTAATTGATTGATCACCCCCACTCTCAGCAAGGAAATGATTTGCATAACCAATAGCAAAAACAGAAACTGCTTGAATTATAGAATTATTTGATACTTTAATGTGAGTGCTTTCATAGGATGGTCTATGAATTGCTCTGGAGTTTAAATGTAATGGTTTTAAAGATACATCACTAATTTGACTTTCAGTCTTGTATGTACCACTATCCTTGTCGTATAATACAAAGGCATTATCATCCTTTTGAATACCAATTCCTGTATATTGTGCAACAACAACACTTTTAAATCCACTAACTTTAGATCCATCAGCATGAAGACCATTCATTCCAAAAGTAGATCTTAGTGATGTATTGTAAATATATGGAGATGCTCCAGATACGGTGTCTGGTTCAATTACAATTAAAGGATTGCCAGTTAATGCTGGAGCAAAACTTGCAGGGGTGGTTGGAAGTGTGTAAGAAAATCTTGTTGCGCTGCCAACTCCAGCAACAGAAAATGATCCATTGTAAAGGTTTGAAGATACTCCACTAACTCTTACTGAATCATCAACTACCAATCCATGCGCTGTTGCTGTATCAATTGTTGCAAGAGTTCCAATAGCAGTGATACTACTGATACCAATATCATTTGCATTAACAGCACCAACAATTCTAAATTCTGGAGTAGTAGCCTCAAGATCAGTTGTAGATGGGAAATCTCCAATTCCACGACCAGAACTATCTCCATATGCTTTCTGAACTTTGATGTAGTACATCTGAAGATCAGTAAGTTTTGATGTAGTGGATGCAATACTTACTTTACCTAGTTCATTCGCACCATCAGTATATTCAAATACAGTTAGTTTATGGTGTGAATAATTTGGAGTATATTTGTCGGTTCTATAGTTTTTATAAACTAAACCATTTTGATCCCCGTCAAAAATAGTAAACTGGTAAATATAGCACCCACCAGTAATTCTAAAGATTGCACTGCTATCAATTAACGTATTTTCTGGATCAGGAACAAATAAAGGACGAATCTTAGTTTTACGAAGATCCATACCCGTGATAGACGTACCACGAGGAAGAATTACCCCACCTTCAGTAGAGTTGAATTTATACAGATCATTATTGGAATCAAAAATATCAAAATTAGAGGTAGATGATAATTCTGATAAAGATGCAGAAACATATACTGGATCGACTACTGCAGAAATATTTGGATCTAATTGAAGAAAACTTTGGTTATCATTCGCTATTACATGCCCAGGTCTGTTATCAATATAATGAGTACCTGGATATACTAAGATTGTCGTCTTATCAAATCTATCGTTATTCGGACCAATATTATATGAAAATCTTGCAGACTCTAATAATGCTCTTTGAATTGTTTTAAAGGGTCTAGTTAAAGAGTTTCCCTGATTTTCTACTGAATCGGTTGCGTCAAGATCACTGGGATTGACGTATATGATGTTACCATCTGTGTTCTTGAGAAAATTTTCTAGACGACTTAAAGGCATCGGAATGTTATGATAAGTTCTTCTTCCTTTTATTTATAAGCCCCACATATCAAGCCTCTAGACAGAATTGAACTGTCGTCTCCGCTTTACAAGAGCGGTGCATCACCACAATGCTTTAGGGGCGTATTATTCGATATCAAAATTCTCCGGCATATCCTCGGGGTTATCAATATCCATTTCAAATAGACATGGATGACATTCCTCATCAATTAAATAAAATGATGATCTATACAAATCTTCAGTAGAAAATCTTCTTTGCTCATCTGCAAGTTTGACTAATTGAGGATTAAGATGAGCATCTTTTGCTAATTCATCAAATGTAAAAGGAATTTGATTTATAAAGTACATTTTTACAATTTCGCTTTCATTATTAAACCAACAAAATGCCTGTTGTATTTTATATCCCATATCACTTTACACTACTGATTATATAGTGGGCATAGTCGGACTTGAACCGACAAGGGCAGAGCCCGCGACATTTTAAGTGTCGTGTGTTTACCAATTTCACCATACGCCCAGGTGACAAAACAATCATAACATGCTAAGTTTTGACTGTCAAGTGTTTGAATTTGTAAGGAAAAGAAAAATCTCTTCCTGGCACTTCCTTCACACCCTCATATTATACAGGAAAAGTTCTTTGATGTCAACCCTCATAAGTTGTTTTTAGAATGTTTTCCAATTTAATAATCTTTTCTTTTTGATTTAATTGTTCTGTTGATATCTCTTCAATTTTTTCCTGTTGTTTTTTAATTGCTTCTACAAGTAATGCCACAAAGTTTTGATATGCAACTGACTTAGGGTCATCACCAAATACTAAATCAGGAATAACCTTTTCTACTTCTTGTGCAATGAATCCCAAAGAATGTCGATTATTTATTTTATAATCAAATTCAACTCCACGAAGTTTACATACTTTTTCTAATGCATCTTCAATAGTTGTTATGTTAGTTTTTAAACTTACATCAGAATTGGCAGTTACAGTGCCTCCACATGTTAAATTAGTTCCATCAAAAGTTAAGTTAGCAGAACCAGCGGCACTATTACCACTATCTTTATATACAACTTGGTTTGCAGATCCTGCTACTGGTCCTGTGGTGCCTGTGGTTCCTTGAGTTCCTGTTCCTCCTGTGGTTCCTGTGGTTCCTTGGGTTCCTGTTCCTCCTGTGGCTCCTGTGGTTCCTTGGGTTCCTGTTCCTCCTGTGGTTCCTGTAATTCCTTGGCGTCCTTGAATTCCCTGGATTCCTGTGGCTCCTTGGGTTCCTGTTCCTCCTGTGGCTCCTGTGGTTCCTTGGGTTCCTGTTCCTCCTGTGGCTCCTGTGGTTCCTTGGGTTCCTGTGCCTGTGGTGCCTTGGGTTGCGGTGCCTGTGGTTCCTTGGATGCCTTGAGTTCCTTGGGTTCCTGTGCCTGTGGTGCCTTGGGTTGCGGTG
>Ga0181356_1001385_pt1 | contig 10567 bp, 16 predicted proteins | sample Fa13VDMM110SN_FD_130104 | JGI IMG/M metagenome (GOLD analysis project Ga0181356, IMG submission 130104) | Freshwater viral communities from Lake Michigan, USA - Fa13.VD.MM110.S.N | ecosystem: Environmental > Aquatic > Freshwater > Lake | place: USA: Michigan | collected 2013-09-24 | reverse complement strand
TATATTATGTCTCTGACTAATATTTTGAATAGCTTTCTTAACTTTTTCATTCTCAAATATTTTTAGAGCCTTTATGTCACCTTGATTACAATATGGGAATTTTTGACATTTCTTTTTAACTTGAACAAATTTACCACCCGGTATTTGTGTTTTCTTTCTACCACCCCAATCTTTTTTATTGGTTGATTTAGCCCAAGCAGATGTTGTTTCGTATGAACCGGAAGACCCTGAACCCGTAGCTTCGGTAGCTTCAACTTTTTTAGTTTCACCACAAACACATTTAGATTTAACTCTATCACAAGAATCGCAATATTCTTCATTCATTTCTTTTTTTGTTGCTGAGAACAATGGTCCTGAGTACCCACCCGCAGAACCTGAACCTGTAGATTCTTTATTTTCTTCTTTACCAACTCGTTTGTATCGACTTTTTTTAATAAACGGGTCCGACTGACTTACATTTGGTGTACCAAATTCATTATCTTTTTCTTTAAATTTTTTAAAATCAGAATCTTTTTGTAAATCTTTCTTAAATTGTGATTTAGCACTCTTATCTTCACCCATAATAGGTAATGATGAGGTTAATTTACCAATTGGTTTATTAATCTTAGGTTTACCCACTAATTTATCAGCAATACCTTTTTTCATTGGTCGTTTAATTATTTTTAATTTTTTATTCTCAGGAATTTCGTTTTTAAATTCATTTGCTGTAATTACCGCATCAATACCTCCTTGCGACACAACATTAGATTTTCCAATTTCTTCAGAATAAGCCTTTTTCAAATCAGCCCCAATACTTTCTTTTAACATAATCTTAAGCTTGTTTAAGTCTTGGTTCCCAATAACTTCTATTGGTCCACATAAATTGATAAAATTCTCGGAACATTCTTAATGTAATGTCTTTAACATCACCTTCAAGTTTACCTCGTTTAATTTCTTTTGCTATTGTATCAATTAATTTATTTTCATACTGTTGTAAAGTAGAACTCCCCAGAAAATCTTTAATTTCTTTACGGATTAATGTTTCAATTTCTTTTTTATCTGTTGCTGATAATGCCATTATTTTGTTAAAATAAGATATGTTGATGCGATAATACCCGCATAAGTACCTACTTTCCATAAGAAAGTTTTAGTTCTCTGACCTTTAAGTTCTTTATGTAAACTGTTAGTTAATTCTTCTGAAATTTTTAATTGTTCATCTTTTTTACCTAACATAAAATTATTATTCTTATCTTTTTCTTCAAGAAGAACTATGTGAGAATCTTTTTCTTTTTCTCTCTCTTCAGTTTTGATTAGTTTTTCCTGAGTCAATTTTAATTCAACTTCACAACCATCACCTTTAAGAATATCTTTAATTGCCAATTTAGCGACCGGAACTTTTAACCTAATTTTAGTGGTATCACTTTGAGTTGTTGGTATATTAGTTTTTTGATTTGTCGTATCTGTTTGTGAAAAACTGCTCAAGCTCGTTAGCAGTAAGAGTGTCAACACTATTAACTTTTTCATTTGTTTGTTTTTTAATTATTGTTATGTTATTGTCTATGTGATGAATTTCTTTTGTAATTTTAACCACATTACCTTTTACAGAATCAATCTTAACGTCAATCCCTTCATTAATCGCTTTAGCAGAATCAATTTCTGTTTGAATTGATTCGATTTTCTTTTTATAACTATCAACATCGGTTTTAATCCCATTGGTTGTAAAGATGTTCCATCCCGCCAATACAATAACGATTATCAATAATATATTCTGTTTATTATTACTTACAATATCTTTCATTATTCTTCTGTTTTAACTGTTTTTTTTCTTGAGGCTAAAACTCCAGCCCATTTTGATTTAAATTTTTCATAATAATTTTTTAATTTACCAATTAAATTTAAAAATTCATCATCAACTTTTAACATTTCACCATTAATATAAACACCATTTTCTTCACCTATTGAAAAGAAAAATTCAATATCAAATTCTATTAAAGTACCTGACCATTCAACATTATTTGTGTATACGTTTAGTTTATTAAAATCCGCCATATCCGAAACATTGGCAACAAATTCATCCATAGTTTCTTGGAATGCAATTTTTTCATCTGTTGTTAATTCTAAATCTGTTTGGTCTTTACCGTGTAAAACTAATAATCCACCTGAAATTCGATAAACTTGTTTTTTATCGTCCTCAGATTCTTCTTCATCATCTTCTGCAGTATCATAATCAATTTTATCTTTAACTGATTTTGTTACATTAATTTTTGAAGTGACATTGTTATCAGTTAAGTCAACACCTTGTTCTGTCAATAATCCGTATTGTCTACGGATATCCTCATTAATAGTCTCATTATTTAATAATTTTCTTGAGGCTTCTAATAATTGTTTAATTTCATCGTGTGAATTGTTCATTTTCTATATTTTTTAAAAGTTCATTAAATTCAAATGCAGGACTAACATCTGTATAATCAGTACTAAAATTACTTTTAGTTACAACTCCACAATATTTTTCAATCCCATTTATTTTTGTGTTATGTTCTATTATTTGTGGTTTGATATTACTAACTTCAAACAACTCTTTACATAATAACCCAAGATTTTTAATTTGAGTTTCAGTATATGGTTGCCAAAAAAAGTAATCTCTCCACTTCTTTTTAAACACCTCACCTTTATAAATATCCCCAATCCAGTTAATGTAATGGTCTGTTAGCGGTTCTTTTTGTAACCACCCTAAATTTTCTAACGATATAATAATTGAATTACGATTTATATTGGGGTCTTTGAAGTATTCCGAGTGTTCGGTGTTTCCCAATAATTGTATAATTTTACCCTCCCGAGTAATAATGTAGTTAGGAATCCTTTTAAAATCCCCATTAAAACGAAACTTCAACGACTGAAGGTAGTCGTTGATATTTCGTGATGTGTGTGTAAGTATGATTTGGTGTTTCTTCTTTTGTTTTCCAACAGGTTTAAATTCACCATAATTAATAAAATCTATCATTCTTCATAGATTATAATTTTATGATAGTGTTTTAGTATAATTTAACCTAATTGTTGTTGGTTTTTCTTCTATAATCTCTTCCTCAATATCTCCAAATTCTTCATCAAAATAATCTTCTTCATCTACTGATTCAGATTGATACACAGGAACCTCAACTATTTTTTCCACAATTTTTTCAACAATTACTTCAACCGGAACCTCAACTATTTTTTCAACAATTACTTCTTCAATCACCGGAACCTCAACTATTTTCTCAACAATTACTTCTTCAATTACCGGAACCTCAACTATTTTCTCAACAATTACTTCTTCAATTACCGGAACCTCAACAACAACTTCTTTAATAATCTCTTTTTCCAAAATAACTTCTTTAATAACCTCTTTTACCTCAAGATTACCTTTTTTTCCATCATCGTATTTTGTGAAGAAATGTAATGATGTTAATGAAATTACCGGAAGTAAACCACCTTCTAAGAACGCTAACCATCTTTTCATTGCAATTACATCATTATCCTTTGAACCCAACATCTCCCAAACAGGTCCGGTTAGTTCCATCCAAGATTTAAATAATTCACCTGTTTCATCAATTTCTTTATAACAGAAAAAGATATTACCAATCATTTGAATAAAGGTAATTAATCCAAACATAAACCATACTCCACCTTTAATTTTGTTGGTTGCAGCAACCAATGCGGTCATAGCACCAATCTCAATCGCGATAGATAAGTAAATAGCCCAACTGATAGGGTTTGCTAAGTTATACCAAGAGACAACGTGAGATATTGATATCCCCGCAACTAATAATATAGGTACTAAGAACATAGCCCTATTTGGGTGTTCTTTTACCCAATTCCATATTTTTTTCATTATTTCTCTAATTTAGAAATTTCTTGGTCAATCTCAGTTTGTCTATTAACATCTAAGATTTTTCTATCAGACGCTTGAATAGCTCTTTTTTCTGATTTAAGACCTTCAATTTTTATTTCTTTACGAAGTTTAACCGATAATGTGTCAACGCTATCGTTAACATTTTGTACTTTTGTGTTAGTTGTACAGGTTTTGAAGAAAATGATTACCACAAGTAAAAACATTATTCTAACACCCCAAGCGTCAATAAAATTTAATATTCCTTTCATAATTTTTGTTTTAAGTTTATCATAAAAGTAAAAAACCTTCTATTATAATAAATAGAAGGTTCTAAACTTTTTACAAATATTCAAACAATATTGAACTATCATTCCTTAATTTTCGTAAAGCCTTTTCTTTGATTTGTCTAACTCGTTCTTTTGTTAGATTAAAATCCGTACCAATATCTTCAAGGGTTCTTGGTGTCCCACTAAGACCGTAATAGTCCTCAACAATCACTTTTTCTCTTTCATCTAAAACACTTAGTAAAGAATGTAATTGTAATTTTAATTCATCTTTAGTGTTAAATACCTCATCCGGCATATCCGCTTGGTCATTTTTAATGATATCTACAAGAGTATCACCATCTTCGTTGATATTCATATCCAAATCAATCATTGAAGGTAGGTTTTGGAATTTATCTTCTAACTTACCACCATTAGATTCAATTGCTTTCTTAGCTCTATGTAAATCCTGAACCACATTAACCGGTAGTCTAATTGTACGAGCATTATCATTTAATGATTGAAGGATGGATTGTTTAACCCACCATACAGCATAAGATATAAATCTAAGATTCTTAGACCAATCAAAATTTTGGATTGCTTTCATCAATCCTAAGTTACCCTCAGAGATTAAATCAGGGAAGTCTAAACCTTGATTTTGATATTGTTTAGCAACTGTAATAACAAAACGTAAGTTACCCTCCAACAATTCTTGGTTTATCTCATCAATCTGTCTTGGTGTTAAAGTACCGGACGTAATCATTTTAGATAACTCTCTCTCTCTTTCAGGAGTCATTACCTTAATTTTACGAATGTCTTTTAAATACAAGTTAATCTCTTCTTGATTAATTGGAATACCTGAGCTTTTTTCTTTCATATTAATTTGAGTATTTGTTTAGTTGTGATAATTCTTTTTCAGTCAGCGAATTTAATCCTTTTTCTTTAATTTTCTCTAATAATTCATCTAAAGATGGACTACGTTGTTTGTTTTTAATTTCATCTATGTCAGACCATTCATCTTCGTCATATTCAAAATCAAAGTTTTCAATATTTAAATTAAAATTATCTCGGATTTGTTCTTGTATCATTTTTCGTACCTCAAATTCATTTGGTTCAGAACCAAGTGATTTTTCTGACATAAAGTCACTAATCCCATCATTAAAAAGATGTTTCGATATTTTTTCAGGTAATCCATATGACAATTTGTCAGACGTATAAGGTAGTAAGACATACATAATGTCCCCTATATCTAAAATCATATCAACATAATCTTTTACATCCTCATAGGAATCCAATGTTGATATTGTGAACACAGATGATTCTGGTCCGAAATAAAAATTAAGATTTGGTGTGTCTGAAATAACACATAATTCTTCAGCGATTTGTTCTGTAAATTCTTTTGGGTTGTCGTTTTTAGCAAAGACAAATAAAATGTATTTGGTTAAGTCCTTCATACGTTATACGTTTAAATTAGATATTATGTTACAAAGATACGAAAAAAATTATGTTTCCCAAACTTTTATTGGGAAACATAACTAATATTTTCTTCTTTTCTAATTCTTACTACATTATCCGCCCAATTTGTTACTAGTGGGTTGTGAGTTATAACAAATATTTTCTCAAAGTATTCTTTAATTTTAGAGAAAAACTCCGATACCATCTCCAAGTTATCGTTGGACATCTTCCCGAACACTTCATCAAACACAACAACGTTTGCTCTTGGTAATGAACATATCTTACTCAACACCGCTCTCAACGCTAGTGAAGCAATTGACCTTTCATATCCGGACCCGGACGCCATTGGTTTCTCAACTTGAGTGTTGTTATCAATCATAAGGAAGTCAACTTCATTCTTGTCGTTAATCTTAACTTCTAATCTAAAGTGACAACTATCCTCTAATAATCGTTGAAGTTCACTATTAATAAGTGGCATCATCGTCTTCATAATAAGTTTAGTCACCCCATTCTTACCGAATATTTCCAAATAGATTTTATAGATTCTTTCTCTCTCCGCTTCTTCTGCAATCTTTCTAATTGTTTCCAAGTTAGAAGTTATTTTGGTAGTTAGATTGGTAATCGTAAACTTATTGTTTGAGATACTAGTTTCAATAGTTTTCTTTTCACCCTCAAGTTCATCAATTCTAATTGCTGCCTTTATTAACAATCCATCTGTCTTGTTATTTTCAATAATCTTATCCTGAACTTCGGAGTATCTCTCCAATTTGGTTTTCAACGCGTCAATCATCAATTGGAAACGTTCAACACTTAATTCATATTTCTCTTTGATAAGTTTGTTTTTCTCATACTCATCAAACTCTTTTTTAAGATTGACAAAACTTTCTTCTTTGTTGGTTAATTCACGCATTAACCCTTCTAATTCCTCTTTATGCGTGATAAGTCCGGCAAGTTCCCCAATTTTTGCGTTAGTGATTGCAGCATTCATTAGTTCAATACCACAATGTTCACATTTGATTCCACCATCAACCGAACTCTTAAGTTCTTCGATACTTTTAATCTTGGCGTTGTTCTCCGCTTGTTTAGTAATCAAATCTTTAATCTCCTGTTTTACCTCATCGTGTTTATCCTCGTGGTAAAATTCAGATGGTTCAACAACCTTAACTCCGTCTCTATCTGAAATAGCTTTGGCCTTCTGTAGGTCCAACCCATTAATCTCCTCTTGAACTTTGTCCGGAGAAACCGTTACCAATTCATTATCAATGTTATGTTTAGATTTTAATAACCCATCACGATACTCCTGACCTTTAAGGATTCTTGATTTAGCATCTTCCAACTGAACATCTAATGTCAGATTAGTTTCTGTTAGGGTATCAATTGTTTCTTGACTAGTTTGATTATCCGTTTTAAGTTCTTCAGAGTTATAGATGTTTGACAACATTCCTTTGGAGAAGTCACTATAAATTTCTTTAGCAGCCTCTTCCTTACGTTTAAGAAAATCCAACCCCATAAACCTTGAAAGAACTTGACCCCTTGCCGTAGGTTTGGCATCAATTAGTTCTTCCAAGTTGGTGGCAGTTGTTAGGATGGTCATTAAGAAGTCCTCTTTAGTCCCAATAGACGTTTTGATAAACGCCTCGGTCTCTCTTCGTTGTTCTCCGGTGAAGTTCTGCAAACTACCATCAGACAATCTTTTATAAAAGTCCAACTCGGTTTTAACGTTCCATTCGTTTTTCTTTGATAACTTTCTTTCAATATTTCTCAATATGATGTACTCCTCACCATCGATTGTTATCTCACCTTTTACGGCAACTTTGTTTCTCTCCGTAAACCTGTTGAATATCTCCTCCGCCTTTGATGTCTTGGTTGTCTCATTAAAGAATAAGAACATCAATAAATCCACAGTCAAAACTGTCTTACCACCAAAGTTAGGTGGGTTTGATTCCACAACCGTAATCCCATCACACTTCTCAAAATCTATCTTCTGATTCTCACCATAAGATAAAAAGTTTGAGAACTCAATGTTCTTAATATACCATCTCTTAAACGGAGTAGCATCGGTTTGGTCCTGTAACAATTTGTTATCCACAATACTATTAAGTTGGTAGATATCATCGTAGTGTTCCATATTCCCTTTTGACTCCAAGAATGAACGAACTAGTTCCAATTGATAGTTCTCATCCAAGATGTTAAAGGATATGTCTACGGTATGTGTGGTGTCGTCAGCAACCTTTGTCTTTGTGATTACGTTGACGTTGGTTGTGTTATACTTCTTTTGGAAGTAATGACGAACACTCTTTATTTTTTCTTGAGTAAAGTTTTCGGCATAATCCTCCCATACAATCTGTAGGTAAGGATTATCAAAACTTGTGATATCTAAATCTTTTATCATTATTGTGTAATTAAATTGTGGTGGGGGATTAAATAAATCCATTTGGGAAATGTCTAAAAAATGTCTAAAAAATGTCTAACGAATGTCTAAACAGCTTGTGGTGTTACAACCTCAGCATAAGTTACGTTAATATCGTTTGTACCACCAACAATAACGTCATCAACAATTTCAGCCTTTACATCCATCATTTCACCATTTTCATTTTGGTATTGAGCCTTTAATTCCTCCATTTGTTTCTCAAACATTTCAGTATACTCAGCTTGAGCTTTTTTTCTTAATCCTTTAATAGTGTTGTTTCTTGTTGCAACTCTTTTTTTGTGTGCCTTCGCACCACCACGTAATTTTGACTTTGGCATAATTGTTTTTATTTATTTATTGTTTAATTTTAATTTTTTGCTGGTCTATTTTCTTCATACCATTCCACGATTGAATTGATTGCCCATACTGACCCTGACGCTAACATACCATCAAAGAACCAAGAGACCCAACTTGAAACCCCTAACATTTCGTGTACTGGTGAATATAGGAAAATTCCAAAAAAGAACCCAACCCATACCGAGGCACACATCATACATTTAATCATATCACTCACAAATATAAAGAATCCTCGAAAAGGAAAATGTGGTGTATTTGATGCTTTGTTAATGGAGTTTCTCGGCCCATTAAAAATACTTCCGTAAACGATTATGTTGGTCATCCCGTAAGCCATAATCATCCATAATAATAATTGTGTTATCATATTACATTGTTTCATTTATATTAGAACCTTTCATATAGACAGCACCTTGACTGACTTTAATTGATTCCAATTGTTTATTTATTTTTTCAAGTTCTTCAATCCTTGCGTTTTTTAAAGATAGTTCTTTTCTAAGTTTCTGTAAAGTTTCTTGAAGAAGTTTCATCTTATCGTTTGGTTCAGGTTTGTCACAAATTTTGTCTATAATTGGGACAGGAACTTCCACAATTACTTCTTTAATTACCTCAACCTCTTTGATAACTTCAACAGGTACTTCTACCCGTATTTCACGGATTACCTCAATTTCTACCTGTTTTTCACCAATAATATCCGTTTTTCCCGAATCATCACCAAGCAATCCATACTTCTTTATGTTAAACCCTTCAGTATAACATTTGGATATGAACTTATCCACATCCTCAATATTGTTTAATTTACAATATTCTTGGGCCGATTTTAATTGATTACTTGTTAACTTGATTTGCTGCACGTTCTTTGTCTTCTTGTTCTATTTTTTTAAGTAATTCTTCCCACTCCTCATCGGAGAATTTGTCTCTAAGATTTCCCACTGTTAACTAATTTTTCAGTTCCATTTATTATATCATCAAATGATTTCATCTTAAATGATAAGAAAGGTTTTGGATTATCCAAATCAACAAATGAATAATCATCTGTTTCAAGATTATAGATTCCGAATCCGTGTTTGGTTATTGTCTCACCATAGTTCTGTTGGATTGTTGAACCAACCATATACGCTTTCTTTCCACCAGGTATGTTGAATATTTGTCTTTTGTGAATATCACCACATAATACCAAATCACATCCATTAAACTTATCCGTTTCAAATCCGGTTTCAAACTTATATCCGATGTCGGTTGTTAACCCCTGAACTGGTCCGTGAAACAATCCAATTTTCAATCTACCCGTTTTTTCAATATCAGGTGGAATGTTATGGTCAAGCAATGAATACACCACCCAATCAACATTATCGTCTTCGTATTCACCTCTGTTCTTCAAATAAACAATGTTGTCGTTCTTTAAGGAATCAATTACCGGTGTAAGAGCATCTAATCTTGAAGAGTTGGACTCCAAAAAATCGTGATTACCTATTATAACAATGGTTTTGGCAATTTTGGAACACTCCGTAAGAATCCAAGCAACGAACTCAATAAGTTCAGGTGTCATTTGGTTTTTGGAATGAACTAGGTCTCCGGTGAAGACAATCCTGTCCGGAACAATCTCTCTGAATTGTTCCAACATATCATTTAAGATTCCACGATATAAGTCGTGGTCTTTGAATAATCGTATATGTAAGTCACTAAAGTGAACTAATTTTTTTATCATCTTATTTGTCAAATAATTTAAACTCTTCATTTACGTGACCACAATCGTCACATCTGTAAGTTGGAAACGGAACAATAGTGTCTTCCGAACTTCCTGTTAACAATTTGTTAACTTTTTTTATCATAACAACTTCTTTGAAGTAGATGCTACCGCACTCCTCGCAAACTAATGTTGGTTGTTGTTTTAAATCAATCTTTGGTTTTAATAAATCGTCCATATTCTTTTTTTATAAATTTAGTTTATTTTTATTTCTTTGTCAAATACTTTGACATATCCATTTCCAAGATAGTGTCTTGAACTGTCTTTGGTATTCTAAATTCTTCAAATGTTCCATTATCTTTAACAAGAACAATAATACATCCATATACTTTAATGTTTTCGTATTTAGACCCTTTCAACATCTTTAATAATAGCTTACAATAAAATGGTAATTGTGTTGAATAATGTCCAAGAGCGGTATCGTCTAACTTTTCAAAAGGATATTTCATTTTTTTGGTAAAATAACTCGCTTCAAAGTTTTTTGGTTTATT
>Ga0181356_1001384_pt1 | contig 10568 bp, 23 predicted proteins | sample Fa13VDMM110SN_FD_130104 | JGI IMG/M metagenome (GOLD analysis project Ga0181356, IMG submission 130104) | Freshwater viral communities from Lake Michigan, USA - Fa13.VD.MM110.S.N | ecosystem: Environmental > Aquatic > Freshwater > Lake | place: USA: Michigan | collected 2013-09-24 | reverse complement strand
TCGGATTTCCTTTTGAATCAGTTACAAAAGTTCCGTCTTTTCTTTTGATTGGTGATCCTGCATATTTATTGGTGAAGATTGTTAATCTTGGTTTTTGTGTGTAATCCATTTATTTCTCCTTAATTTTATAATATTCATTAAACGCTCTTTCTTCATCTGGCAAAAGAACCATCTCATGCCAGCCTCTATTTATCACAAACTCCTCTTGCACTTTGTTTAGAAGCTCCACCCCCTCCTCTTTAGTCAAAAGAGCAAAAGATTTAGGAACTTCAAAAGTTTGCTGGAGCTTCTCGACAAGAAAGTTAAAATCTTTTAAAAGCATTTTCTGCCCTAAAAGTTCTTTCTCCCTTCTTATCTTTAAAGCCTCTCTGAAAGCCTCGTCATAATTAGCTAAACGAGTTATTCCAAATTGATATTTGAAAAGCTCCTTAGCTGTCTTATCGGTAATGAAATTCCCTTGCTTCTCGACTAGCCGCAAAGCAAATAAACGGATCAGGCGATAAATTCCGCGCAATTGCTTATTTGTTTTGCTTTCTTTGATTAGATCGAAGCTAACTTCAAAATCCTTCCCACCAGCAAGATATTTCATAATTGCTTTAGAAAGCTCGACCTGCAATTTAAACCAGTTTGGCTTGTTGGATTGTAGGAAAGTTAGCTTCATCTACTCCCTCTTTGCTTAATTTCATTTATGGCTTGCTCTGATTCTTCTTTAATTGATTTACAAAGATTATCCAGTGCTATACCTAGCAATATACTCGAAACAAAGCCTAAAATAGCTGTGGAAAAACATAAAAAATACAACATCTACTCCCCCACAAGTAATTTTTCAATTTTTGCAATTTTCCTTTCCAATAAAACATTTTTCATTAGTAGGTAACTGCTAAAATCTTTTAAACGGATTAAACCGCCCTCAATTCTTCTTATGCAGTTTTGAAGATGCTGATCATCCATATCGTAAATGCGCTTTGTGCCAGACTTAGATTTCCAGAAAAACATTGAATTAAAATTAAATTCAAACTCTTCCTCGTCTTCCATATAGTCTTCATACATTGCCGCGCCGTGTTCCATATCATCCGTTGTATCACTCATCTACTCCCCCTTAATTTGTTTTAATATTTGATCGCGCATTGTTATTGTTTTTTGATTCCCATTTGGTTAAAAACATTTCTTTAGCTTCTTTGTCGTTTTCCAAATAACCTAAAAAATCACTTATTTTACTTTTAATTTCATTTTCAATCCCAGCGTGATTGTGATAATCTTCGCGCCAAAATTCCTTACCATCAGAAACTAAATAAGAAAAGTTAGGCAAATCAGATCGTCTTGGATGTAGTATGCGTAGCTCGAAAGAAGGCTGGGTGTGATTAAGTATTTACTCACAATCTAGCCCTCTCTATGACTTCCAGTTTTAATTTTTCTAATTGAATGGAAATTTGTTCTTTTATAAATCGTATTTTATTTTCGGATTCTTCAATTTTAAATTGCCTAACTTCATTATCACTCACTTGCTTAAACTTTTTCCAAAAATCACTTAATTCAATTGCAAGAAAAGTGTTGCTCATTTGCACATGAGTATCGTCTATCTCATCAACAAACTCTATCATACCCGCTCTTTTATGATGAGCCTTTTCTCTCCTTTTATATCCTTGCCCTATTTTAGGCTTCTGAAAAAACATACTACTTACCCTCCTTTTTAGTTTCTTCTTCTATAATAATTAGCCTTTGTTTAAAAAACTCATCACGAATTGTTATTGCTCTCCAACAAATTCAAGTTTAACCGCATCAATTGCTTCTGAAAGCATAGTATACAAATTGGGATAGTTTTTTGCCAACTTCGCAATTTTAGCTTTGTTAGTTTCTTCTAGCCCTTGCACTTCTGCCAAACTACCGCATTCTTCAACATCTTTTTTTATTTTAGCAAAAAAATCTTGCGCTGCCTTTGCAAAAGTTTCAGTCATGTCTGCGCCATTTGCAAGATCACCATCTTTAGAAAGACCAAAAGCGTTTTTAGTTGATTCTTTTTTTGCTTCTTTTGGCTTTTCATCTGCATCTGGATCGTCTTTTGAATCATCAATTGCGAACAAATTACAAAGCGCATATTTTTTAGCATAGCTTGTAACTGCTCCAGAAAGTTGTGATTGATCCATGCCTTTCTTGCTTACATCAATTTCAGCAAAGCCAACCGCTTCTTTTTTAGCACAAGAGGTTTCTAATGTAGAGGTGCAAATGGCAAATATTCTGCTCCCGATTAAATCAATTTTAAATGAATGAGTTAAAACTAAATCATTAGGATAAGTTTCTTTTTTAACTTCTTCTTTGTAAGCCTCTAAAATCCCTTCTGCATTTCTATATTGAAAATTACCAAAGTTGTTTTTTTTATCTTTTGGAGCTTTAAGATTCTTTTGAAGTGAGTTAAGAATCTCATTAATGTTATTTAATTTCTCTGTCATGTTTTACCTATTTGTTATTTTGACTTGCCCAGTAGTAATAATATTCTTGTGAATCGTTGTCGCTCATAAAACCTCTGTTTTATATCTTGGCATTTATTCTTCCTCTTCAGTTAATTCTAAATATTCCTCGCAAAGTTCACGCATTGATTTTGCAAACTTTTTTTCTTGATCCGATAATTCTTCTAAACTTTTTCTTCCTAAAGAACGGACACAATCTTGTAAATCTTTGTAAGTGTTCTCAAAGCGGCAATAAGACATGTTTGACATTTACCCCTCCAGTAATTCAGGATTTTCAAAAATATTTCCGACAACTTCGCAAGAAGTATAAACGCAAGTATCCAAAGCATCCCATCTGCCCTTGTTAATAGCATCGTTTAACCACTTTACTTCCTTTAAATATGATCTTTGGTTGCCTTCATAATAAATTTTTAAAATATCACCTTCAAAAATCTCCTTGCCGTTTTTGTCCAGCAAACCTGTGAATTGCAATAATATAATATCTTTCCATTGAATTACCCCTTCCGAGCAAGTTATATATTTAAAAGGATATGAATCATCTTTTTCGAGACCACTAAGACCATGCACATTTCTCATTTTTTCCTTTTTTTTATCCCAAGCTTTAAAATCTATTATTCTGTTCATTTATCTCTCCATGCTTCTTGTTGAGCGCGTCTTAAACCTTCGCTTTCGATTTCTGCCGTTTTGTGCCATTCTTTAACATCATGCTCAATATCTATTGCAATGTTTCTCACAAAACAATCTGCCAATAAATCTCCATGATAAATGATTTCGTCAATTTTAATTGAAATATCAGGATTAGAAGTTGAATTTACAATTGCGTTGACAAATTTGTTTTTTGTTTCTTCTAAATCAGCACCTTCAAAATCGCCCCAATCGTAAGTTTTAATAATTATCATAAAAAATATGATTAAGTTAATTTTTTGCCGTGCGCTGCTGCAACAATTTCTAACAATAGGTCTTTGGTTATATCTGATTCTTTAGAAACTCCCATTGAAATCCCCATGAATTCTGAACTATAGCAGTAATATGTGGCGTAAGTATCAATTGTACCTTCATCTGATTTCTGTTCTTTATAAAGAGAAGCTGAAGACAGTTGGAAAATTTTATTATTTTGAGCAAAGTATCGAGTAAAATATTGAGTGTTTTTTTCTCCATATCCAAAATATGATGCTACTTTAAAAGAATCAGAGCAGTCGATTTCTTCAGGTATGGTTTCGATATTTAGATTTATAGTATTTTTCATGTTTTTTAAATGATTAAGTTAAAGGAATTTTTAAGGATTTTTAAATTTCCTTACCGCATTAAAAAGATTTAATTTCTACTTGCAAGAATTATTTTTGCTGCCGTAGTAAATAAATCTCTTGACATGAATTTAGCCTAGAGGCTGTAGGAAAGAAATTAAAGCTGTCTTTTAATTAATCTACCATCTAAACGAGTAGCCTTTCCATTTGACACGACTCCGTGTGTTTTTGTTGCAAATCCTGAAGAAACCCAAGCGATCATTCCTTTTGGTTCTTCAATAAATATTTCTGGTTCATCAATTCCAATTCGCCCCACCAAATCATTTATTCTATTTTTGTTAAAAAGCCCAAAAGTTTGCAAGCCATTTGCACCAAGTCTCAAAATTTCGCCTCTTGCATTGCCCTTTGATCTGGCAAATTTCTGATGCTCAAGATACATATCCATCGAAGCGAGCGAAAAAATCATTTTTGCCGAGCAATTAGCCAACGCATGAAATGTAATTTCTCTTAATCTAGCTCCTGACACCGCTGACAACTTTTCATCCAAAGCAAGGCAAATATCAAAAGCTTGCTGGTTTTCAATTTGCGCTATAAAATCTTCGTCTGCTGGTGGTTGCAAAACATTAAAAAATAGATTGTTTTTTCTAAAAGAAGAGCCGTTTCGTTCAAAACCATTAGCCAAAAGGCAATCAATAGTAATGTCGGGGTTATCTCTACGAAGTACAGTAACGTCAATTATTTGTGAATGCTCGCTTGCCAGCTTCATCAACATTGTAATTGACTTAGCATTGCCGCCGTCAAACTCTAAAATTCTAGTTTCAGATTCTTGGTTTAAGTTTTCTTTGATTCTTTTTTTCATTTTATCTCAATTAATTCATATTTTTTTAAAAAATCTTTTTCTTTTTTAATTCTAACCACAATCTCGCGGCGGTGTCTGCTAGTAACTCGTTTTGCTCTTGTTCAAAAATCATTACCTTATCAAAACCAGCACAATTTTGGTAACCGACAAATGCCTTTCCTTCGCGATACCAAATTCGTAATTCATACTTACCAATTCCGCGACTAAAAAAATCGTGTTGTTTTGGCAAAGTTTCTAAAATAGTTTCTAAATCAAACGCTGGTATATAACTATTTAGCAAATAAGGAGTGGTGTTAGTGTTATGCACAAGCACAAATTTTGAATCTGTATCCCATCTTGCCCAAAAAAAGTCATTTTCTTCCTCAAACCCAGCTTCCGCAAGCTGCTTAGAAATTTCGTAAGATGTTGTTTTCATTTTTTAATTGTCGTTTAGTTGTTCAAAACATTCCTCACAGCATTCTTTGCCGTGTAATTCAGTGCAGTTAAAATCGCTGTCTTTTTGTTGTTCGCAGATTGTGCAGATGTAGATGCTCATTATAAATCCTCAATAAATTCAATGTTCATTTTTTTCATAAAATCATAAAACAATTGCAAAATAAACTCTTTCTCTTCGCTAAATTCACCAGAATCTAAAGCTTTAGCAATATGACCAATTTCTATTCTTTCCAATTTAAACGACCCAATTTCATTTCCATCAGCATCTAATTCTGAGAAAGTCTTACAAAATCCTTCGTCAAAAAGTTCAGAAAGATTGCCTCTTAAAGGCTCTGGCAAATCTTTATATTTGCAAAAAGTTCTAAACTTAGTTGTTCTTGTCATTTCTTCTAACGGAAAACTCATTTCACTACCTCAATTTAATTGTTAATAACTTCAAGTTTTGGCTTCCATATTTTAGCGAATTTTAACACATTTGGAATTTCTTTATTTGGACAAACTACCGCACAAGACTCTATGCCATCCAAAGTGTTCGATTCAAAGCCGAGATGAACTTTTGGCAATAGTTTTATTTTCTCAAACTCTTTTTTATTAACTCTAAGAACAACTTTTTTAAAAGAAGTTTCCAACCACTCTTTATATTCCAAATCATCCTGAAATTTCAGATGAGCACTTAAAACACTGTGAGCGATTAAAGTTGGAGTCATGTAATCAGGAAAATTTTCTAGCATTGCTATGTACATTTTCATTTCACTACCTCACACGAAACAACCCAAACCCAAGGATTAGCATCAAACTTCTCTTCTGGTTTTTTGTGGGTTGCGTTCCAGTTTTTTGCAAAAGAATCGTAGGCGTTAAATGGAAAATCTCCGACATTCTCGACTTCATGAAAACCGTTCTTGAAGCCCTCCGCAATCGCATCCTCCTCACTAATTTCAGAAAGCCTTTCCACTCTAATCTCTTTTATTAGCAGCGTTAAGCGTGAGTGTTCTTGCTTCATGTGTTGAGCTGGTATTCTCCCTTTCCAAGCACCAGATTTCGGGTTTCCATCAGCCCAATAATGAATATCTGGGCATGTTCCTATTGTTTTTTGATTATCTATTATTCTGCCTCTGCTAAAACTTTCCTTGCAAAAAATCTTTTGTCCTACTTCGTAGGGGCATTTAAAGAAGTCACGCAAGCAAACATTGTATTCAGAAAACCCTTCCGAAATTTTCTTTAAAGCTATTTCTTGAAATTCTCGCGTTATTTTGTTCTCGGAGAATTTAATCACCTCCCTAAATTGCGTCTTATTCCCCGAAATTATCGCTTGCACTTCTTGTGCGTTAAATATTTTACCTTTCATTTTCCACCTCTGGCATAAAAAATTGTTTGTTGTTACGCATGATGATTTTCCAATGATGAGATGGACTTACTGTCCCGTTATTTTCTTCAAAATCTTCAAATTCTTGAGCTTTAGCAATCGCAATATAGTCATATTCTTGCCAGATTCCGATATCGCCTTTTTTCTGCTCAAAGATTGATTCGGATTCAGCCGCCACATAAATTTTTGTGATTTCGGGAGTCATATTTTTAACAGTATTCTCATCATTCAAATCGGCTTCAATTATTACTTCTGTTGAAAATTTTACACCAAAATAAACGTGCATGTAAAGAGACTTAATTGGGCACGTAAAGTATAAGCGTTTAGTCATTTTTAAAATCTCCAATTAATTAAGTTGAATTTTAGCACCATTTATAGCCTCAATCAGTTCTTCCCATATTTTTTTTATTTCATCATAATCATCGCCAATCTCTCTGCCGATCTGTAACTTATCTTGAAAGTCAAAATAAAACATTTTCTTTTTTGGCTTAAATAATCCTCGATAAATCTTTTTTTCAAAGATTGATCCTATGCATGCGGAATCTTTGTCGAAAGCGAAATCCCTGTGCTTAATAATCATTTTTTACTCCTTATTTGTTATTAATTGATTGTCTTAAAGCTTAAATTTCTTGATTAAATCAAAATGTTCTTTCTTGTAAATCGGTTTAACAAATCCGTTTTCTAACGTGGTATTTTTAAACCAGTCCGAACGAAAAAAACCTACAAACTCATTATTCCAAATCGGCAAAGCAATATCGTATTGATTTAGAATTTTAAGTTGCATAGCAAAGCCATTTCTAAGATAACCAAGAAGCCCAAGATGATTTTTGGGTATTCGATAGCCTAGCCAACCCTCTTCTTTTGCTTTTTGACAGAAATCAGCCTGTGATTCGCAAAACTTATTAATATTCATTTCTACGACTCCCCAGATGTCAATTTCTTCATAGGGCGTTATCGAACTCCTTTTTTCTACGCCTTTAATAATATCTAACGCGGATCTAGTCATGTTTTTTTACCTCTAAATTTGTTTGTTGATAATCATCTAAAAATCTTTCTTGATTTAAAAATACGGCTGCTTGGCAGCTTAGGCGGTTGTTTTCATAGCAATTCACTAAATAGTTAGTCGCGCCTTCGTAAATCTTTTCTGCGCCGTGCTTTTTTCTTGCTCTTTCGTATGCAATTAGGGCTGTCTTGCGATTACCTTTTGGGACAACTTTTCCATCTGAAACTTTTACTGGAGTATAATCTTTCCAGAATTTCTCAAAATCCTCGGTTAGAGAATTAGGGGTTAGCTTGGGGTTAGCTTGGGGTTTTTTTGGTTTTAAATCTTTAGAAGGTCTCCCGCCTTTGCTTCCATTATTTTTATTTGCAGTGATTTGCTTTGTTCTCTTTTGCGCGTCTCTTTTAATATTTCCGATGATGGTTGTTGTTACCATTTCAATTGCTAAGTCTCCACTTTCCAAAATCTCAAAAGTTTCGTTAAAATGAAAAATTATTCTCAAGCATTCCTTCACCTGCTCACCAGTCATTTTGCAAAAATAGCTTTTCCAGTAATCCGTGTAAAACGGAAAACCTGCTTTGCTGGTTATTATTTCTTTTAACATAGTTTCTAATTCCTATTTTCTTTTAACTTATCTCTTATCTCTTCTTTCTTATATCTTATATCTATTAAGGCTTTTAATGGGTTTTGATGGGTTATTTTAAAAAACCCAAATAAACCCAAATAACCCAATGGGTTTTATTCAATAATATTGACTTTAGCCTTTGTCTGTCTATTGCCAGAGCCTTTTAACTGAATTTTGTATTTTTTCAAATAACTCATCAAAGTTGGCATGGTAATTTTAAGAATTTGACACAATTCTCTATTCTTTTTTGCTGAATAAAGTTGCTTTAATTCCGATTGGGTTATTGTTAATTTTGTTTTCATAAAAGTAAAAGTAAAGATTAAATTTAATCAGTCAAGAGATTATTTTGTAAAAGCTAAAAAGTTTTTGATCAAATGAATTAAATGTAAAAAACGTGGAAAAGCTATTTTGAAAATAATTTTAGCAAAATATTTTCTAAGAATTATTCTAACTTTTAACTGGTCAAGTTGGTTTTCTTCAAAATTTATTTCTGATAATTTTTTGCCAGTAATGTATTCGGCTAGTCTGATAATTTTTTTTCTATTTCGTGAGTATTCTCGAACCAGTGCAATCTTGTCTTTTGCATAAATTAATTGAACGCCACAAACAGCGCGCAAGGCTTTATTCATCAATTTTATTTCTTCATCTAGTATTCTGTGCGATAATCTTAAAAGATTTCCTTGATCGTCTTGCATATTGTGAACCTGTAGTTTTGGCGCTAGGGAGGGGTTCACTCCCCCCTAGCATAAAAAGATTATCCAACAACTCTATTGTGAACCTCGAGCTGCTTTATTCATTTCACCACTCTCAACCTTCATTTTTAAAAGTCAAGAAATTACCTATTGATGAATAGAGGGGTTTGTATTTGCTCATTAAATGGTGAATTTTTTGATTTCTAGGAATCCTTTGCCTAAACAATTTGGACATTCATCTATGGGATCATTAATAGCTGACATAAGATCAGTTAGAATTGTGTCTATTTTTTTCTCTAACTGCTCATCGTTCTTTGCCTCAAGACTAGGAAGAACCGAATATGATCTATATTTCTCTGTTTCATGAGTCATTTCAAATATTTCTACTTCCCTAAATTTTACATCTACTGATTTATATTTAGCTTTACGCCCAAAAATATTAGTGTTTATTTGGGTTTGGTAAGGAGTAATTAGTTTTATCTTCTTCTTTACTGTAAAGCAAAAATCATAATCGCTAGTTATGGATGCGTTCTCTAAGTTTATATTGGACTTAACATGATTTCTGATTATTTTATATAATTCTAGAGAGGATATTGATGCCGGTCTTTCGTGTAAGACTAAAGAAGGAAAAATAATTCTATCTATATCTTGTTTAGAAAATTTAATTCTCAAACTATTTTTAGGATTTTCTATATCCTCTAATTCCATAATAATATCAAGATCTAACTCAATATTTTTTGAAGATTGCTCGGACATGTCATACTTTTTTTCATACATGCCTCTGAGTCCAGAGTAAGGCTCCAAAAACTCTTCAACGTCTTCATCGTCATCGTGATATGAAAAATCTTTCGAGATGATTAGTGGGATTTTATCAGAAACTAAACTGGGATTTTTTAATTCGTAGCGATGATTTATTCTTGTAGGAAATATAATTTCTTCAGCTTTTTCTAAGTTTCCATCGACAACAAACCAAGAAGGGTCAAATGTTGGAATAGCATATTGCCCATTAAATAAATATCTGTCATAACTAGGACTAGACCAATTATTTTTTCTTTTTATCTGATAGAATGTCTTTGTTTTTGTCTTGATAACTGAAAGTTGCATAACTCTTCCCCTGTAGTTGGTTAGCAAGGCTGGGGGAAGCCAACCTTGCCGATTTGCCGTGAAGGCATATGATAATTTCGGATTCTTCCCAATCCTAATAAAATTATTTCATCACTCTCAACCCCTATTTCTAAGAATCGAGAATTAAAACGCTGTCCAATAATAACATTTTCTTACTGGCTTTCTTAATAATTTCTCAAACCAAGATCTATCATCAAAACTAGACATAAGCCCTAGTTTTTCTAATTCTTCGTAAGATAAATTATAATAAGTTGCCATGTTTTTTAATTAATATTTATTCAAAGGAGGGTTGTCAAAGAGATCGTGAATTTCAAATTTACAGATTTGAAATAATCCCCAAGTCAAGCCCTCCAATTTATATCTTCTCGCCTTATATAACTAGAAAATTGCTTTTTTACAGAAGGCTAACTGTGTATTTTTTTGCAATTGCAAGGTATATGAATCCCAGTGCCAAATTTAAACCCTTGCTAGCATTGCAAACCTCTTTCAAGCTTCATACAATAAAGCTTTTGGAATTGTTTAAATTGGCGTTTATGCACTCACCCAAGCCGTGCCGACTTATTCTATTTCATTCAACTCAAATTTTTCATTAGTCGGCGCGAGAAATATTTTATTTTCTCTACCAATCTTCAAAGTTTCTTTTTCAGCTTTATTAATTGCTGCCTTATCACTAGAAGCTTCAATTTCAACAGTAACTTCAGCTTGATATACTAATTTGTATTTTTTCATTTTTAATTTTTTTCGATTTAAAAGGTTTAGT
>Ga0181356_1001378_pt1 | contig 10591 bp, 26 predicted proteins | sample Fa13VDMM110SN_FD_130104 | JGI IMG/M metagenome (GOLD analysis project Ga0181356, IMG submission 130104) | Freshwater viral communities from Lake Michigan, USA - Fa13.VD.MM110.S.N | ecosystem: Environmental > Aquatic > Freshwater > Lake | place: USA: Michigan | collected 2013-09-24 | reverse complement strand
TGGGAATAGTGGATCGGTTCCACTCTTGGTATCGTAAATCTTAGCCACACCAATCAGTCTGTTAATCTTGCGTGGCGAGAAACCAAGAGAGCAAGCACCGTAAGGCATGGTTGTGCTGCTTGTCACATACGGGTAATCGCCGTAGTCAATATCCAACCACACGCTCTGTGCGCCTTCACACAGCACCTTGCCGTCCAATTCTCCGTCCCACAGCCATTGGGATTCAAACACATCAACTGCTCGCTTGCCGCAGCGAATCATCTTGTCTGAATAGCACGGTGCAATACCCTGCCCTGTGGTTCCAAGATGCCCCAAGTGCCGCTTGTCGTAATCAATGTGTGCTTCGGTAATGATATGTGCAGCAGGAGAAATCTTTACAAGTGAAGTATCAAACCCTTCGCTGCGAAGATACCGAATCTCTTTGAAAAACTTGTCCGTATTTATTACACAACCTGCACCAATCACACATCGCTTGCCTGCAAAAATGCCTGAAGGAATAATATGGGTCTTGTGCTTCTTGCCGTTTACCCATACGGTGTGTCCTGCGTTTGGCCCGCCGTTCCATCGGCACACCCAATCGTATTTGGGGGCAAGAGCAGCGGCAATCTTGCCCTTGCCTTCATCACCCCACGCAAGACCGTAGACCACATCAACGGTTTCAATCATTACAGTCCCAACTCTTCGTCAAGTTGTGTGAGTCTATCCATTGCTTCCTCACGCTCTTTGGTTTCAAAACAATCCCAACCACGGGAATCTGCAATTTCATACACTTCCTTCATGTCATGTGGGTATGAAATGGAGCCACGCTGACACACTTCTCGTCGTGCTTCGTCACGCTCGGCAGTAATCACCCCACACTCTATGCGGAGCATGGAGCATTCCGTTTCAGCCTTTCGTAGATCGCGGTGCATCTCGTCGCGTTCCTTGCGGAGTCGTTCAATTTCGTTGGCGGCTTCCCTACAATGCAGTTCCACAGAACGGTCATTGTGTAAGATGCTGCGTAACCAATTCACGATATCAGTCATAGTAATCTCCGTTTAGTGCCCCCAGCAGGACTTGAACCTGCAACCTACGAATTAAAAGTTCGCTACTCTGCCAATTGAGTTATGGAGGCTGAATGTCTTTAGAACAGGCTAGGCTGATTTGATTCAGCGTCCCTGTGTGTGCGAATCCGCAAATCGTCCAGTGCATCAGTCAACTTGAAAACCAAGTTTTCTAGTTCTGCAAGGGTGTAACTGTCCACCATCTCAATGGTGTCTACACCAAAAATTGCCATGCACGGCTTGTTGCCCTTGTGAGGATTCCGAACAATCTGTGTCTTGAAATGATTATCCATTGGTGTTCTCCTTGTTTAGCCACTTGTGGCGAGCAATCAGTCCAAATTCCTTTCTAATGGTCTTGCCTTCACGAAACGCTTCCATCATGTCCATGAGGAACATTGTAGTGTGTTCGTCTCCCGAAATCAAGACCTCATCGTGAAGAATCTCAAACAAATCCAAAGTTGCTTGGGCGGTAACAGGATATCGCGTTTCGTTGTGGGTATGAAACCACAGAGGCTTCTTTTGTGTCTTCTTGCTTATAGGCTTCTTCATCGCTTGAACAGATACTTTAGTCTGCTCCAAAGGTTTTCATATAGAGGAAATCCCAAAACTCCACGCTTCAAACTGTCCTGCCATCCACACCCATCAGTTGCTCGGCTATATTTCAAAATGCTTGCGGGCGGATACCGATCACTTATTTCTCGCCACGCATGGCACTCATCAGACAAGATACGAACCTGCCGCAGCAGTTCTTCCTGCCGTTCCAAAAACCGCTCTTGGCATTCGCGGTCACACAGGCACATTAGTCGCTGCCCCACACGGTGTTGAGTTGACGGTTTACGCGGATAAAAGTTGTGCACTTGCTCAAATCCTTGAGACGAGACGCACCCACATAGGTACACGCAGACCGCACACCACCAAGAATCTGCTGCATGACTCCACCAACCGAACCCACACAGGGAACCACAACCCTCTTGCCCTCTGCTGCACGATAGGTAGCCACGCCTCCTGAATGCTTTTCCATTGCAGTAGCGGAACTCATGCCGTAGAACTCCTTGCCGTCTTCTGTTTCTTCTCCTGCCGCTTCGTCCGTGCCTGCAAACATACCGCCAATCATTACAAAGTCTGCGCCTGCACCGAATGCCTTGGCTACATCACCGGGACAGGTGCATCCACCGTCCGACAGCACATAACCGCCTAGCCCGTGTGCAGCATCAGCACACTCCATGATGCACGACAGTTGCGGATAGCCCACGCCTGCAACCTTTCGGGTGGTACAGACTGATCCTGGGCCAATTCCAATCTTGACAATGTTTGCACCTGCAAGAATCAGGGCTTCAGTCATTTCTCGTGTCACCACATTGCCTGCAATCAGAATGTGATCGGGAAACAGCCCACGAATGGTACGCACATAATTCACAAACTTTTCGGTGTATCCGTTAGCCACATCAATACAGATAAACTTGATGGACTTGTGGCGATTCAGAATCCGTTCAGCCTTTTGGATTTCTTGCATACTGGAATTGGCATCACCCATTCCGATTGTGTACACCACATTGGGTGGGCAAGAGTAATCGGTCTGCCAACCGTACATGAAATTGTCCCATTGGGCTTCTGTGTAGTACTTGTGAATACCACACAGAGCATTAAACTCCGACAGCGCACCAGCCATTTGGAATGTGCCAACCGTGTCCATGTTGGCAGCAACAACAGGAACACCTGCCCATTGAGACTGCACATTGTCTGGAAGTCTGAATGTAAAACTTCGGGTTGTGTCAACCTTGCTGCGACTGTCCAAATTACTGCGCTTTGGGCGAATCAGCACATCAGCGAAATCCAACTTTACATCGTCTTCAATCTTCATGGTGTACTCCTTTCACAATGCGGGTTGGGAGAATTGAACTCCCGTGACGGGTTTGGAAAACCCGCGTAATAGCCTCTATACGAAACCCGCAACTACTTATCTTGCACGGGAACTTACCCGCGCTGCCCTCCGAAGGTTTTCACGATCATCCGCACGAACCGCAACAAATTCAGGTGCAGTCTTGTGCGACCAATCCATAAATCCAACAAATCCCACCTCACGGGAACACCGCACACAGGTAGTGGTGTGTGGCAGTGCTTCAAGCCGAAGTGGCGGAATAGTGTTTCCGCAAGTATCACAATTACGCATGGGCGTACCTTTCAAACCGCTGCTTCACGGTGCGGCACTCAACACGGGCTTCCCCGTCCTTGTGCATTCGTCGCTGCTTGATGATAGCCTTGTTCCACCCGTAGGGCTTGCACACCTGTTGGCGGCTACGGGCGACTGCTGCGCCTTCACGCTCGGCTTCAAGATCAATAGGGTCTAGAACTCGCTTGGGCATACACAGAGTATACCCTAGAAAGAACAGATGTCAAGTGGCAGAGTATTTGATTGTAATATTTAATTCAAAACCAAAAAATTAAAACCGCCTCCACCACTTATTCCTGCGGATACAACAGGAACAATTAAATGGGGACACAATGGTTGAAATCCCGTTCTAGCCCTGTATCTAAACCAAGCGGTTGCTCCACTTGAATTTATAACATGAACCACATCAAAAAACGCATTTCCGTTTCCCGCTGCCAGTGCCCCAAGAACACCACCGTTTGTTTGTGGTTTAAAATATACTGGAGTACCGTTTGAAACAACAGGGCTGGCTGTTCTGTACAAGTCCATTAGAATGCTCCGAAAACAGAAAAAGTAAGATTATCAAAAGATACTCCCCATGTTCGTATGGGAAAGAAATATGTGCTAGTACTCGTTGCAACCATAGTGGTGGAATAGGTTGCTCCGGTTGCTCCGTAGGTAAACAACTGATAGTTGGCATTACTGCCTGATAGGTTAGATACAACCACTCCGCGATTTTTTGGATTTAACGGAATATTGGTTGTAGCCTTTTCAAATCGTCTGTAGATATCCATTAATACAGCCCCACTATTCCTCGGTTAGCCCCAGTGTCGGAACTACTTGAACCAAATACATTAAACGGAAGAATGAACATTGTTCCAAGTGGTACTATGGCAAGAAAAGAAAATGTTAGTCCTGTTGTTGCACCTTTTAGGTGTAAAGAAACTCCAGTTGCGCTAGTAGCAGTGTTGCTCAAACCGTAAATCATAGCACCTTTTGTTGGGTGTGCCCAATTGTCGGTTGGTGCAGCAGTTCCCGCAATGTCGCTTGCAGTTGGTCGGTACTGTCGTTGTGCGCGGTAAATATCCATATGCTTAATACCCTATAAGATAGTTGAGTGCGCTATTAAATCCCGACGATATTCCCCAAAGTTGAAACGGAAGAAAATAAGTACCTGTGTTTAGCCGTATGCGATTACTTTGTGTTCCGCCAGTAGGGCCATATGTAAAAAGATCAATATTTATTGCCCCTACATTATTACTGACGACAAGGGTTCGCATATTAGAAGGAAATGTGATACCACTACCAACAACGGCTGAAGAATAAGGAGTAAATTTACGGTAGATGTCCATTAGGAATAGTAGTATACGAGGTGAGCATTCAGTCCTGCGGGATCTGTAGATGGATTTAAAAATGCAATTGGGTTTGCACTAATACCACTTATCTGTATGGGGAAGAAATGCGTTGAACCAATAGGCAAAGTCAAGCGATTGGTAAAGGTTGTGCCACTGGAATTTCTATACAATAAATCAAAAGTCACGGTTTTCGTCTGGTCGCCACTAGTGAATCCCGTATTGATTGCAAACCCTTTATGCGGCGGTGAAGCAGTGTTGAAATTAGTTGTGACACCACTCAACTGTGCGTACTGATACGGCTCAGTTATCCCAATTTGAAAAAATGTATTCGTCAGAGCCATACCGATTCCTCCGGGTACAAAGTATGTATAAAAGGAAAAAAGAGCCTTTCGGCTCCTCTTTCTGCCCGTTCAGATGCGGGAGGGCTTTCCCCACGGCTTCAAGCCGCCATTGCCAGTCTGTTGGCAATTATGGTTTACAACCCGTTTTTAACGAGGCGCGTTGCAGACCCCGAATGCCTCTTGCTTCTGTACTCCACGCCAGTCGAATGCCTGTACAGCCCCAGAAAGATTTAGTGGAGCCGAGGGGAATCGAACCCCTGTCCTGATCGTGTTTCTATCTGCCGTCAACAGCATTACTGATATTTAGCCGTTTCTCGCTTCCACTTCTCTTCCACCCTGTGTGGCATAGGAAAGTGCTTGCATAAGCGGTGTGCCTGAAGCCGAACGGCTCGTGGCACACGAGGAGTCTTCTTGGGGTCAAGCAGATCGTAAAGAAATTGTCGAACCCCATTCAGGCTATTCACTTCCTCATGCGGTAGTGTCACGCTGCGCTTCCTGTACTGCCTTGAGCAGATCGGTGTACATTTTCTTCCATGTCTTGAGCGGAAGAAATACCGGATGCCCTGCGGTTTCATCCCATATCCACCAGCCCTTGGCAATTTCAGACAAGTACTTGAACATAGCCGCATCAAGAGCGTGAATACCCTCGTCGCCACCTTCCCACTTGAGAATCATGCCCCAAATGGTTACTTCAAGTCCGTCTTGCCAACCTGCCTGATAGGCGTCTTCGCTCCAATCACGCATCACGCGGAGTAGTGCGTGTCTTGCAATTTCGCTTTCGCTTGGTGTTTTTCTTTTTGTCTTTGCCAAAAATAGCCTCCCAATTCTTTGACCAAAGTGCGTAATCAATTGGACGATACCTGTCACCTTTGCCTGCCGAATGCTTACCGCCCATGAGAAACAACAGGGCTAGGCTGTGCGGGCTTTGGTGCGTCAATCTGACGCATTGCGTCTGCAAGAATTTCGTTGACCTGCTGATTGAAAGTCAAGTTGTTGGCATGAGCCATCTTGGCAATTCGTAGAAAAGCGGCATCGCCAATCTGCATGTCTAGTGAAATGGTTGTCTTCTTTGGTGTTGTCATTTTATTCTCCAAGGTCTTTATCGTTCAAGGTGTATGAAACAATCTCACGCGCACACTCACTTACCCACAACTCGTGTGGGTTGCATCCCCAGTCCTTTACGGCACGAAGGATAAGTGTATTTAGATCAGTATCCTTGTCAATGATTTCATCCACCATTCCCTCACGGGCGGCTTGGCGGGTTGCAAGGCACAAGCCCCACATGCCCCGATCAATGTAATCAATAATTGCGTGCTTGGTGTATGCGTCTTCGTATGCGTTAGTGTGCATGGTTTCCTTTCGTGAATAGGCGGTTCAGGTGTCGATCCTGAATGAATCGGGTATAAGCCGATCTGCGAAGCCGTCCGCCCACCGCCCAGTGGTTGCCCTAGTATAGACGCATGTAGGCGTTCTGTCTATAGGCAAGTGCAGATTTTGTTATATTTTAGAGGAGAATTTGCAAACCCCTGATTTGAATCATTTCTTTTGAGAGATTACTTCTGCCGACGAGTCTTGCTGACCGGCTTCTTGCGGCTCTTGATGCGCTTGCTGCGAGCCGCCTTTACCCGAGTCACAACCACTTCTTCAACAGGAGTCTCTGTGGGCTTGTAGTAGTCCGAAAAAAGATCGTCCGTATAGGTTTCGTACTTGGTCTTGGCTTCCTTGCGACCTTCCCACCACTGCCACACAGCCAACACCAGAGCCGAACCCATACCCGCACCCAAAATGAAATATCCAGCATCAGTCAACATTTTCGCAATCCTTTTCTGTAAGAGAAATCCTAGACTTCTTGTTCACAACATGACCTGAAGCGGTCTTGAGCAGGTAGTTACTCTTCTGCCTGTCTTCGTCGTGACCCAATCTGTAATTCAGTTCGCCAATTCCTGCCTCACGCAGACGGGACTCACACGCTTGCAGCATATCAGCCACCACTTGGTGAGTCAATGCACACGCGCTGGCTTCGTCAAGATTTAGTGGAATGTCAATGTGCAGTCTGTACATTTTTACTTTCTATTGTTTTTGAACAGTAGTTCGCACGCAAACCATCCGCAAGCCACCGCAACAACAGCAGCCATAAACGACTGCAACAAACCCCAAACCATTTGGCTCATCTCCATTTCGCAGCCTTTTCAGTACGAGAAATATACTCACTCATTTTTTGCTTTAGGTCTATATTTTCTTCACGCAACATCTTTGCGTCTTCCAAAGCCAAATGGAGTGAGGCGTTTTCCAAAACCAATGCGTCGTACTTATTCTTAAGTTCCGCATTGATTCGCATCATTTCCTTGATCTTGTCCAACGCTGCATTCATTTGATAAGCGTATCCGCTCATGGTGTTTGTGTCTCCGATGGGTAGTCAAAACGGGCTTCATGCCAAGTCTTGTGCACCAACATGCCGTCCCAAGACGGACTCCAATACCAGCCGTCACGAAGTTCATCCCCCGTGAGTTGGAGTGTGGTATCACCCATTAGTTGGTCGTATCGCGTTTCGGTCATGCCGTGGCAATCCCAATCAAAGTTTTCACAGGTCATCGCTTCCTCCGCAATCCAACCAGTGCTGCACACAGCAATACGACAAACGATGCAGGTGCAGGCACAGGAACCGATGCAAGTGCAGGCACAGGGTCTTCACTTTCAGGAGTGCCCAGATACGGCACAGCAGGTGTACCGGGCGTGAGTGGCACACCCATACAGAAGCCTTCAATCCGATCAAAAGTAACGGAGAACGAAAACGCTTGATCGCTGAATTGGTACACACCCACGAGTTGATCGTTCAGGAACAGTTTGTAAATCCACAATCCGATGGCTTCACCTGTAAGCATGGTGGAATTGTAACTAGCCAAAGCGTTGGAGTGCCCACTAATAGACGCACCAAATTCTGTGGGCATGGTGAGTGCTGCCTTGAACAGCGGCGGCTCACAATAGGTTTGTGTGGTGTAGGTGGAACCTTGGTAACTAGCGGTGTACGGCTTGTTACCGCTGCCGTAAAAGATAGAGGAAAATCCCATTAGTCTGTCTCCACAAGTACATAGGCGTAGTCGGGCTTGTCCATAGCCTTGACCCAATGGGAACCTGTCAGCCCAAGCAGTTCCACTGCCGTTTCTGGGTCTACACTCTTGACGCTCTTGATAAGCGCGTGTTCACGCACGCACGGCAGATCGCCCACATTCAGAGACAGGGATTCACCTGTCATCAAGAACGGGCCACCTTCAAAGTCCACCATAGTGGAACCGGTTTGCGGATCACCGCCACCACGCAGGTAGTGGGTCTGACCCTCAATCAAGTACCGAGTAGAATCAATTCGGGTAATGGAACGGTGTTGTCCGTACCGTGACGCAAAAGCGTATGAAGGAGGAGGAATGTTCATGCCTTAAAGATACCACATATTTGCGTGGAGTCAACCCCCTGTACCAGTTTTTCCAATATTTGGTTGTGGTAGTGGGTAGTAATTTATGAGAACTCGTGTGTGCCCGTCCACGGGTGACGGTAAAACCAGTATTCCAGTAATTATTCCAAACACAGGAATTCCCAAAGTAATTAATGGAGTTCCAATTCCAAAAGTTGGGCTGTCGTCCAGCGTGACGCTGTAAACTAAACTGTTTTCTGTGGAAGTACGGAGTATTGGGGACGGTGTGGTAAGCAGCAGTTGGCTGTGGGAGAGCGTGGTGAACACTCTTTCTGCTTTCTTGGTGGGACTAATCCCCATAAAAGAACGAGAACAAAACGGTTCTTGTGGTGTGTTCATCGTGAGTATGGCAGAGTGTTGTTGTGGTCCAGATGTGTTTGAAGAGAATCATCCTTCAACCCGGACACTGTTACTTATGCGTCTCAAATATACAACCCAATATAAAAGTGTATATTTCAACGAGATTGTATTTTTGATTCGTAGGCAAGAATCTTTTCGCGCAGCACTTCCATTGTCTGCGCCAGTTCTCGCCAACCCATATTGTCCATCAGGTACGACTCGTAGTCCTTTACCGCATCACGGGCAGCGTCTAGGAGTTCCTGTGTTGGGTTCTTGTCTCTGTCTTTGTCGTGGCGTGGCATGGTGGTCTACCCCCATAGAATGCGTTTTAGCAACCTTTCCCACCACGACAGGAGGGGCGGCATTAGTGGCGGCTCTTCCTTCGCTTTCAAATAACCTAACTTTTTAAGTTCGCGTGTCTCCAAAAATTCGTAGCGTAACAGTTCTCGTATCTGCTGGGGCAGTATCATTTGAGTACTTTCGGAATACGCCAACTTTGCAAATTCCAAAAGTGCGTCAATGCTCCGTCCCTTGTGAACAATTTTCCAAGTCTCGCCGCCGTCGTGTGATTCGCATAAACCATAAAGCCCACCCCCGTTGTCGTTGCTCAACAAATCAATGCCGACGATTGGGATGGGCTTTTGACTCATGCGTAGCCTCCTACTTATTTAGGAAAGCGTTACTCGGCAATTGCTCTCATTTAGACCAATTCATGCTCCACCTTCTTCCGCAAAGATTTGACCCTTTTCGTGAAGTTCAGAAAGACGCAGAATGGGATGGGCAAGAGCGTCCCGAAACCGATTGAGTGATTCGTGCAGCCCTTCAATCGTGTCCCCCAACACACTTGCAAAGTGCGGAGAGACCGCAGTAAGCGTTCCGTCCTGATACCCCGCTTCGTGAATTGCGAAGTATTCGTTCTCGGGGTCGGTGTCGTGGTGAACCACGCGATGATTCCATGTGAATTCCATTTTCAATTTTCCTTGCTTGGTGTTAGTTAATTATTTTTTGAAAGTCGCTACGAGTCTCGGTCATGTGAGGCATAAACAAGCCCTTCTGCTTGGTCAAGTAATGTCCCCACAGTTGGCGAGCATTTTCCACATCGCAATTCCACCTGCTGAGAATCCTACCGGGTTTGCCGTCGTCGTCTTTCCGAACAACCACTTTGGCTAGATTGAGTTTAATAGACGCGGTTTTGGTGTGAACGACAAACTGCACCCATTCTTGTCGCTTGCCGTTGAATTCGTCTTCAATCTGCATCCAATAGTGAATCACTTCCCATTCCATCAGTTGTCCTCCTGATTGTCCATCCATTCCGCAGCAGCAGTCAACCACGCTGCCATTTCGCGCAAATCCAACGAACTCTCAATATCCACATTCACAATGTGGTCATCGTCGCTGCTCTGAACCCGAACAATTCTCTGCTGCCATGTTCGGTCAAACCAAGTGAAAAACTCAACTGTCCTGCCAATCTTTCCGGGTATGCTTATCGTGCCGGGGGCAGAACGGTTTGCTCGCTCTTCTCGCAGTTTGTTCTTGTTGTTGCGAACTGTCTTGGTCTTATTCTTTTTGCTTTTCATGTTTAAGTTTCCTTTCAGCGGCAGTAGTTGGCGACATACAGAGCAGCAGAGGCACGCTGTCCGGCATTGTGTGCACTGTCCTTTGCACCACTCACCTCGTTCCGAAGTACTTGCAAATCCTTGCGGAGTTGCCGAATTTCCTTGCGGAGCGCGAGAATAGTTGCGTGAGTAACAGGCTTGTTGGTCTTCTTGGTTTTCATTTGTTTTTCCTTTCAGTAAAGGTTCGGATAGTTGGGATTGTCGTTCAAGGTTTCGTGCATCTTACTTGCAATTGCACGGAATCTCATATCTTTGTCGGTAAACTCGTCGGAGTAGTAGATG
>Ga0181356_1001377_pt1 | contig 10596 bp, 12 predicted proteins | sample Fa13VDMM110SN_FD_130104 | JGI IMG/M metagenome (GOLD analysis project Ga0181356, IMG submission 130104) | Freshwater viral communities from Lake Michigan, USA - Fa13.VD.MM110.S.N | ecosystem: Environmental > Aquatic > Freshwater > Lake | place: USA: Michigan | collected 2013-09-24 | reverse complement strand
GTAGCGAAGTTCCTTTTAAAGCATGAATGGCGTAGTTCGCGTGAAGGACTGTCTACGACCAACTCAGCCCGATCACCTTTATTTATGGAAAATATGATTTCTAATTTGCATTTTTTTCTTTTGAGTGTATATTAGGGGTATGATTCTTACTCCTACAATTACCATCGATAATAACAATCTCGCCTCTTTTAACAAGGAAATCAAGCAATTTGATCGTACTCCCGGTACTGTTACCAAGCACTGGGGTGATCGTGATCTGGACGGTTTGAGTATTGAAATGAAGCAGGTTCGTACACCACAAGGAAACGGTGTATTGATCATGGCTACCGACAACAACGGTGATGTGGTGCTGACTGCACGCCTGATTACCGCACCTGTCCCGCAGGGTGGATTTCAGTGGGGCCGCAAGGTGTATGTGGTTGACCGGATTCGTGTACACAACGATTACGTGGGTCAGGGCGTTGCTCCTGGTATGTACCGTTGGCTGTCGGATCGGGGGTATACCCTGATTTCAGATTCACATCAGACGCCAGTTTCGCTGGCAGTGTGGCGTAAACTGGGTACGTCTGGTGGTGTATTTACTGTGAACCTGACTGACGGTGTTTGGCGAGCGTATAATCCGCTGAATGTGGAAGACTGGGTGCTGTTTGGAAATAATGATGGAAGTCGGTATTGGCCGATTCGATTCCTGCTGCCCGGAAAGTAAGCCGGATATAAATACTTGTTATGAAGAATAGCAAGTACAATCAAACCAAAGATCTCTGGAAAATTAAAAACATTTTGACGGAAGCAGCCATGGATTGGAAACAATTTAATGGCTGTTATCCTACTGTTGGTGACTTTTCTAAACTTATCAATACGTGCTTTGGAGAAGATTCTGTTACCACTACTGAATTAAACAAACAACAACAAGTTGATGCAAATGACATTTCTCATTTTGCTGTTGTTTTATGTGAAGGTGGAAAACTTGCTGCTTTGAGTGCTTTAACAGGTCTTGGTTACGGTATATACAAAACAGAAGTTGAAAAAGACGAAAATGATACAAAAAGTTTTTTGGAACGACAATTAGATCAAAACAACAGAGCAAGAACTCTTTCTTACGGTCTTTTAGCTGGATTGCCTTTACTAAATGTAAAAGGAATTCCACAAATGGGGGGAGAAATTGTTGGTCAAATGACCGGCGAAAGAGCAACAAAACAAGCAGGTTTAGATAAAGAATCTAAAGAAGGAATGGCTTCAGAAATTGCTGGTACTTATTATGGCGGAAAACTACTAACTGCTATTACTAATATAGGCAGTAAAGGAAAACCAAGAGTGGCTCCCACAACTTTAGGTGGTGCTGGAGGATTTGTTGGGGGAGAAAGAGTTGGCGAGTACTTAAATAAACAATTAGGTATTAAAGATCCAGCAGCACATCTGGCAATAAACGTAGGTTCCATGATAGCTGGAGAAAAATTAGGATCATTAACACAAAAAGCAATAACTCCTGCTGTTTCCCAGGTAGCTCAAAAACTACTACCAGCTGCTGTCAGTAGAGTTGGTGGTACTGCTTTACGTTTATTAGGCCCTATTGGTGCAATTCCAGCAAATTGGCAGTTAGGCAGATACGCTTCCGAGACACTAGGATTGGGTGCTGGTAAAGACACTACGCAAGAAAGAGAAAAAAGAAAACAACAACAACAAGAACTGGATAAAATTAACAATCCTGAAGCTGAACAGTTTTACGCTTCACGCATGTCACCAACTGCAAGAGAAGTTGCAATGGCACAAACTGCAGATATGGGATTTTTAGATTTAAGCAAAGAAGCGTTGGGATTTGGTCAAACCGGCAGAGAAGCTGTCCAAGACAAAGCTGGTGCAAAAATGACTGCAGCACAAAAAGCTGCCACATCTGATCCTGAGTATTTAAGAAGAAGAAAAGAACATGAAGCTGCTCTTGCAGCCGCAAGATCACAACCACAGCCACAAGTACAATCACGATCACAACCAAAACAAACACTAAACACAACACTTCCTACAAGTTCTTTGAAGTCTTCTCAAAACCCACTAAAAGAAAGTGTCGTAACTGCTTTAGCTAAAACTATAGCTAAAGATGTAGGAAAGAGTGCAGCAAAAGATGTAGTAAAAAGTGCAGCAAAAGACGATTTTAGAATTTTATTCAAAGATCTTGTACCAAAAAAACCATCAGAAGTTAAAGATCTTGCAAAAGTCACAGAAAAACCACTAGAAGCCAAACCTATAGAAAAACCAGGTACTGAAATAGTAAAACCAGAAGTAAAACTACCAGAAGTTAAATCTGATATAAAACCAGCAGAACCAAAAATTGAACCTATAATTAAAGATGAAGGTAAACCAAAGGATGAAGGTAAACCAAAGGATGAAGGTAAACCAAAGGATGAAGGTAAACCAAAATTTAATAGAGGATTTTGGAGTACTCTTGGTGGAGTAGTAGGAGCTATGGCCGCATCAGCAGGTGGAGGACAAGGTGGAAATGAACCACACCTATATTCCGACTCCAGAAATGCAGAGGAATTAGGATATGCTCCACACGAAATATTAGGTTCCACTTCTAAAGTACCAGTTCAAGTTTTCCATCCAAACGGCACATCATCTTGGATTACTCAAAAGGTATCAGGAGGATCAAACGTAATAAACGAAGCAAAACTAGCACCCAAAGAGTCTTTACAACGTAAATTAAAGAAACAGCGGTATAAAGTTTCTTACGTTCAAGACGGTAAAAAAGTGGAAGTGTTTGCTTCTTCTATTCGTGGTGTTCGCCGAGTTGTGTATGGAAAGAAACAGTATAAAGTTCACAATTCAACTGGATCTGACGTGACCGGTTACTTCAAGAAACTGCTTGGCGAATAATATTAGTTGAACAGAATTATTTTACCAGTACCTGAAGCATCAGGAGTTACTGATGCTAATCTTACTGGTATTAAACTGTTAGTGAAGCCAGTGCCTAGTATAGTATCTCCTGCACCGCTCAATGTCATACCACCAGATACTGTACCTTTGGTGTAAAATTCCAATTTAGCATTACCAGCGGCTTGTAATATGATTGCTGCTTTATGATTAAATTGTGCAGCACCCAAATCTAATCTGGTATTTGCAGTTATTCCTAATACTCTACCTTCTTTATAAAATTCCATTTTTAATCCTTTAATTAAACAAAGTAACTCTAATTGAGCTTGCTGCTCCCATCGTACTTATTTCTGAAAGTCTTACTGGTATTATTGCGTTTGTAAAAATAGTATTAGTCATACTGTTATCAATATAACAAGCAGGAGTAAAAGGTACTGCTGCGGATTTGACGCCTTTTGTGTAAAATTTAATATTAATTATATCATTTATTGTGGCTGCATCAGATACAATAAATACTGCTTTATGGTTGTATTGTGCCGCACCAAGATCTAATGTGGTTCCTGCCAAAACAGTTAATACTCGACCTTCTTTATAGAATTCCATAGGTTTCTCCGTATAAATATATGTATACATCATGAATGCTAAACATTTTAATCATAAACTAGTTGATCTGCAACAAGGCGAACGAGTAGACGGATTCTACCAAACCCCAGAAGGCCGTTTTCCCAGTGTAACCACTGTGGTGGGTTGGAAAAAGAATCAGTTCTTTGCTGAGTGGCGTAAAAAGAATCCTAAAGAAGCGGCCCGTACCAGAATCCGTGGTACCAAGCTGCACTCTTTAATCGAGACTTATCTGTTAAACGAACCAAAATTTAAAGATCAAGACCCGTATACTTTAGATCTTTTCAATCAAATTCAAACAGAAATTGATAAAATTGATAATGTGTACGCAATTGAAGGATTTCTTTGGAGCAAGCCGTTACGCATGGCAGGCAGATCCGACTGTATTGCAGACTATAACGGGATTCCTAGTGTGATTGACTTTAAAGGAAGCACTCGACCCAAGCAAAAAGACGATATTCACAGTTACTTTCTACAAGCTACAGCATACGCTGAAATGTGGAAAGAACGTACCGGCCAACCAATAACACAGATTGTTATCTTGATTTCGTGTGATGATGGCACCACTCAGGTATTTGTGGAGAACACTAAAAATTACAAGAAAGCACTTGCTGTAGCAATTAAAGAATGGAGAGACGAATATGAACCTAGACAATGTGAACAAGCGTAATAGTAGAGAATGGGCATTTTTTAATGGAAATTCGCGTGGTGCAACCAATCGAGCTAAATTTGTCGAAAAACATGGTGGTGAATTTAAGCGAGTAGGTACTGAATGGATATGGGAGTCCAGAGTCCGTAAAACTATAGAGTTTTCTCACACCAAAAAGAAGCGAACCATCTACATCTTTACCGATAAAGAGGGAATCAAGTATATTACAGACAATTTTACTGGGTTTTGTAAAGATAGAAATATAAACGATTCTGCCATGTACGATGTTATTAATGGAAAACGTAAAAGCTTTAAAGGATTCACGGTTGAACGCATTCAACCAAAAGATCAAGCATAAAAATCCATAAATAACTATACACTATGCTTAATCAACCCAACTGGTTTAACGAATCTGAGTACGCTGATTTTCTTGCCGAGTCTTCCATTCTTTGGGAGATGAATATTCCATATCAAAAACAAAAATTTGAAAACAAGAAAAAGATTTTTCAGTTTCGTGCCAATAAAGCTCGTCAAGAAGGTATCTTGAAACAAGAATTGACCAGAGATCTGTATAGAGCAAAAGCAAAGGGGATTCAAATGGGTTTGGGTGAAGAATTTAAGCAAAAATTAATGGATGAATTTTTTAATAAATTGATGGAAGCAAAAACTCCAATCAAAGCAGAAAAGTCTAGAATGCGCCCAGAAGTGAATCCAGAAGATAAAGAACGCGACAGAAAGCGAGAAGATCGCAGACAAGAAAAACAAAAAAATCCACTTTCCAGAGTAATCGTGGTTAAAAACAAAAAAATTAACAAAATTGAAATTATAACCAAAGACGATTACAATCCAAAAACTCATGAAGTTTTAAAAGGAAAAGTCAAGAATATCGATAAAGGTAATACCACGAAAGCAGATCTGGTGAAATATTCAGAGATGGATAATTTCATGACAACTAAAACTTCCATCAAGTTATTAGGTAAACCAAATAAACCAGATAAAAAAAATAATAGTACTAAAAAATCAAAGACACAATCAGATACCGAAGAGTCAAATAAATCTGTTCAACGACCACAACCACCAACCATCAGAGTTCCAAAAGATGGCAAAGAAATAACAGATCCAGACTCAACTTATCCGGATTGGGATCATACAACCTCTCAGCTTTCTTACTTTATTCCTGATGCATTAAACAGTATTAGTGGTAAAAAGATTTCTCCTGAATATCAACAAATAGTGTCAACCAGCAGAACTTTAGGTGACTCTTTAAACAGATTCACAAAAGAATTACTTTCAACATTTCCAATTATTGCTGAGATGAAATTTAACAGGCTAGAGCCTGTTGTTAAAACAGGAAAAACTTGGTCAAAAATGGGAGTAAAAGAGTCTGCTCCAAACGCCAGTATTGTTGGTGTGTCTCCACAACAAACTTTAGGATTCAATGTAAAAATTGGTGAACAAATGTCTCCAACTCAAAAAGGAGAAGCTGGTGAGATTTTTAATACTATTCTTTCTTCCGAACAAGGACAACAATTTTATCAAAACTTTTTTGCAATGTTTGAAGATTTTATAGAAAATTTAAGAAAGAAGTTTTCGTTTAATGTGATGTATCCTGGTCCACAATCAGAAACAAAAGGATCAATTTTAATTTCTAAACAAAAATGGCAACAAGAAAATATAGAAAATAATCAAAGAATGCTGATTAATATGTGTGGTGATTTGATGGAAAATTATTTCAATCAAACAACCGATCTGAAAGCTGCTTTCTTATATGAATCCTTATCCGGCAATTCTAAATTCGAAGGAAAAACTGGATCAGCTCAAGTATTGTTGAGTTCAAAAAAGGATGGTTCTGATCTTGCCGCAATTTCATTAGACATGAATTTTGCAACAACTTTAGCAAGAACTGATAGAACAGATCTAAATTTGAACTTTATACAAACTCCAAATTCTAGTGGTGGATTCTTACAAAGCTTAATGCAAAAAATGACAACTCTAACAGAATCCACGATGGATGTTGTTGGTGAAATTGAAAAGAATAAAACACAACTAGCAAATCCTTTAGCATTTATGAATGCCTTTGAAATACGTTTAAATTCTGTATCTTACAGATCTCCTGTTGTGTATTCTGATTTTTATGCACCAGAATCAGATACAGTGAATGTTATCACTATTAATCAAGGCACTAATCGGGAACAACAAATAACTATTCCAGTTAGAGCTGCGTACACACCCGAAGGTGATGAAGAAAATATTATTGAAAAGGGTGTGGATCAAATTCTTCAAGAGTATTTACTTATTAATGATTATTTGGTTGAAAATGTAAACGCAAACATTATCAGTGTTGAAGAAGCCCAAGATTTCTTAATAGAACAATTTGATTTGTTAGAAAAAAGAAATTATCGCAAAGAATACGACAATTACCACGCAAAACCAGAACAAAGAAAAAATCGCAGTAAACGAGTTCTTGCCAGAAGAAAGATGGAAAAGAAAGGCCGTGTTCACAAAGGTGATGGTAAAGATGTAGACCACAAGAACGGCAATCCAAAAGACAACAGTGACGATAATTTAAGAGTAATATCTAAATCAAAAAATCGTAGCATGAACGAAGATCATGGTGCAGGATTTGAAGGTACTCCTGAATTGGTAAATAAATTACTTCAACACACTCCTGGTTCTGGCGGATTGTTTATTGGCACGAAAAGTATTCCCTATCTCGAAAGTCAATTAGACAAAAAACTTAAAATTAAAAAGAAGTAAAGGTGTTAAATGATTGACGGTTATTTTAGTTTTTCCCAAGATTTTGTTAAAGTATTTGAAGCTTATTCTGGATATGTTGCAGTAGCTTGTGCAATGATATTTGGTGCTTGGAAAGCATGGACCAAATACAGCAAAGACCGACAAAATAATGACAATTCTTTCATAACCGTACACGGTGAAATACACGAAGTTCTCACAGAACTCAGAGTATTAACAGACTCGGCCAGAGCTCAAGTAATTCAATTTCATAATGGCGAATACTTCATGGATGGTGTATCCATGCGAAAGTTTAGTATTACACACGAGTCGTTAGAAAAAGGAATTGAATCAGACGCCAATCGAATCAAAGGTGTTCTTTGCTCTATGTTTATTCCTTTACTAAATTTGGTATTAGAAGACAGCCCCCGAATCCACTACACAGTAGATCTTAAGAACTCCTACTTGAAACAATACTTAGAGTCTCGTAGCGTGGAAGCTTTCAGTGTACTTCCTGTTAAGATTCAAAACCAAACAACCGGATTTGTAATGATTCAATGGTGTAGTGGTCTGAAAGCAGAAAGAATTGATGAAACATTTACTGTGAATGAATTAACCAAGATTCGCAATCAAATAACAGCTCAACTAGGTCAACAAAAACGATGAAACTAAACGAAGTATATAAAGATTCTGGACTGGGAAAATGGTTCCATAAACAGTCTGCAACCAAAGAGCCTGGTTGGGATAGATACAATAGTGCTGGAAAGCGTGTAGGCAAATGTGGCGATGCTGAAGAAGGTGAATCTTACTCTGCATGTCTTTCCAAACAAAAAGCTCAAAAATTAGGTAAAGATGGAATTAGTAGTTTTGTGGAAAGAAAACGAGAAGCTCAAAGCGATGCTGGCAGAGGAAAAAAAGGTACTGGTTCTAAAGGAAAAAAACCAATATTTGTTGAAACTGGTGCAGCAAAGAAAAAGGTAAACGAGTCTATGAAAAACTTAAATGAAGATTGTGGTTGCGAACACGCCAATAAAAAATCCAGTTTAATGGATAAAATTAAACAAAAGATGAAGAAAAAGCTTTTAAAAGAACAAGCTAGTTTTGAAATGCGGAAAAATAATAATTTAAATAATCAGACAATAAAAGAATGTATGGATTTCACTGAATTAGATCTTACACCATTTCGTGGCAAAAAAACTTTGGTAGAAACACATAAAGGAAATTATTACGGTATTCTTGGTGTTTTTAAAAATAATTTTGCTTTGTTTGAAGACGGTGAAATGAGCAAAGTAATCGATCCGACAGAAGTAACCAAGATTGTATGTGAAGACACCCGAGTAGTAATTTTAGAAAAGAATGTTCCAAACGATTCTGAAAAATGGTCGGATTGTAAAAGTCAAGCAAAGAGTAAATTTGATGTGTATCCGAGTGCGTACGCAAACGCATGGGCATCAAAATGTTACAAGAAAAAGGGCGGAACCTGGAAAAAAGTAAACGAAGAATTGGACACACAAATGGAACTATTAAGCGAAAAAATATTACACCGTGGAGATAACTGGGTTGTAACAGACAGCACAGGAAAGAAAGTTCTAGGAACCCATCCTAGCAAAGAAAAGGCATTAGCCCAATTACGAGCAGTAGAAGCCAGCAAAGCTCGCCGTGGTGTGCACGAAGAAGCCGATTTAGTATTAAGAGAACGTCTAAAAGATCGTTTTTTTAGTCAAATTTCGGAAGATATCGTAAATAGAGACAATAAAGGTAAATTGACTCCTCAATCAAGCAATCCTAGAGCTAAAAGTCGAGATAAAATTCGTGAAAAAGTGAAAGACAAAGCGAAAGTAGTAACTGGTCCTAAAGATAAAAATGGCAACAAAATACGAGACGACACCCCAGAAGAAGCTGGATACCGTCTGGCAACCTTTATTGAATTAAAGAAAAAGGGCAAGTCAAAGTCTGATAAGAAGAAAAACAAGAAATAAAAACTAATAAATAAGGTGGAGACTTAAATGAAGAAATTTAAACAACTAAAACAACAATTAAACGAAGACGCTTACATGGACGGTGGAGCTTTAGGTGGCTTCCCTGCTCAAAATTCAACCAGAAGCGCATTCAGCGATTTCGGTGTTCACCGTGTAGAACACGAAGAACAACTAAAAAGACTACAAGCATTTGTTCACGCATTTACCAGTCGTGAATACCTGGAACCACGTGCTGCCCTTTCTTTACTAAGAGTAAAGTTAAATCTAGCCGGTTTTGATTTTGATTTTAATAATAAAACCGCAATACAAACTAATGTTCCAATAATGTTCAATCTAAAGAGATTTGGTGGTACATTTGGAAAATTACCGTCAACTCCTCACAACGAATTTGAAACTACTGATGGATTTGAAGATATATTAAATGGTGATCATCTAGCACTGAACACTACAATAAACGAAGCACCATCCGGTCTTTACAAACTAGACATTCAAATTATCAAGTACAAGAAACCTTTAGAACAAGAAATTGCAGATAAAACATCTAAATTAGATTGAAATGTTGCACAATCCTTTGAGTGAAGATAATTTTTTACTTTATGCTATTAAAATGTACGACAATCCCAATTCTAACGGGATTGTCGAATTTTATGAAGATTTAAATCGCATAAAGTACATCAAAAGATTGTTTAACAAATACAGTTGCAAAAAGCCTTTAAAAGATCGATTAGTATTGAATCATATTTTAATTTTAAATAATGTTTTTGGAGCAGAAGCGTGTTCCAGAATATTGTTCCATAAAATAGAACCAAAGTATTATTCGTATCTAAAAACGTTTTTATCGTTTCTTCAAATTTTACCAAAACAAATACCAGAAGTAAAAATAGACGAAATACCAGTAGATCACAGAATCATGCAAGCACTGAAAGAAATAAAATGACAAGTTTAACAAATATAATCACCTGTTTTACTGCTTCTAAATTCATCGAAGAAGTAACCAATCCAAACTTTTCTGGATATTTAATTGAAAGTGCTTTACACAAATTTTCTCAGGAATGTGAATTATTAGGAGGCAATAGTGATCTTTTTATGCAGATTGCCACCAGAGAACTTGATGCGTGTCGCCTTTTAGAACAAGAAGGCGGTGCTTCAGTTTCCACGACTCCCGCAAACAGTGTTGGAGGGGGCGGTATTGCTGGCTTAAAACCAGACGATCTAGGAGTTCCCGTGGAAGCTCAAAAACGACATACAAGCACAAATTCCATATTTAAGCGTAAGAAAGCTAATATATACTTTAAGGATAAAGATAACAGTTATTGAGAAAGGATTGTTATGATTGCACCAGAATTATTATCGTTGATTGGTGGCGGGGCTGCTGGATTTCTTTTCCGTTATATGGCCCAAAAGGCACAAGACCAAAAAGAATTATTTGAACAAATGATGGCTGCTAATCAGCAGACCACAGACAACCAAAATACTGCAGCTGAACGAGTACCATTGGATATAGGTAAGTTTGTCCGACAACTTATTGTACTGTCTGTACTGTTTGGTTCGATTCTTGCACCGTTTGTTCTTCCATTCTTTGGTATTCCAACCTTTGTGGAAGTGGACGCCAAGACCCCAGAAGGACTGTTTGGTTTAGTACCAGAGTCCACCAAGAAGTTCTTTGTGGAAGTAAACGGATACCTGTTTACCTCTGAGAGTCGTCAAGTTCTGCTCAGTATCGTAGGCTTCTACTTTGGTTCTGCTGCG
>Ga0181356_1001369_pt1 | contig 10634 bp, 9 predicted proteins | sample Fa13VDMM110SN_FD_130104 | JGI IMG/M metagenome (GOLD analysis project Ga0181356, IMG submission 130104) | Freshwater viral communities from Lake Michigan, USA - Fa13.VD.MM110.S.N | ecosystem: Environmental > Aquatic > Freshwater > Lake | place: USA: Michigan | collected 2013-09-24 | reverse complement strand
TGCTCCAGTAGAAGTAAGAGAAGTACAAGATACACTACCACTTGAAATAATTGCATCATTAATAGATAAACCTGTTGAAGTAGAAGTTAAAGTTGTTGATGTTCCTCCATTATTAGATATAGTGAGATTTCCATCAGCCCCCGTTGTATTTGCTATTACTACACCGTAATTAATTGGGGTTGTATTAGAATAAATAGTATAAGGATCAGCTCCTGTTGTTGCTATTCCAAAACTATTTCCTGTAATTGATGCATTAGAAACAATTGGATTTAAAAATGATGCAGTATTAGTATTAGTAGGATTAATTGTAAATGAATTTGTAGAATTACTTATCGTCAAACCGCCTCCACTTTGATTACTATATAATGTTAAATCATTATTTGGATTTGGGTCTACAAACAACGAACCATACTCACCTGTATTCACATTACTGAATCTTAATGTTGCATTAGTCGGAATAGTTGCATTACTCCCCTGAAATGTTTGTATTGTTCCACTTAAAAAAGTATTTGATACATCATTATAAACAGTATTAATATCATCTCCTGCTGGAGCTGTATACTGCTTTGAACCGTCTGGAAATTGAATATAATTAACACCAAATACTCCTCCAATAGCAATATTAGCATTAAAAGTATTTAAATCAAAAAAAACGTTAGAAACATCTGTGAAAGCATAACCAGAAAAATCTTGTGTTCCTGTATACTGCTTTGTTCCATCTGGAAATTGAATGAAATTAACTCCATCAACTCCATTCATAACAATATTTGCTGAAACTCCCACATTCCCTGTTGCTGTTATACTTCTTGTATTAATAGCACCTTGTAAAGTTGGATATTGACAATAGTTAGCATTTAAGAAAGCTGTATCAGCAGAATTAACAGTGGGTGCAACCCAACTTGATGCATTGAAAGTAGAACCTGTATTTGTTGGTCGAGGATATGAAGCCATATTATATAATATTAAGATATAAAAAAAATTTAACTATTTTATTTTTTCTAATATAATTTATATATAATATGTCAAAAAATAAAAAATCTCAAGCAGAATTAATTGATTGGTATAAAGAGATTCCTACTAAGTTTCTTACTAAATCACACAATCCACATTTTAATAAGCATGGAATAAAACTACCATTTAGAATGTTAATTATAGGAGGTTCAGGTAGTGGCAAAACACAGACATTAATGAATTTAATGCATAATATGGATTCTACATTTAATGATATATATGTCATAACAAAAAACAAAGACGAACCCTTATACAATTATCTCGAAGAAAAACATGGTAAGAAAGGTGTTAAGGTAGTAGAAGGCATTGACAAAGCTCCCGACTTAGACAAAGATATTTCAAAAAAGGATCAGACCTTAATTGTGATGGATGATTTAGTCCTTGAAAGAAACCAAAAACCTTTGGAGGAATTCTTCATTCGAGCAAGAAAACAGAACTGTTCCCTAATTTATATATCTCAGAGCTACTTTGCAGTTCCACCTATGATACGAAAAAATTTAAACTATCTAGTTATAAAACAACTTTCTAATCTTCCTGATTTATTTAGAATTTTAAGAGAGTATTCATTAGGTGTAGATAAGAAACAGCTTTTAAAGATTTATGAGAATGCAACAACAGATAATAAACAAGACTTCTTATTAGTTGATTTAGATGCTGAACCTCAAGATAGATTTCGAAAGAACTTTAATGACATTTACGATATTGAACAACCAAAAATAAATTAAATATAAAATTTTCAAGAAATTCTCAGAATTTTTTTTCTAATTAATATTATATATATGTTAATTAGAAACGTTAAGAGTTTTCATGATTTAGAACAACAAAAAAAACTACAGGCAGAAATCCTTCAAATTCAAATAGATAATGAATCAATATTAAATAAAAGAGTAAGTGATTTTAAGAATCCTAATAAACCACCACCTATTCCTCCTCAATATAAAACTGTTTCAGAAATACAAAAAGATTTGATGGAGCAACAAAAACAGATTATACAAAACTTAAGAGATTATGGAATGGATTTTAATGAAGCAGTAAAAGTAGTGAATATGCTACCTCAACTTTTAGGAGGGACTCAAAACTTATACAAATTTAATCAATTCTTCCCAGCAATTAAAGAAAAAATTCTTAAGAATTTAAATCCAAAAGATTTGGATGCACAAACACTTAAAGAGAGGTTAAGAAAGTTCTTTGATGATATTGATTCATCTATTGGTCTTAACTTTGAAGGTATTAGGTCGACAAATGTGTTTAATGGAGATTATAACGAATCTCAACTTATTTTAGGAGCAAAAGAACAATACCAAGGATTATTTGAAACTTTAAGAAAAATTATGGAATACTTCATACAACAAAATCCACCTCCAGAATTGCTAGCAATTTTACAAACATTAGAACCTCAAGTACAAGTAATGTTAGGTCATATAAATGAAGAAGAAAGAGATGATGGACCAGCAGTTGGGATTGCACCTACATATGAACAATTAAGTGCGATTAATGGTTTATCTTATGTTGAAAGAAGAGGATATTTACAAGCATTAAATAATTTTGTAAATTCAGATGGGTTTCCAAGTTATAAATATTTAAGTAATTTAAATGATAAAGTCGATGAGGCAGGTATTTTTAGATTAGACTTAATAAGAAAACAAAATGATCAAGCAGTTGATGGATTTGAAGATACAGAGAGAGAATATAGTCAAAAACTTACCTTCACAAACACACAGTTAATATCAGAAATGAATGATTTATCTCAGAAGCTAGGATATGCACTAACCCCACCAAAAATAGAAAGATTAAAAAATTTTAAGATTAAATTAAAAATAATTATAGGTGAAATGAGAAGAGGGGAGAGAGTTGATGAAAGAAACTTAAGAAGAGGGAATGGTGGAGGAGGAGGAGGAGGTTATGGTGGAGGTTATGGTGGTGGTTATGGTGGTGGTTATGGTGGTGGAGGAGGAGGTGAATTCCAACAAAGACGACCTTCAAGTAGTGATATTTCTTTACCTTCTTATAGGTCTAATGATGGAGGGAGTCAAATAAGAGAAGTAGCAACAAGAAGAAGACAGGGTAGTGATATAGATAGTTTGGTTTATGCAGATGAAGCATCACTAACAAGAGCTATAAGGAATACTAACCCTATAGGCGGGGTGGGGAACGCAGTAAGACTTCCAAATCAAGACACTAGAGCAAAATCAATTTTAAAAAAAAGTACAGCTAATAAAATTGAAGAAATTAGAAGAAGAAATGAAGGTGAATATGAAGAGTTTCATTTTCAAAACCCACCACCATCATATGATTTTTCACAAAAAGAGGTGAGAGTTGAGAGTAGACTAGGAGAACTACCTGAATATATGAAAAAATTAAGGAGAGAAAAAAAACGAGTTGATAAATATATTGAAGGATATGATGAACATGCAGGTTTCGCATATACTTCATCAGAAGAGGAGGATGTAGGTGTGCAACCTAGACATATACATTATACAGTAGAGAATTTAAGAGATATGGATAGAAGAGATTTAGAAGGTTTGATAAGAATGTATAAAGTTGCTGACGAAGCGTTTTCTTCTTTTGAAGCTCAACTCCAAGAACTTGCAAATAGAATGAATGGGAAAGAACCTAAAATATCTGGAAAACCTAGAGGGAAACAAGAAGGGGAGAAAAAAGAAAAAGAACATCTAAGTATTGAAAGAGATAGACGTAGAGCTTTAGCAATGGAAGGCATATCAACATCTCAATACATTGATGCAAATAATCCAAGTTATATTGGACCTACAAGTGATCCTAAAAAGAAACTCATATCAACAAGTAATATTGATGCTATGAAATCAAGAAAAGCATATATAAATAGTCTAAAAAGTATGGATTTAATAATAGGTGCAATTTATAATTTATTAGAAGGTAGAGAACCAAGTGAAGCTGAAATTAGAGAATTTAAAAAACGTAAGTCAAAAGATTTTTTAAAGGACCTCCTATACCAAATTATGGATAATCCAGATATGTATAGAGATTTAGCAGCTAGCGATTTAGGAGGGGGAGGAGGTTCTGGTAGGACGGGTGGTAGAGGTGTAAATGATGAAAGATTAAAAAGAGACCAAGAAAGACATGAAGCATATGTGAAGGCTAGTCAAAAAAGAACTCCAGAAGAAAATCAAAGAATTGCAAAAGAATCAATTGAGAGACAGCAACAGAATACAAAAGATTATGAAGCAAGATACCAAGCAAATCAAGAGAATACAAATAGGTTATTAAGGGGTGATGGTGTTAAAAAACATTCATTTATTAAAAGTAGGATTAAGATAGGAAAAGGGATTACAAGTCATGAAGAAGAACCAAAATTTAGACTGTTTGGGAAATTTATGATACATATGCCACAATTACATAAAGATAATATTCTTAACTTAAAATATCAAAGTAATGGTCCTATACCTTCAATCAAACCTGTTAGAATAGATGATAATTATAAAGAGTTCGTTCTTGATGTTCTTCATTCTGGAAGAGTTAACGATAGACATTTTAAAAGTCTAACAGAACCTGAACAAACTCATTTTGTTAAAATTACAAGAGGTGCAGGAATAATAGAACATTTAAAATTAAAAACACAAAATCATGATAAAGAAGAAGAAGAATTAAAACGTTTAGAACTCTTAATCGGAGAGGTGGAAGCAGGTAATGATAATGAAAAAATGATAAAAGAAGCGAAAACATTAATTAAAAAATTTGTATCTAATGGAAGAATAAACAAAAATAAAGGAATGGATATGTTAATGACATTAGAAAAATAATTTAAATTAAAAAAAAATAATATAATATAGTATTATATAATGCCTAGAAGTATAATTTTAAACCAAACAAATATCGTGCCTAATACAGGTAATTCTATTTTACAATATAACTTCCCTACAGGAGGTGCAATCTTTACAGATGAATTAATTGCGGTTCAACAAGTATCACTTTATCAATCTGTATTTAATATAACAGTTGCAAATAATAATAATTCATTTAGTTATATATGGGTTGATGGAACAGTTAATCAAGTCTTAATTCCAGATGGTTATTACAATTTAATTGATATAAATGCATTCTTTCAATCTGTCATGGTGGGTAATCTTCATTATATGGTTGGTGATAATGTATATGTATATTATTTAGAATGTGTTGTTAACCAAACAGCTTATGCGTATCAAATAAATTGTTATCAATTAAGTGCAAGCATAGCAACAGCAAATGGATTAACTAAACCAGAAGGTTCAACATGGTTATTACCTACAAATTCTATAACTCCTATTCTTATTGTTCCACCAACTAATTTTACAAAGTTAATCGGATTCGATGCAGGTAATTATCCAAATGCAGTAATTAAAACCAATCTTCTTAATACTCCACCTAATCAAATTGAAACTCCTTCTTTTAGTGCGACAGTTAATTTTCTGTCTCAAAATGCTCCTCAAATAGTCCCACAAAGTTCTTATTTATGTTTATGTAATCTTGTAAATAACAGACTTGCAATACCATCTCAGCTTATATATTCATTAACTCCAACTAGTGCTCCATTTGGTGAGATATATTCAATTCAGGTTTCTGAACTTGCTTTTAATAAGATTGAAAATGGTCAGTATACAAATATAAGATTTGAATTTAGAGACCAATTAGGAGCTCCTATTGTTTTTCAAGACCCACAAATGCTCATACTACTTCTAATAAAGAATAAATCAGAATTAACATATTTATCTTAAAAAAATATCTTAAATAATATTATAGTAATGTATCTTTTAAAAAGACAAAAAGCATCAGGAGCATTCAATGTCAAACCTAGTAAACATGGAGGATTTAAAAGAATGATGAGAGATAAAGTTGAAGGATATGGTGTTGGGAAAGATATATATAAGGATATGGAAACAGGTAATCATAGAACACATGAACATCTCCAACATCACACAAATCATTTAAGAGTTAAAGCAAGTAAGCCACGAAAATATATAAGTTTGAATTTATAAATAACCTGTGGTAAATCTTTAGTTTAAATTATTTAAAAATAAAATAATTTAAATTTTTTTTTTTTGTATTCTAATAATATATATAATGGCTGATAATTTAGTTTATGAAGAAAGTTTGAATACCGAGATTGACCAAAGTGAATTTATTTCCAAAAAATGGGTTTATGTAAACGATAATAACTCGCAGAATTATACTTCACAAATTGTAATCGACTCGACACCTTTATCAAATGCAGGAGGGTGGATAAATTGGCAAGAAAGCTTCATAGTCATGCCTCTTGTAGTTGAATTAAATTGTACTTCTGACGTAAATAGTCTACCTTACCCTTCTGGTGTAGGAGATTATGCATGGGCTTTTAAATCTGGTTTCTGGCAGATGATAAACTCTATGACTGTAGAGTTTAATAATCAGAATGTGATTCAACAAACTCCATTTTTGAACGTATTTCGAAGTTTTAAAGCCAATACAAGTTTTTCACAAGATGACCTTTTCAATGTCGGACCAACTACTGCTTTTCATCCTGATAATGCTAAAAGTTGGAGTTATTGCACTGATTTTTCATTAAATGATATTTATAACTCATATGGAACAAGTATCCCATATTCAAATAATAATAATTTTGAATATTACACCGAAAATGCTATAGGAACAGCCTCAGATTATTCTTATCCTATAAGTGGTGTTGCTGGAGAACCCGGATTAAATGGGACAAATTTAAAATGGAGTGGACAAGACACAGTTATATCTGTTAATGATGAGGGTGGAGTATGTGGTACTAGTGCTTTAATAGGAAATCCAAACGCAATAAATTATGGTATGGTAAAAAGACAAAGTTGGTATAATTATAATCCGTCAAACTCAAATTTTTGTAATGGACAAAATTTTGTTAATGATGGTAATTCAAACAATAATATATATCGCTCACAACTTTCCCCCCAATCTAAAACTGGATCTTTAGTTTGGACTGTCTATGCGAAATTAAGACTAAAAGACCTAGCAGACTTTTTTGAAAAAATGCCATTACTTAAAGGTTCGACGATAAGATTTTATATTAATACCAATCAAGCAATAACATCCTTCACAATGGTATCTGCACAAGCAAATGCTGTAAGTGGTGATTTAATAAATAATGCAGTATTAGATATAACTAGTGTAAACGTAATAGGAGGATTAACAAATCCTTTAATGCTTGCAAGTGCAGGATTAGGACAGGGGTTATCAACATTAGAAACAGGAACATATAATTTATCTGTATCAATTTTTAAAAATAATTTTACTCAACAAACTAGTGGTGCAAAAAGTAATTTAAATTCATGTAGATTATATGCACCTGTCTACACAATGAATCCTCTTGCAGAATCAAAATATTTATCACTAGCACCAACTAAAAAAGTAATGTATAAAGATATTTTCCAATATCAATTTAACGGAATAGATACAGGTAGTTTCAATTTTTTAGTCACAAATGGTATTGCTAACATATGTTCGGTATTAGTTTTTCCTTTAATTTCAAAAGCAAATACATATACTTCTCAATCAGGTGTAGTAAAATTTTCAACTCCTTTTGGTTCGACTTTGAGTCCTTGTTGTCCTTCTCCTGCAATGCCTGACCCAATAAGTATAACTAACTTTAATATATTGATTTCAGGTGTTAATTTATTTTTAAATAATGAATACTATGACTTTGAAGCTTTCTTAGAACAACTAGCTCAATCTAACCAATTAAATGGAGGTCTAACTACTGGTCTTGCATCAGGTTTAATAAATGAGGATATGTTCTCATCAGGTTATAGATATTATTATGGTGATGCATCAAGAATTTTGCCATCTGAAAGAGGAGTATCTCGTTCAGTTCAAATTGTAGGAAATAACAATAGTCTCTTACAATGCGATTTAATGGTTTTTGTAGAATTTATGAGAGAGATAACAATAGACATTGCTACAGGTGCAAGAATAGAATAATTTAATTTAAATAAAAAAAATATATAGTTTAATATAAATGTTAGGATTTTGTATAGGATTTTTAATTGCATGGTTTCAACAAATTTTAAAAGATAGAAAAAAAGAAGTATTAGAAAGCGATGTTTTGTGAAATAATTAATTTAAATTTTTATCTAAATTAATTATATATATGAAACACGATTTTATTCCGCATCAATTACATCTTACTGAGGATCAAGTAATGAAATTAGTTCATAGCTTACCTGTAATGGTAAGACACCACCAAATGGGTTCAGGAGTGGGTAAACACGTTCTTATGTTGAAACCACAAAATGCTAGAAAACTTCTAACAGCATATAAAAAAACTAAAGGAATGAAACTACATTTACATCCTGACGAACTTCATCATTCTATTCATCATGGAAGGGGGTTATATGATTATGCAAAAAAAGCTTATCATGTAGTAGGAAATACAGTTAATAGAGCATTACAAAATCCGATGATAAATGAGATGGCAGGTGATGCTGTTCATTACGGATCAGATGCACTTGGCACTGCAGTGGGCACCTTCTTCGGAAATCCAGTTGCAGGACTTGCTGTAGGTGAACTTTTAGGACGAGCAGGAGAGCATGCTATTAAAAGTAGAATGGTTGACACAGGAACACGTGATGATAAAGTTTATGGAGACGCAAAATCACAGGCTAAAGAAATTGCTTTTGATGCTATACATAATAAAATTCATGACTTACCACCAGAATATCAAGGAGTTGCTAAAAAAGCATTACAAAATGCATTTGATAAATCATCAATGAAAAATTTAGAACAGAAAAGAGAAAGAGAAATTAAGTTAAGAGGAGGGAAATTGAAGAAAGGTAGTGCGGAAGCAAAAGCTTTTATGGCGTCAATAAGAAAAAAGAAAAGCGGTGGGAAAGTGAACATGGACCCGCTTGGTGTAGGTAATAAAATTAGAGATTTTGGAAACAAAGTTAAAGATACTTTTGTTGATGTAGGGCATAAAATAGAAGATACATTCTCACCTATTGTAAATAAAGTTTCTGATGCAGTATCACATACCCCTGTAATAACAAAAGTATCGGATATAATGAAAAATCCTGAGTTAATGAAAGCAGTTATGTCAAATCCAAAATTAAAAGAAGATATATTATATGATTTAAAAACTGTTGGACATTATGTAATTCCAGCAACTTTAGGAGCTGTTGGTGGGTTTGCAGGAACTGCATTAGGTGGACCTCTTGGTGGTGTTGCAGGTAGTGCATTAGGTTCATATGCGGGAACTCAAGCAGATAAAGCTTTAGGTATTGATGGTAATACTTCATTCGCAGGAATGGGAATTAGAAGACGAGGACGTCCTCGTAAAATTAAAGGTGGTGATTTAGCCTCTGTATCTAAACCATTTAGAAAAGCATTAAAAAATAACTTTAATGGTTTAATACTTTCAAATATAGTTAATGATAATCAACCTGTTTCAAGATTTAGAGTTAATCCAAGAGTTAAACCTTCATCAACTGAAATGACTTTAAGTCCTTATCAATCAATGAGCTCACCAGCAATGAATCCTTTTATTCCAACAAGCTATACTCAACAAGGTGGAACATCTCAAGGATATGGGGGAAGAGGAATCCAGCATCATGATATGGGTATGGCTAATATGGATGTAATTCATTTTGGTCATCCTGAGAATATTGTAAAACATCATAGAAGACGTAAAGGAGGTCATGGACTTTATGGACCTTAGTGTCCTTAAATAATTTAAATTTTTTTTTTTATTTGTTAATATATTATATATATGTTAACGAATTTTGATATTAAAAGAATATGTAATAAACTTGATTTACCTATTATTGGTGTATATAGTAAGAATGAACTTTACAATCTCCCAAGAAAAGTAGGAAGTTATTATATCAATCTTATGGATGACGATAAAACCGATGGTGAAGGAAACAATGGAAGTCATTGGGTTCTAGCTAAAATATATTGCGATAGTGATAGAGAAGGATATGATTCTGATTCAGAAGAACATAAAATATGTAATGCACTTTACTTCGACAGTTTCGGTTTTGGGATGCCTAAATCAGTTTCTGATTTTTTAAAACCTTTTAAACCTGTTTATTGTAATAATCGAGAAATACAATATATTAATACAGATGAATGTGGTTGGTATTGTTTAAATTGTGATTATACATTAGAACATAAACAACATAATAAAACATATTTAGATGATTATGAAATGTTTCTTGAAAAATGGCATAGTAATCCAAAAGATAATTTGAAGCTATTAAGAACTTTCATTCAAAGAGTAAAAAACTTAAAGAATTAATGTTTGTACGCAATAACTAATGAAACATCGTCATTTAATTTTTTATGAAAATAACCATTATAACCTAATTTTTTTAATGTAGTAGGACTCCATTGTCTGAATCTAAGTAAATTGGGAGTTTCATCAACTTTTTTAATTTTGTAATCATGATTTTTTAACCAATCTATTGCATGATTAAGAGATATGTTATGTTTATTAAACAAGACACTTTGAACTATATTTTTTTCCATATATTATAATATTAGAAAAAAATATCTAGTTTTTTTTTTTTTTTAATTTTTTTTTTTTTAATATTATATTTTTTATTATGTAAAAACAAATTTATTTAATTATTGAATCACTTAATACAACT
>Ga0181356_1001366_pt1 | contig 10637 bp, 27 predicted proteins | sample Fa13VDMM110SN_FD_130104 | JGI IMG/M metagenome (GOLD analysis project Ga0181356, IMG submission 130104) | Freshwater viral communities from Lake Michigan, USA - Fa13.VD.MM110.S.N | ecosystem: Environmental > Aquatic > Freshwater > Lake | place: USA: Michigan | collected 2013-09-24 | reverse complement strand
GCGCAGCGGGCGGCCCGGGATGCCGGCAGGGGGAGGGTGGGCCGCCCCCACCTGCCGATGCCCCTGCCTCGCGAGGACAGAGCGCCGCCACCCGTCCCCCGACACGCCGATGTGCTCTTCCCTCTTGCATCTTTCGTGCATGCCGTTCACACTCACTGGCATGACGTTCCTGCTCTCCCTCATCACCGAGGTCACGGCCGATGCTGTCGGCACCATGGCCACGCTGCCTGCGCTGGTCATCCTCGGTCTGTACCTGTCCACCCGTACTGCTGTGGTCAGCGCACCCACCGTCGGCACGGTGACCAGTCAGTGCGGCTACGTCATCGGTACGGCGTTCGCTCTGCTCGGTGCGCTCTACCTGTCCACCGTTCTCTGACCCACCGACACACCACCACGAGAGGCACAGACCATGACCGAGACCGTGACCACCTACGACCCGGCCACCAGTAAGGGCCGTGAGTACCGGCACACCATCCCGCTCAGCTACCGGGTGCAGATCGCATGCGCGTCGTGCGGATTCGGTGGCACGGTGACGATGTACCCGTACCGGGACCACGCGGACACAGTCGACGTGTCGGGCGCCTGCCCCGACTGCGACCGTGAGCACGCCGTGAGCCTGCCCCGCAACGACCAGCACTGACCAACCCACCGACAGACCACCGACACGAGAGGCACAGACCATGACCAGCACCAGCGCACAGACCACCGTCGTCACCCACTGGACCGTGTCGCACGGACTGAGCGGCTACCTGCCGATGTCCGATGACACGGCGGCGTGGCTCTCGTGGTCGGACGCGCGTGACGCACTGATCGCAGACATGCGCGACTACTCCGAGACCGATGACGACATGGCTTCCGATCTCCTGTCCGAGATGCCTGCATCCGATTACGCGCGTGACGAGAACGGTGAGCCCGACTACGGGGACGACATACCTACCATGCGCGCGACCGTCAACAGCATGGTGGCCGACGGTGACGTCGCGCCGATCGATGGTGTCGAGTGGACCGGATGGGTCGCCGACAGCGACGGTCGCACGATCTACTTCAGCCTGTCGGCACACCCGTCCTCGGAGTGCGACGACATGTGCGAGGTCATCGACAGCGACTCCTGAGCACGCAGTGCACCCACTGTCCGCACCAAGCAACCGAGAGGCACGCACATGGCAACCCTGATCGACCACAAGCGACGCACCCGCACGACTGGCACTGTCGACTCTCTGGTCCCTTTCATGGAATCGGCACTCATGCGAGCGACGAAGCACCGGCCCGCCAACCTTCGCCGGTACTGCGAGTCAAGCGTTCGTGCCGCTATCCGTCGGAACGGTCGGACCGATGCGGGACAGGAATTGCAGATGACCCCTGAGGAGCGCACGGCGTGGGAGATCGCCAACCCTCTGCCTGAGTGACCAGCACGCAAGCAACCGACACCACCAATCGAGAGGCACCCACCATGACCAGCACCAGCGCACAGACCACGCTCACGTGTGGCCACGCACCCACCCGCGACGACGGCATTGGCACCGGATACGCATCGGACTGGATCACGGGCGCGACCTACTGCTATCCGTGCGCCGATGCGCGCGAGCGCGCGGCATTCGCCGATGCCAGCATGACGGGTGCGCCGTTCGCGGCATACGTGTCCGCCGCTGGCGACCTCACCACGTGGACCGGCGGAGTTCTCGCCTCACGAGTGACAGCCGCGCACGGCGTGAGCCGTTCCGGGTGGCACGGTTCCGAGGTCCACTCGTGGCGGTTCCGTGCCGCCGATGGCTCTTTCTGGTACGGGCGCAACGGCGGTCCCGGAATGGTCATCACTGTCCGCCGCGCCAAGCACTGACCAGCACCCACCCACCGACACCAGCACGAGAGGCACCCACCATGACCAGCACCATCGACACTCTGTACCGGCTCACCCGCGCGGCATCCTGGGGCCAGGACCGCGAGGCAGCCCGCGAGGCACTGCGCACGATCAGCCTGCCGAAGCGACTCCCGATCGACCTGACCCACCTCGCGATCGCACGGCGCGAGACGTTCGTGGCCGCGAGCATGTCGGCACGCGCGACCGACACGGACCACCAGTACCGAGGCGGCGCCGGCATCCTCCCGTACGACTGGGCATCGACGTTCTACAGCGACACGGCGGACGGTCTCGCCTACGTCGTCTACAGCTACGCAACGCCGATCGGGTGGGAACGATCCGACGGTCTGCGAGTGATCCCGCCCGTGTCCTACAGCGTCACCACCGCGCAGCACCAGCGGAAGGTGCGCGAGGCATGGGGCATGGCCTGGAACGTGGCCTACAGCCACCCCACGCGCTCACTCGCGACGCTCTGACCCGTCATCGGGCCGGGAGGCATCGGCGCTCACAGTTCCGATGCTTGCCGGGACCGACCACGGTTCACCCACCGACACCAGCACCCACCGAGAGGCACCCACCATGACCAGCACCGCTTTCGCCCGCATCCTGTCCGAGCTGTCGGACCCGACCGCTCTGACCGAGGACGTCCGCCACTCGCACAACGTCTTCCAGCTCGCGACGCTCGCGGACTGCTACTCGCCCGACAGCGACGACAGCCCGGGAGCGGCATTCCTGGCCCGCGTGGCGCGCGACGTCGCGGACCGGGTGAACGAGGAGGCCGGTACCGACGTCATCCGCGATCTCGTGTCGGACCTCACCGAGGACGGCGCCCACGAGATCGCCGACAGCGCGGTCCCGATCTACACCCACGAGCGGTGGCAGGCGTTCGTCGACCTCGGTGCCTACAACGAGGACACCCGCGAATTCGGCGCCATGGATGACCTCACCGACGCTGCCGGCATCGCGCTCTACCTGATCGCCGAGCGCCTGGTGCGCGCGCTCGCCGAGGAACTGACCGAGGCGCTGGACGAGGACGACGACAGCGACGACGACGGGTACTGGATCGTCGCCGGTCTGGACGGTGAGCAGCTCGCAGGACCGTTCGCCACCGAGCAGGAGGCCGACAACGAGGACGAGCCGCACGTGGGCCACTTCTCGCGTCTGGGCGGCACGTGGTGGTGCGACACCTGTAACAGCCCGTACTGCGAGCTGGCATGAGCGTCGAGGCCGAGCGCAAGGCGTACCAGGCATGGAACGAACACCGCGAGGCGGCAACGGCGGCGGCGTCGGCGCGTAAGGCTCTCAAGGTCGCCGAGCGCGAACTGGCCAAGGCGCGCGCCGATCTGAGCGCCTAGCACCACCTAGCCCTGCCGGGAACCTGCCGGTACCGCGTCGTAGCGGACCAGGGCACGCACGATCCACCGACACGCACCCACGAGAGGCACCGACCATGACCATCACCGAGAGCATCCGCCAGGGCGTCGACCTGACGATCACCGCCGACCTGTACCCCGAGGGCACCGTGTACGGGGGCGGGCGGGAAACCTACCGCTACCCCGACGCCGACCCGGTCGCCGACACCTCGGCCCGGTCGATGAGCACGGCTCTCGCCGAGCTGGGCAGCGTCGGCACGGCGGTCCAGGAAGCGATGAACGCGGGCACCCTGCACATCATCACCGACGGCGAGCGCGTGGACGCCGACCACGACGACTGGACCGGCGAGCCCTACGACCGCTACGTCTTCGAGGGCAGCATGTCCCCCGACCAGTGGCGCGCGTTCGCCGACGTCTACCTCATCGACCTGGACGACGACGGGGCGCCGAGCCGGGGCGAGTATGCCGGCGACACCGAGCCGACCGATCTGCCCGACGGGACGACGATCACCACGCGATCCTTCGACGACTGGACCGATTCGATGGACTGGAACGTCGGCGGGCTCAGCAAGGTGAGCGGCGTCCGCCTCGCCGTCACGCTCTGGACGATCGGCTAGCACCACCAGCCCTGCCGGGAACCTGCCGGTACCGCGTCGTAGCGGGACAGGGCACGCTAGACCACCGACACCAGCACACCGACACGAGAGGCACCGACCATGACCAGCACCGCAGACCAGATGCTCGACCGCATGCGCCGCATTGTCGAGCGTGGCATCAGTCACCGCGACGCCACTACCCGCCAGATCGCTAACGCGTTCACCGAGCTGGACGCGCACCTCACGGCCGGGGGCACCCCGCCCGAGGCGTGGCGCGAGGGACCGGACGCGCCGACCGAGCCCGGTCAGACGTGGGGATGGTTCGCCGACAGCGTCGATCAGCGCCCGGCACCGGAGGGGATGCAGGTCTACGCGCACTGGTCCCTGGCGCACAACGGCGTGAACGTCGAGATCGACGCACCCGACGGCCTGCCGCTCACCGTGCACATCAACGACTGGGAAGCCGCCCGGCTGGTCGTCGGCACGGATGAGCCGTTCTCGGTGCACAACCGATGAGCGCCAGCTACCGGCGGAAGTTCACCCGTCGTCGGCGCCGCAGCACGGGCGCGTGGATCTACCTGGTGATCGTCGTGCTGGTCATCATCGGCGCGGTCGCCGGTCACCGGCTCCCGTCCGACTCGCCCGTCGTGCGCGAACGGATCCAGCAGTGCGAGCCGCTGGTCTGGACCGCCGGCATGGACACCGAGGGCTGGCGGCTGCTCATCGAGCAGGGGTACACCGAGCGCGGGGACGACGGCATGAGCGCGTTGTACCCGCCCGGGTGCGAGGGAGTCGACCAGTGAACGTCCCGTTGTCCCCGTCACCGGTCCGGTGGGCCGACCCCGACCAGCGCATCGCACCGGCCAACAGCGCCGGTGACCGTTACGTCGAGATCCCGCGATGAGCACCCAATGCGTCAACTGCCCGAAGAAGGCGACCGCTCCCTGCGGCATGCACTGTGCTGAGCACGACAGCCACGACTGCGGGTTGGTCGGTCGCCTCATCGAGTCGGTCGTGGAGCGACCCCGCTACCCGAAGCCGGACGGCGGCCCGTCGCTGAACGAGTACCTGCGATCCCGAGGAGAGCTGTAGCCGTGCACCTGACCCGCGAGATCATCGACCGCTGGGCGGAGAGCCTGCGCGCTAACCGTCCCCGCATCGGCCCGCCCGGAGGGCTCACCCGGCTGGTCCGGCTGGAGGAGGGCGACAGCATCATCGCCGTTTCCAACCCTCAGATTCTCCGTGATGCCGCCCACGATATTGAGGGACCGGCGATCGTCGAGCTGGTCGTCTACCGTGACGGCGGCTGGGCTGCTCGCGAGCAGGTCTTCGAGACCCCGGAGTCCATCGCGCTCGCCGCGTCCATCGAGGCCCACCGTAGGCCGCGCCTGACCGCCCTGCCCACCACCCGAAGGGACCCGATCTGATGACCCTGCGCCGCTACCTCTCCATCCTCCTCATCGCCGTCGTCGCGTTCGGCATCGTGGCCGTCCTCGCCTCGGCCGCCAGCGCTCGCCCGGTTCCCGACGACCCGAAGTACTACGGACCGGGCGCCGGCACCGCTTCCTGGTTCGCCGGGATCTCTGGTAACCACTGCGCGCCCATCGACCGGGGCGTCTTCCGTAACAAGCCGAAGGCGTGCGGCGGATGACCGCCGACGTGCCCCAGAGGGGCCACTCCGAGCGACAGGAGAACAACATGACCACCGGGCACGAGATCGCACTGAGCGTCGGGACGGCCATCTCGGTCGCCTCAGGGAGGCTGCTGTGCGACTTCGGCGACCTGCACGACGCCGTCACCGACCTTGCTGGCTGGGACGTCATGACCCACCACATGGCCAACGAGAAGCTGATGGACGGCGTCGCTCAGAAGGTGCTCAGGCAGGTGCCGTGGATGGCCGGTGCGGTCGAGAACATGCCGACCTGGCCGGAAGACCGAGACGCCGCCGAGGCTGCGATCGCCGCGTGGCTCGACCGTATCCGCGATCACCACGGTGACGAGGTGGTCATCGGGACGGGAGAGCCGCTGCCGGTCCTCGGGCTGTTCGCCGGCCTGGAGCGCCTGGGAAGTGCCCGATGACCGCACAGAGGGGCGAGACCGCACGCCGGCACGCCGCGTGGTTGCGGGAGTGCGCTCGTCGAGCGGATGCACTCGCTGCTGAGTACCGGGCGAACGCCGAGCGCATCGAGGCTCGGGCCGACGAGCTGGAAAGTGAGCCGGTCCGATGACCGCACAGAGGGGCGACGCCGGCCGCGCCGAGACGGTCATCCTCTGCGGCCCGCCGAAGGGCTGCACGTGCCCCGCTGTCGCCTGGTGGTGCATCTGCGGAGCGCGGCCTGACGCCGTCCCGCCACTGACCGAGGAGAAGAAGCCGTGAACGCGCTGGACGAGGAGCACCGCTGCCGCAACGTGCTGCACATCGACTGGGAGGGCGACCCGAACCCGGTCCGTGAGGACGTGGCTCGATGCGTGCTGGAGCAGATGCACGACGGGCGCCACCAGGGCAAGGACGAGTCCGGGTCGTGGTTCCGGTGGTGACCCAGAGGGGCGACTTCGACGCACCGTCCGTGCCCGATCCCCGCTTCCGCGACCAGCTCGCCCAGGACGTGTTCGACGCAATCCATATCGCACAGTGCTGCGACCCCGATGCGGACCCGAACTGCCGGAAGACGTTCGACGCCCTCCTGCCGCTCATCGAGGCCCGTGTCCAGGCCGCCTTCCTCACCCCAGAGGAGCACGCCCGCCGGGACCGCCACGAGCAATGAGCATCCACCACGTCGTGACCGTCCACTGCGACACCTGCCTCCACTGGGAGCACGTGGACGGAGAGTCCGCCCGCCAGCGACGCCGACGCGGCTGGCGTATGTCGAGAGACCCGGACAGCGGCTGTTGGCGGCACTCGTGCCCGAAGTGCACCGCCGCCGACCTCACCGACACGAGCCGGGGCCTGACTACAACCTCATGACACAACACACCTAGCCGAGGCCCGGGTGCCGCTCGATCGGCATCCGGCCCTTGGCGGCCAGCTTCCGTTTCCCCTCCGTCGACTCGTCCTGGGTCTTCCGGTTGTGGTGCCACCGGCAGAGCATCCACAGCGCCACGTCACGGTGATCGTGCGGATCCTCCCGATGGTCGCAGTCCCGTGCCGGCTGACCACAGATGCCGCTGCGCCGGTCGTCGCGCGGCCACTGGCAGCGCCAGCCGTCCCGGTCACCGACCCGCTTCCGGATCGCATCCCAGTCCGGCGGTAGCTCCGCCTTGCGGTCACTGCTCTCCCACGGCACCGGACCACCCGTCCCCTCGCTCGGCCTGGTTCTGCAGGTAGCGCGCCTTCGCGCGGGCCACGAAGTCGTCGACCTTGTCGATCTCGGCCTGGTCCCGGTCGGCCTGCAGCGCCTCGATAGCTGCCGCGAGGGCGGTCAGCGGCCGGGCGTGCGCCGGTGGCGGCTTGTGCCGGGTCTTCACCGCGACCGGCATGTCCGCCAACAGCGCCGCGATCTCACCGAGCCGGTCCCGGGTCTGCGCCATCAGCTCGTGCATCGACGTCCAGTCGGCGGCCGGCGGGTGCCACGGTGAGTCGTCGTCGATGATCTGCGGCGCCATCGACGCGGCCAGCTCGGGGTCGTTGCGCTGGGCGCGCGAGAAGTAGGTCTCCTGGCTGCCCTTGATCTGCTCGAACAGCCGCCAGAACGTGCCCCAGGGCAGGTCGTCACGGAAGAAGTCCAGCACGTTGATGCCGAACCGGGACCAGAAGTCGGCCTCGATAGCCCCGCCGTAGCGGTCGAACAGGGCTACGAGGCGGGGGAGTTTCCCTCGCGCGCCTCGCTGAGCAGCCCGGTGCCGTAGTAGTAGCTGAGGATGTTGCCGATGATGGTGTCGGCCAGGCGCATCGGGGCGCCCTTCATCTTCAGCAGCAGCGCCTTGTGGTCACCCTTGTCGGGGATGAGGAGCTGCAGCATCAGGTCCTCGGCACCGCGCCGCTGCGCCGCGAGCACCTGCAGGTAGGTGGCGCCGTCCGGCCGGGGCACGGTGATGACGTGCTCGCCGCCGAGCGGCAGCACGTAGTCCGGCAGGTCCTCGGTAGCCTTCGCCGCGTCGGCGATGAGGTCCTCGATGGACGGGAACCGGTAGTCGGCTGCCGCGTCGGCGGCGAGCTTCGGCGTGCGCGGGGGCATGTGGGTGCCTCTCGGGTTGTGGGTGAACGGCGCTCACCCTACCCGACCCGCGCTCCGGTCAGTACAGGCTGGGCAGGACCATCGACGACGACCTGACCGGGGGCCGCCGGCAGGGCCGGCTTCGGCGTGGCACTGTCGATGGTGCCGACCTCGACCGCGCCGTAGGGCTTGGTGAGGAAGCGCGCCTTGGCGACCAGCTTGGCCTCTTCGACCGGGATGTCCAGCACACCCGCACTGAACGCACCGACGCCGGAGACGTAGAGGTTCCGCGCGGTCGGCAGCGCGAACCGGACGACGAAGGGCATCAGGCGCCGCTCTCGCCCTCGGCGGGGTCCTCGCCGGTGATGGTCTTCCGGGGCTTCTCGGCCGACAACTCCTCGGCGCGGATGCGGTCGGCCTCCTCCGGGTGGTCCTTCATGTACTGGACGACCTCGGTGACCGTGTGGTCGGCCGGGTGGAAGGTGTCGGACTTCTCGGTGTAGCCGAAGCCGAGGGTGAGCCGCTTGATCTCCAGGCGGTCGGAGGTGCGGTACTCGCGACCGTCGGGCGAGATGAGGGCGGGCATGGTGGGTTCCTTCCGGTGGTGGATCAGACGTACTTGCTGAAGAAGCTCACGAGATCGCTGCCCTGGTAGGCGGCAGCGGGCAGGTGTCCGTTGGTCGCTCCGGAGCCGGACACGGTGACGACGCTGACCTCGGCAGCGACACCGGACGACGTTGGGCATGACCTGGCCTTCGATCAGCGGTGGGTGCTACCGAGTGTGCAGCAGCGGGACGACCACCCACATGGCGTCCCGCTGCTGCACGGCTGGGTCAGGCGGCGCGGCTGAAGCCCATCGCGGCGATGCGCTCGGTGGTGAGACCCGGGCCGGCCCAGAACTCGCGGTGCGCGGTGCCGACGGCGGTGTCCACGTCGGTGCCGAGGGTGACCCCGTACCGCTTCGGGTCGGTCTCCGAGGCGGTGATGGCCGCGATGTCGGAGATGGTGGCCCGGGGGTAGAAGTCGGCCATGTAGATGGTGTTCGCACCGTCGCCGTCGGCACCGAGGCAGAGCACCCGCCAGTAGAGCGTGTCGGGCCGGTCGGGCTCGTCGATGACCAGCTCGTTCTTGCCCGAGGCCACGGAGGTGGCGACGACGGCGGAGAGGTCGATGCCCTTGTGCAGCTCGAACGACCGGCGACGCGACTCCAGCATGGTGAAGGCGACGGCCTTGTTCTTGCTGACGATGTCACGTCGCAGCGTGGTGCCGTAGCCGTAGCCGGACACCTCGGAGACGGTGATCGACGGCGTGGCGACGAGGGCGTTATCCTTGTCGAGGATGCCGACCGACTCGTACTCGGGCGGGATGACGGCCTCGTTGCTGGTGTCGACCAGCGAGACGATGACCGGGGCGTCCGCCGGGGCGATGAAGACCGCCATGCGGAGCACCTTGCGGATGTTGCTGGCGTCGTGGTCCTTGACCTCGTCGAACGTACCGGTGGCCATGCTCAGTTCCTCTCGCGGGCGATGGTGATCAACTCGGTGGCAGCACCGAGGGCGGCACCGATGGCGAAGCAGAAGGTCAGGAAGCGCGGCAGGCTGTAGTACACGCTCCGACCCCCTGACACGAAGAAACCCCGCCCACGAGGGACGGGGTGAGTAACTTCGGGCAGGCTTCCGCCCACCACCGAGGACCGTACTACACGGTCACCGGCATTGCCAACGTGCGTCGAAGTCGCCCCTCTGGGCGCTCATGGCCTCACCACCTCGGTCCAGGCGGCGACGGCGATGCCGCAGCGACCGCCGCAGGTGTCGCACGGCGCGTCGGACTGGCCCCACCGGTAGCGGATGCGGCCGGTGCATCGAGCGCCCGTCGTCTCGACGACGTTCTCGCAGGCCGCGACCAGCGTCGGAGTCGGCGGCAGGGGTGGGCGTCCACCGCCCTCGCAGACGTCGAGCACTCCCGTCTTGGAGTGCCCCACAACCAGGCCGTCGATCAGCGGGAGCGTGTACGAGCACAGCTCACCGGAACAGCGGCCCTCTTCGGTGGCGGGGCGGAGGCCCCGCATGACGAACGCGTCCATGTGGATGACGTGGGCGGTGTAGTCGGCGTCGTCCGGGTGCACCTGCGCGCCGCAGACGCACGGCTGTCGCTCGAAGTGGCCCTGCTGGGCGGTCATCGGGTGCCGCCGTGGACGAACGTCAACGCCGCACGCGCCTGGTCCCGGTAGTGGTCGCGGTGCGCGTAGTTGTAGCGCCACTCGACCTCGTCGCCGTCGTTCCAGCCGCTCTCAGGGTCGGACTCGTAGAGGCGAACGGCGAGGGCCTCGACGACCGGATCACGGTCGGGGTCGTCCGCGCGCTGCTCCGGGGTGAGCATCAGGTCGCCGGGATCGGCAGGCGGCGGGAAGCCTGCGTCGAAGTGGCCCCTCTGGGTGGCGGTCATGCCGGCCGGATCATGCGGTCGAACAGCTCGATAGCGGAGGTCTGGAGCTGGTCCACGGTCGGCTGGAGGGCGTCCCAGGCGGCGGCCCCGGCGGCGTCCCTGGCGGCGTCCCTGGCGGCGTCCCTGGCGGCGTCCCTGGCGGCGGCCCCGGCGGCGTCCCAGGCGGCGGCCCCGGCGGCGTCCCTGGCGGCGTCCCTGGCGGCGTCCCTGG
>Ga0181356_1001359_pt1 | contig 10687 bp, 11 predicted proteins | sample Fa13VDMM110SN_FD_130104 | JGI IMG/M metagenome (GOLD analysis project Ga0181356, IMG submission 130104) | Freshwater viral communities from Lake Michigan, USA - Fa13.VD.MM110.S.N | ecosystem: Environmental > Aquatic > Freshwater > Lake | place: USA: Michigan | collected 2013-09-24 | reverse complement strand
TGCGGATTTCTTCTTTCTCCTCTTCGGTTGATCCAGTATCTGCAATAAATAAATTAAACACATTAGTATCACAATGATCATAAAATGAATTAACACAATCTAATAACATATCAACCTTACCTTTTGTTGGTATAATAACCGCAACTTTACCAAATTTTTTAAAAGTTCTTCTTTTAATTTCTGGAACATATGGTTCAGTTGGTTTTAAATCTAAAGGTAAATGTTGTTTCCATTTATCCAAGAATTTTTCTTTTGATTCGTAGAACTCCTCATTAGGTCTTCCAACGGACTCGTGTGTTATTTCAAATGATGATGTTACACCAATTTTAACTCCGTCAATATAATTTGGTATACAAAACCCGTGGTCATAGAAATGGAATTTACCATATGACTCATCAAATGAGTGTTTGATTTTTGTTTTATCAAAAGAAATAAATAAACCATCAATTGTAACTACTGGGACAATAAATGGTAATTTTGGTGAATAACGACTTAAAAATTTTTTCTGACCTGGGGGGTGGTGGTAAACTTGACCAACCATCGTTTGTGTTAGTTTTTCCCAATAAATACCTGACTCTGGAAAATAACAGGATCCTGCCTTACCAATAATTCCAAACTCTGGGTTATTTTTAAAATCTTCAAGTAATTTAACACCCCACCCTTTCTCAAGTTTTATATCATTATGACAACACACAATAACGTCATATTTTGATTCACCAATACCTTTGTTGTAAAGTTCTGTTAATGAGTGTTGGTTGTAATTTTCATATGGTAATACCTGTACGTATTGGAGTCCAGATGTTAATACAAGATGATCGTTAAACTTATCGTTGTATTCTTTATCTCTATGTGTTGAGTAAATTATTGTTATCATTTTAAACCAGTACTGCCAAATCCATTATCATTACGATCTTTATCGTCAATCTTATCTGTTTTAACTAAGTTAACCCATTTGCCACACACAACTGGACAAAGTACCGCTTGAGCAATTTTCTGACCTAAACTTATCGTAACATCTTCTTTACTTGTGTTAAATAAAATAACTTTAATTTCCGAAATGTATCCAAAATCTATTGTCCCCGGAGAATTTAACACCATCAAACCTTGTTTTAATGCCAACCCACTTTTACTCCTAACCTGTATTTCATATCCGTCTGGAATATCAAAACTTAACCCAGTACCAACCAACGCTCGTTCACCGGCTTTAATTATCAGTTCTTCTGTTGATCTCAAATCAAATCCTGAATCCGTAATGTACGCGTATTCTGGTTGGGGTAGTGTTTCATTAGTGTTAGTGTAATATAACCCAATCTTTGGTTGATACTCATCTAAAGTTTTTTCTAATTCATTAAAATCAATCCCTAGTTCTCCAACAATACTGTTAATATCAATATCATCAAAATCTGTATTCAAAACGTTTTTTAACTCGTCAAATTTATTATCATTCATTATTCTAAACTTTTTAATTTCATTATTGCCTCAACTAATACGTCAACGTCTCTTTCACAATACTCACCAATCTCTTTTAATTTTTGATCTTCCCAATACGCTTTATGTACTGTTGCACCGGTAACCTCACCCCCTTTTGGTGTTGGTATGTCTAAACAAGAACATAATAAATCTAAAGATCCGATTGAGGTGTATGCACCGTATTGCCAAATTTCTTTTGTATCAATTGCTTTAATTTCCCAAGGTTTGGTATCGTATGATGGTAAGATTTTTGATGGTCTAATACCATTAATAATCATTCTTTTTGCCATCATCGGTATGTCAAAGTTTTTTAAATTGTGACCACATAAAAAGAATCCAAGTTTTTCACATCTATCTAATAGTGATCTAACATCTTTTAACAAAACTTTCTCATCGTCACCAACAAAAGATTGTTTTTTTGTTTCACCATTCTCAAGAACAAACGCAACAGAAACACACACAATTTTAGCAAACTCTGGAACTAACGCAGTTCTTGTTGAGAATATAATGTTTTTTGTTTCGTTTTCATTAGATCCTTTTGCCGCGTCTTCAGGAAAACGTTTTAAGAACCAGTCATAATATTTATCAAACTGTTCAGCAATGATAGGACTAAATTTTTGACACGCATCATAGTTAGGGTAACCACCAACTGTTTCAATGTCTAAGAATAAAATTTTTGTTATAGGTATATTTATCATAAATTATTTAATTAAGGATTTGTAAAATGAATATCTATTTGATGTTACAACGTTTAAATTGTACGTATCTTTAACGGTTTCGTATAACCTCTCACCAATATCGGTAATAAAGTTTGGATTGTCAACTAATTTTTTAACGTATTTAGCCCAGTCACTATGATTGTTGTTTTCATTTACAAGTAATGCGTTTCCATCTGTAAATTGACCTTTATCTAATGCGTGTTTTAAATCAATTGTGTATGGACCAACATTTGACGCTATCAACGCTTTTTTATAAAAGCCAGCCTCAATAACTTTTAATTGTGATTTCATTCTGTTAAAAATATGGTTTTGAATTGGTGCTAAAGATATGTCAAACTTTGAGTAATTTTTGGCGTAACTATTTACGGGTCTTGTCCAAACTCTAACATAATTTTCTTTATCAACATTAGGGTAATAACCCTCAACAAATGTGTCCAGATATTCTTTATAGTTTGGTGTTATAATTTTGTATTTGTTTGTAAAAATCTCTTCATACTTAACCCACACAGTTTCACTAGGACTAATTGGTCGTTGTGTTTTTTGACCCGTTTGTTGGTTGATTTCTGTAACAGTACCACGAGTATCAAAACCACAAACATAATATTGTAATTTATCTTGTATAGGTGATAACTTTGATACCATACCATCTAATAATTTTAAATCGTGTAAATGTGAGGATCCACCTAACCAACCAACACGTATTTTTTCTGAAGGTAACGTTGGTTCATTAAATTGACCTTCATTTGGGTCAATAGCGTTTGGTAATACAATAACATTTTTGTTATATTTTCTAATCTCATTTGCAAAAATTTCAGTTGTTGTTGTGATATAATCTGAAACTTTTATATTTGCAATAATTTTTTCGTGAATTTTATTTTGTAATATGATTTGTTGTATTGGGTGTTCTTTTGTTGGTAACCAATAATCATCAATATCCATAATTACAACAATACCGATTGATTGTAAATATTTTATAAATTCTGGACAACTTTCATAATCGTTCCCAATATTACGATGAAAGTGTATGATTTGATATTTTTTCCAAAAATTTATATTAGTTGTATCAACACTATACTCAATATCCACATGGAATTCATTTGGATACATATTTTGTAGTTTAACGTGTGGATCAACTGTACGAAATTTTGATACCCCCGAGGTATCTGATGCAATTGCTAAGACATTAATTTTTTCCATACGTTAATTATAAATAAAAATTTAAAAATAATCAACAATAAAAAATCCCCCCTAAAAATTAGAGAGGATTTATGATAATTTGATGATACGCAAATTATTTTACAACTTTCTTTACATTTGTTAACCTACCTTCAAAGATGTGTTGACCAACTCTAAATTTAAATAAATCATTTGATTTTGATTCAGACTCAACAAGTAATCCATTTTCTCTTAAAACTTCTTCAACAGTTTCTTTAACGATTTGTTTAATGTCGTTTGTTTGTGGTAGTACGGTTTGTTTTACGTTGGGTTGTGAATTTTGTTCTTTAACCACATTATTACCCATTAATCTAGCCGCTTTTTCAATTAATTCGTCACTTAATCCAACCCCAGTATTAACACCCATTGTAGGTTTATCAATTGGATGTTCAATCATAAGTTGTTTTATTTCATCAGGTAACCTTGAATTTTTTATACGATCTTCTGTTGGTGTTTCTGTAGTATAATTTTTTGGTTTTGTTTCTTCCATAAGGTTTTCTGGTAAATTATACATCGCATTTACTGGTTGGAATTCCTCAACCATTGGTGCTGAAGGTAAACTACCTGTTTGTCCCCTACCAATTGTATTGTGTTTCTCCATTATTTTTTTGGAGATTAATAATTTATTAAGTAAATCTTGTTCTGAGTTCATATGTTATTGTTTTTGTAATATTTTATTATTAATAATAGACTTTAATACCGATTTCTCAACACTACTTAGTTCTTTATTTGTTTCTTTTTCAATTTCTTGATAAATTCTTCTGTACGCGTCGGCCGCTTTTGATAACTCAAAGTTGTCTCCATAATTTGTTCTGTATTCATCTAATAGAGTATCAATCATTCTATCAATAATTGCGTCTTGTGATATTGGTGATTGTTGGTCAAATACCGCGTTAATAATAACCCTTGTCATACTTTTGTCACCATTTGGGTTATACCCTGGTCGCATTTCATTAAAATCCTCTAATGTTGGTTTATAATTTATTATTTTATCAATTCTAAACATTCTCCAACTCGGTAATGGTTTTTCACCAAGGTACGCTCTATGTGACGCACCCTCAACATCCCAAGCACGTAATACTGGGTTTCCTGCTTTACTATAACCATAACAAACGGGTTCAACAATCCTTAAACCCTTTCCCCCAGGTTCATCACCATCATAATAAATAATAACACGTTTACGTTGTTTGATTGTTCTAACAATTTCATCAATTGACGCGGCCTCAACTATAAGTTTTTTATATGTGTTAAATAACTTCATTATGCACTAGGTGTTGTGTATGGTTTGTTTTTTTGATATTGATTAATTTTTATCTCGTTAATTCTTTCAACATTATCAATTGACGATCCACCATTTGTGGTATCAAGAAACGAACCCGTACCCTTACCTTTTTCATCACCATCCGCAATAGCATCTTTGTTGGTTGATGAATATTCATTTGTTGGTTTGTAGTCATTTTTTGGTAACAATCTATTTCTTTGTTCTTCACCAACCTCACCTAATTTATTCATAGGTTGACTAAAATCTAATCTTTCACTTACTGGCATCTTAAATTATTTTTTTTATTAATTCGTTTATCCTATTTAGATTTTCTGTTATTTTTAAATCATCAATAGGTCCTTTATGTACATCTGTTTGGTTTGGTAAATTTGCCAACCAACCAAGATCTTTTGTTAAACGTGGATCCAATTCTTGGTCCGCATATTCTTTTTTTATTGTTTGATCTAACTTATCACCATTTCTTAACGAGTCTAACGTATTATTAACCCACGCTAACATTGTGTCCGACCCATTTAAAATATAAGGTGCGTCTGTTTTATCACCACCGTAATTATCAAAATAGTTTTTAATTCTACCTAATTGTTGGTAGGTAGCATAACCATTGGTTCGTAAATCTAAGTTACGATTGTGACCTTCTGTGTTTGCGTCAGAATTTGGTACCTTAATAAAACAAAGATAAAGATGATCTAATATTTCCTTTGGTATTTGTATTTGTTTATCGTATAAATTACTGTTCATTGTTTTTTAACTTTTTAAATAAGTTATTTATATTAATCCCCTCTTTATCGGCAATCTTTTTTACTGATTGTAAATTTCTAACCAATATTTTTTCAATTGGGTTATTTTCATTTTTGTCCTCTTTGTCAACAATATCAGAATCCTTTTTCTTTTTTGATAATAGAATTTCGTCAATCATTGATACCATTTTTTCTTTTTCCAATTCGGTTAATCTTTTTTTTGTAAAACAATTTTTACATTGTCCGTTCTTTTTTTGAATAATTAATTGTTTATCTAATGTTTTATCAAAACCAAATGTTTTACATCTTTCATCACATTCAACAAAGTCATCAACACCTAATTGTTCCATTGTTTCCATACATTCTTTGTATGTTTTGTCGTTTTCTGTTTCTTCATCACCAAACGCTCCCGACATATCCTCTTCGTCAAGAATAGTACCTTCTTTTTCTTCTGATTCACCATAATAAACCCTAACAAATGGAAACTGACTTACTCTAGTCATTCTAACAGTTTGGTCCATTGTTTTATGTGGTGTCATATTTTGTTGAACAATCGGTGTGAAAGAACTTGAAAATGATCCGTCAGACCCAACCAATTCTTCAATTTCACCACTTTGTTTTTCAACCTCTTTATGTTTTTCGGGTAACTCACTTGTAAGTTTAATACCCAATTTTTTACCCAACATAACTAAAAATAGTGTAGCCAATGTTGACCCAGGGAATATCTGGATAACAATTAATGGTATTAATTTTAACACATCTTTTGATTGATCCTTGATGAATTTTTTTTCTTCATCATCTAACACAATATTCTTAGTTTTTAAATATTGTTTCGCGGCCGAAATAATAAGTTTAACAAGTAGTCTTGTTTCTTTAAACTCTTTTACCGCGGTATTTTTATACTGTTTAATTTGCGAAGTCACTTCGTCAACCTTAGTATTTTTTATTTGTGTCAAATTTTTCTTTTCCATTTTATCGTGAATTCTATTTTGAATTTTTTATATAAATACTTTGATTTGTAGTATTTATCTATAAAAGAAATGGCACAACAGAATATTAACCAATATGCTTATCAAAAATCTAGATTAAACCTAGAATATGATAGTATGGATATGTCATTAACTTCAGATGAAAGAGATTATAGTGAAGAAGTAGTTTTCTCACCCTTTCTTATCGCACAAACATATGGTAAAAAATTACCAATTAATATTGATATTGATAATTTTTTAACAACACAACCTTTAAATCTTACATATAAAAATTATAACCAAAATAATATTTTTGTATCACAAAATTATTACAACCCAAACAATGAGGTTTTAAATTGTTTAACCGCCGATACTGTTTGTGATATTGGTTTAACAGGTATTGATAATGGTTTAGTTAACAAAATGACAGGCGAAACATTAAATTTTACTGAGGGTATATTTGAAGATTCAGTTAAGTTTGATAGATTACATTACGACAGAAGATTTAAAATGATTCAAGTTACCGGGTATACTGGGATGTATGAACGATTCTCAGGTGTAACTGGTCAAACATTATATGAGGTTATCAGTAAAAACGACCCAATTGTTGGTAGGTATCACGAATTATATGGTGGTTTTTACCAAGGATTTTATAAGTTATTTGGTTATGATTATGAAATATTACCTGAAAGGGTAACAAAAGGTTGGACCATTGAAATGGTTTTAAAACCTAGGTTGGAAAACGAATATCAACCAAATTCGGGTGAGACAACATTAAATATGTTATACCCCCAAAATAAAAATATGTTTTTTTACTTGGGTACTAGAGCAGAAAATAAATTTTATCATTATGCCGATGGTTCACCAAAATGTTTTACTGGTTACACAAGAACAACAACACCATTAGCAAATTGTGTTCAAACCTGTGCTTGTTGTGATAGAAACATAACAAATAGTAGATGTGTTTATTTATATCCACCAAGGTCAAAAGATAACCAACACGACCCCCATTTAAACTATGGGTGCAATACTTGTAACGGTGATAAAGAAAAAAAATTAACTTGTGGTTGTGGATGTGGTGAATTACCTTGTGATACTTGTGGTTGGGAATGTCAAACACATAATTGTCCTATAATTATTGAACCAACGCCGACACCAACACCCGTACCAACCTCAACACCAAGTTGTGAGAACACAACACCAGTTTGTACACCAAGTTGTACAACTTGCCAAACGTGTACCGATTGTGTTGATTGTGGCACAAGTGGTTTTACATCAATTGAAAACACTTGTGAAAAAGATCCGTTATTTGATTTAATGTCAAATAATATTGCGTTTAAATTATGTGGTGACCCAAAGAACCCATCAATTGGTGTTAAAGTTTTACGTTTTACTGGTGGATGTGAAACAACGGAAACTTGTACATCAGGACAAACATATTTAACAGGTTACACAATTGATGAGTATTGTTCACCACCAATTTATCCAAGGTGTCAAAAAGAAAATCCGTCTTGGTTAGATTTGGAACATTGGTTTCAAGTAGACGTTACTTGGTCGCGTTATACCGATTTTGACTATTGTGATTTAAAATATTTTGGTGGTTTAAGTGATATTACAACAATCACCTCGTTGGATTCATTAGCGAATAATACCGTTAATTTAATACAACCACCATTAACCCATATAAATGAATTTGGTGAGACAATTGAGATTGTTAATTTAAATCAAAAATGGTTAGAAGAAAAAAAATATAGATTAGGTAGATTAAAAATTTATGTTAACGGTAAGCCGATTTATACATTAGAAAATTTTGAGGAAGTAATACCAAGAGCGTTAAACACCGACAAAGAAAAACAATTAGGTGTACCATTCAATATTTCTTGGGGTGGTGGAACACAAGGACTTCACGAGAATTTAACATTTTCATCTTGTTCTGGATTAACAAGTGGTTACACACAAGACCCCGAATCGTTTCCGACATCAACATTAAGTGGTACAACATTTTCAGGATTGACAACAAATATCTTATTAGAAAAAGAATTTGGGGGTACTTTTGAAGGTGCAATATCACAATTTAGAATGTATGTTGAACCATTAAGTGGTGATGAGATTAAACATAATTTTAATGTGTTAAAAGATAAATTTAATATGTTTAATCCGGATTGTCCAGATTGTGGTGATGATTTCTGTGAAGTGGACGATTTTACGTTTGAGATTGTGACAACAACAACCACACAACTTCCTACACCAACACCTAGTGTTACCCCAACTGTAACACCAACAAACACACCGACACCAACACCATCAACACCAATGTTTATGATGGATCTTTCAATTGATGTAACAATAATGTCTGGTAGTGTTATTGCTAATATTGTCGTAACAAATAATACACCAGTAATTCGTGATACAACTATTAGTTTTGTTAAAAACTTAATTTTTGAAGACGATAGAGTTGTACCAATTGATGTTGTAATAACAATACCAGAAGGTCAAACATCAGCAACAAAACAAATCATTATTGATGAAGATTATGATAAACTAACAGAAGATACAAACATTGAGGTACCAGTAATTGATGTTCGTGGTATTGACAATAGACAAGTTGTTATTACTGAGAATAGGCAAATACATTATGTTGTACCTGTTAAACCTGGTAGGGTAACACCAACCCCAACAAGCACACCAACAAGTACACCAACAAGTACACCAACAAGTACACCAACAAGTACGCCAACAAGTACGCCAACAAGTACGCCAGTACCAACACCAACAAACACACCGACAAACACCCCTATTGTTGTGTTACCAACTGTTTATTATGGTAAGTACTCAAGACAAAATTTTGATGTTAGTGATTTAAATTTATTGAGTATTGTTGAAACAAACAATATTGTGAATAATTATTTAATGTATGTTGCTGTTAATGGTTATTGTTATATGTTAATACCAAATACAATGCAACAACCAACAATATTTAGAAATAGTAATGAAGGTTGTAGTGGATTTATTATACCGTTCGTAAAAGTTGATGAAGTAACAATCATTGATTCTTACGGACAAAATATTATATATTATGTGTATAGATCTTTTGTGTCAACAAACGCAAATGTTGATGTATGGGTCTGTGATTGATAAAAAAAATTATATGTAAATGTCAAATTTTGAACTAATAGGTGGTATTGGTATTATGGGTTTTATAAGCCCAATGAGTACAGAAGATACCTATGCTGTTATAGACCCAATATATGGTGTTGATGGATTGAGAAATGTATCAGCAGTTGAAGATTTGAATCTAATTTCCGCCGAGAGAAGACGGTCAGGGATGATTGTTGGTGTAAATGGGGGTGAGGTTTACTATAAATTAAAAAGATTGGACGATTGGTCGTTTAATATTGATGATTGGTTAGAATTAGATTTATCAAAAATAACCCACATTGACAAAGAAAAACCGAATGGTATTATTGATGGTATAAATAATAATTTTATACTAAACAATATACCAGTACCAGGATCTGAACATATTTATTTAAATGGTTTATTACAGGATGATGAAGATGATTATCAAATTGAATACAATAATATTTTCTTTAATGAACCACCAAGTATTGGTATGAAAATTAAATGTTCATATAGAACATCATAAAAAAAATAAAAAAAATGTTGTTTTTAAGAAACAACGATATTTATCTAATAAAAGAAAAAATAAAATGGAACTAGAAAAATATACAACATCAGATTTATATTTAGCGGCGTTTTTACGATTAAAAGGAAATAAAATGTTGGTTGAGAAAAATAAAAGTAAGGCAATTTTTGTTTTTGAGAAAACTGACGATTTAATGGTATTAATTAACGATTATCTGAACGAAAGTAGTTCTTGTTCACCATTACTTTACACAAATTCCATTAAAAATTTAAAAAATTTAATTTATAATTTATAATTTTTTTGAACTTTACTAAAGTTCGTGTTATTTATATATAACAAACTGGTTAAGACCAGTACATATTAATATCTTATATTTATCATCTTATTTACATTTGTCTATTATTACGTGATTTAGTTTCTTTAAATCAGGTCTAAATTTGTATTTAAATTTATCTGTCAAAATAAAAATCAAATTGATTTTTATCGGTGTAACGAACACATATAATAAACAAAAAAAATAATTTTTTTATGTCTACAACTAAAATTGTATTAAATAGACAGTCCGATTTAATTTTGGACAACGCACAAATCACAGCACCAGTTGGTATTATTGTTGCTGATATTGATGGTTTGCAAGCAGCAATAGAGTC
>Ga0181356_1001354_pt1 | contig 10705 bp, 21 predicted proteins | sample Fa13VDMM110SN_FD_130104 | JGI IMG/M metagenome (GOLD analysis project Ga0181356, IMG submission 130104) | Freshwater viral communities from Lake Michigan, USA - Fa13.VD.MM110.S.N | ecosystem: Environmental > Aquatic > Freshwater > Lake | place: USA: Michigan | collected 2013-09-24 | reverse complement strand
TTGGTCATTGAATAACCAATTATTTGTTCCTAAAGGATGTGCTCACGGATTCTCGGTTTTAAGTACCACAGCAATATTTCAATATAAGGTTGATAACCCATATAATAAGGAAAGTGAGGGTGGAATTATATACAATGACCCAACTTTGAATATTGATTGGGGAGTAAGTGATTTTTTTGTAAGAGTCTCAGAAAAGGACTTAGAACTCCCAACTTTCTTGTCTTTATAATGTATTTATTTACATGACAAAAAGAGAACAAAAAACAAAGAATAGACTTAAAATGGCTAAAAAAACCACTAAGATGAACCAAAAAAAAGGTATCCATAAAAAGAAATCATAATAAAGAGTATTTATATATAAAAGAATATGTCAAAAGTAGTAAAATTAACACAATCAGATATTGAAAGTATTGTAACTAATATCGTAAATGAACAAGAAACCGGAACGTACCAACTACCTGACGGTGAGGTGACATATGATGATTCGGAAGATAAAGATTATAGTAGTGAACTTGATGAAGTTGATTTTTTAAATTCATCAGAAGAAAATGATTTAGAAAGTGGTAGTGGTAATCCAGTAGAACTTGCGTTAGCTCAAGGAGACGATGGATATATGTACGCCATTGACCCAAAAACAAGAAAGGTTATATCTCGAATTGAAATGTAATTAAATTATAACATTAAACGTCCCCGAAGAAATTTGGGGATTTTTTTTGCCATTTAAAATATTATATGTATATTTGTTTTATGAAAAATACGGATTACAAAATATATTGTGATATGGATGGGGTCTTGGTTGACTTCGATAAAGGTTATTTTAAATTAACGGGAGACAAATTAGACGGTGAACATCGTAGTGATGTTGGGTTTTGGAACCCGATTAATGATGCTGGTAAACCTTTTTGGGTTAATTTAGAATGGATGAGTGATGGTAAGCGTTTGTGGACTTATATAGAAAAATATAAACCAAAATTATTATCTGCACCATCTAGACAAGATGACTCTAGAGTTGGTAAACACGAATGGGTTGAAAGGGAATTACCTGGTGTTCCATTATTATTGAGAAGTGCCAACCATAAAAAAGATTTCGCCACACCAAAATCAATTTTAATTGATGATAGATTGGATAATATTCAAGGGTGGAGAGATGCGGGTGGTATTGGTATTCATCATGTTAGTACTAAACATACCATTGACCAATTAAAAGTTTTAGATTTATAAATTATTTTTTATGTTATTCAAATATACAGTTAATTTAGAGTTAGTAGTTGAATTTGAGGCTCCGTTGTTGGGTGCGGATAATACCAAACATAAAAGAAAATTTGCCAATTCAATTGCAAGGAAAACACTCCAAGAAATTATAAGTCTTAATTGTACTTCATTGGTTGTTGATAGAAATATTGAGGGGGATAACTTCAACGGAACTATTAAAGGTCACACACATTTAGGTAAATCAGACAAGAACAAATATTAAAATGAAAAAAATAACGATAGTGCTAATGTTATTGGGAGTGATGACATTAGAAGCAAAACCAAAGTATCGTATTAAAACTTGGGTTTTAAATGGGTACACACAATACCAACCAGAAAGGAAGGTTTGGGTTAAAACAAATTATTTTATCTTACCATGTAAAATATGGGAATCTGGTTCGTACCCATTTCAAAACAAAGAACAGGCGGAAGAGATTATTAAAAATTGGAAAGAGGATGTTGAATTAAAAAAAATGTATAATAAAATGGAATTTTATTATTATAATTAAATAAGATTTGGAATTACGGTTATATTTCTCTATATTTTATTAAAAACCATAATGTATGTCCAAAATTAGAGATTTAAAAACCAATCCAGAAAATTTAATAAACATCGTTAATATTGTCGAGATGTTTAGTCCTGACGCAAAATCTAAGTATACTGATATGTTACTTAGATTAATGAAGTCAACACCAAACTTAAAAGAACACACAAAAGAAATTAAGTCGGAAATTTTGAAGGAGTATTCCTTCATCCCAACAATAAAGTTAGATGAGTTTTCTGATTTACAAATAATGTTAATTTGGAAATTTATTGATGGATTTTTTGAATCAAAAGATTTACAAAATTTTAGAAAATTCTGTGAGTTAAATGAAAGAGGATTGGTCACACAAAACGACTTATCGAAATACTCAACCATGGAAGAAGTGATGGCATCATTGAGTATCGCTGAAATGGCGTTAGATGTTAAATTACTTGAGAAGCAAACTAAAATAGTTTACGAAGATGATGAATGGTTATTAGTTAGACCACTAACATATCAATCATCCAAAAAGTATGGTGCAAATACAAAATGGTGCACAACACAAAGTGACAATTCCGAATATTTTTTAAAGTATTCATCAAAGGGAGTTTTAATTTATTGTATCAATAAAAAAACGGGATACAAAGTTGCAAGTTTTAATTCTTTAGATAAGAACGACCCCGAATTCTCATTTTGGAATCAAAAGGATTCTCGTATTGATTCATTACAAACTGAATTAACAGATGAGTTAAGAATCATTATTAAGAACGAATCTACAATAAGAGCTTACACCAATAGATATCTTTTATCTGATGATGAACGTACAAAGGAAGATAAGAATTATAGTAAATCTTCATTAAAAAGTATGGTCACAAGAAGTCAAGAGATTGAAGTGGCACAGCCAAGTCTTGTCCAAGAAGGAGACACTTCTCGTGAACGTTACATTCGTAGAGCACTTGAAAGAGCTCAACAGGAATATGATAACCAACCTCAAGAAGAACTCGTCTCTGAACAAATGTTAGAGGAACGTGCGGAAGAAGAATCTTACGAAAATAGAGATAACATTGAGTCAGAAGGACCCATCAGTTATAGTGGAGCGACAGATTCCAACATTCGAGGTATCCTATACGGAAATTAAGTTATAGTTCGTAATATTTATTGGTATGGAGATAGTATACACATCAAGATTTTTGAAAGATTTAAAGGACATTAGGATGCCAAAACACAAAAAGGCCACCGATGAAGTTATTGAAACGATTAAAAACGCACCTGATTTTGTTAAACTACACGAATTACTAGATATTAAGAAACTAAACCCTGGATTGGGTGGTTATCGTATAAGATACACAAACAATCCAGAATATAGAATTAGATTTGACATCTTGGAAGACGCAAGTGATAAGTCGGTAAAGAAAGTGGAATTACAAAGGTGTTTAAGTCGTGAGGATTATGAGAAATATGCTCACAAAAAGATAAACGAATCAACCACACATAAGTCACGTAAACAATTGATGGTTATAAGTGAATCCCAATTTAAAAGGTTATTTAAAATATGAAAAAATGGATAATAATAACTTTAATTACCTTGTTTTTAGTATATGGCTTTGTATACCACACATTCATGATGTTTGCAATATTATTAGTTACATTCGGACTTGGGTATTTAATATTAAAGGGAGGTTCCAGCATAAAAGATTTATTTAAAGACTTATAACCATGAAATTACTTATTACAGAATCACAATACACTAAAATACTATTGGAATATTACGATTCAGAAGAGATATATTCTAGAGAATATGTAGTTAAAATGTTATCAAGAGGTCCAAAATACATGAAGGAATATATTAAAAATTTACCTCATATTGATTGTACCAAAAATGGGGAACCTCATGTTTGTACTCGTATTCCCGAAGTGGTTTATCAGTTTTTAAAAGGAAATTTCTAATTTTATTTTTGGGGAATTGATTTAATATCAATATATTTGTAAACCAAATCAACATTAACATGTCAAAAACATTAATCATCCACCCAAAGGATGACTCAACAACCTTCTTAGATATTGTCTATAAGGATGTACCAAATCAAACTCTTATTCAAGGAGGTATTAGTAAGTTAGAAATAATGAAACTAATTGAATCTCATGATAGGGTCATGATGATGGGACATGGCAGTCCTAATGGGTTATTTCATGTTGGTCAATTCTTTCATTGTGGACCCACATACGGAGGTTACATTATCGATGAGACAATGGTATCATTATTAAAAGAAAAAGACAACAGTGTCTTTATTTGGTGTAATGCCGACCAATTCGTGGAGTATCATGGTTTGGGGGGATTTTATAGTGGGATGTTCATCAGCGAAGTTGGTGAGGCAAACTATTGTGGATTACCTGGTATGGATCAAGAAGAGGTTGACGAATCAAATTACGCGTTTGTAAATATCATTTCAAAATACATTATGGAGGATAAGAATATCCTACACGAGAATGTTAAAAAAGAGTATGGTATCTTGGCTGAAGAAAATCCAATTGCATTATACAACAATAATAGATTATATAAATTATGATTACAGAAAAACTATATAAAGTACAATTATTAGATGGTAAAGAAACCACTAAACTTTATGAAACAAGACAAGAGGCACTTAGAGCCCATCGTGGTAACATCTCAAAATTAATTGAGGTTTTACCCAGAGCAACTAAAACAAAACCAGTACCAATTGTTGACGAATTGGTTATTGTTATTAGTGCACGTAGTAACGAAGATTTGGAAATATCTAAAGATTGTGGTTATGCAGTAATGTATAATTGTCCAAAGAGAGATAAGATATATGAAGGTATGAAATATCTTGAAGTATCTGAGAACTATGTCTTAGAAGCAACAATTACAAAGTTAGAAAAATACGAGAAAGGTGCACATTACCATTGGAAGGGTCCTGGATATAAACCAGATAAGACTTGGAAATGGGCGTTATTCCACAAAAATGGTAAGATTGTTCCAAGAAAAAATGTAGAGGAAAGATATAGTAATCCACTAAAAGGAACTCAAGGAGGTATTAGTTATATTAAAATTTAATTATGGATAATTTCCCAAAAGGACTTGCAAGATTTTTAAGTCTTATGTCTGCCTTTGTTTTAGGTGCCTATGTTACCCAAGAGTTTAGATTTGGTCAACCAGTCGAATTTTATAGGTATTTTTTGACCTTTATGTTCGGTTGGATGTTTTATCTTCAAGGATATAAAAACGATGAAAAATGAAAAGATATTCAGGTTATTTAATTATTGGTTCTGAAACCAGATCCATTGAGGTTATTGCAGATACGGTACATCCCGACTCAGTTTGTGCTACTAGATTTCATAAGAAAGTTAAATCAATGAGTGAGTTTGGCTCTCCTGAAACTATCTTTGAGTTGGTTGCCCAATACCCGTCGGATAAATTAATTATAGACTCGATTGAAGAAATCGAAGAAGATGATATTTATAGAGATGACCAAGACAATTAAAGTTACTAAAAGTCAACTAAAACAAATGATTAAAGAATCATTGAGTATTAGTTTTGATGTAAATCAATTACCCAAGTATACACAAGAAGTTGTGAAATTAATACATGATGGTAAGAAGTTTGGTAATCAATTATTAAACATTATTAAAGATTTGAGTGTCGGTGAGATTCTTAACGATGTTCAAAAATACCAAAAAATGTTTAGTGAGATTGACACAATGGCAGCTCATTATTATAAGAAGTCAAATCAATATTATGATATTCATTCGGCACTTGAGGGTGATGAGGAGAATGAGGAACAAATAGATGAGTATTATCATTTGGTTTCCGATTTGGACACACTTGCTAGTGACTTAGATGATATGAAGAATATGTTTGAAACATTGATGGAAATGATTAGTGATGGACCGGGTCAAATAAAAGACAAGTTAAGTTATTTTGACAAACAATACCCAAGTCAAACAATAAATGTTGGTGAACCAAATAAAACTCAAGAATATGAAAATTAAAGTAACAAAAGAACAATTGGATAAAATGATTATGGAATCTCTTGACGAGAAGATTAAATCGGACATCGAGGAAACGCTTGAAAATATGAGCCCTGAAGAAGATCTTTTTGCACCAACCCCACAGACAAAAGGAACAATTAGTATTGAAAAGTTACTTACGCCGGGAAGATTCTATAAAGGAGACGACGTATAAACTAAAACTCTTATAATACATATATAAATCCCTTACAAAAAATAAGGGATTTTTTATTTTGTTTAGTCGATAAAATTACATATATTTTAACATGAGGTGCTATGGGTTTATTGAATATAAAAATAGTATAGAATGGAATTTATCAAATAAGTTTCAATTAGACTCCGATTTTTTTATAGATTGTGAACGTATAGGTTTACCCATCGACGTCTCAGATAGTGTGTTAGAGTTCAACAAAGGTACCGCACATTTACATTCCTATCTCACATATAATCAATTCAAAACATTAATTGAAAACAAAGAATTTGTTGAAATAAAATATCGAATGATTCTTAGTTTTATGAGATGTTTTGAAGAAGTCAAATGTCCCGCCAGATTAGTATTCTGGTCGGTTTTAATATAAAATGTCACAAGTAGTCGAAGCTTTATTTGTTAGTGATTTACATTTAGGAAGTAAACAATCAAACGTTGATAAAATCATATCATTGTTAGATGATTATATACCAAAACATTTATTTTTAGTTGGTGATATTATTCATGGTTGGATATTAAATCTAAAGTGGAATCCCAAACACTCTATTGTCTTAAATAGAATTGATTATCTTTCTAAAAATGGAACAAAGGTAATATGGATTCCCGGCAATCACGATAATTTTATGAGAGATTTCAAATCACTTGGAAACATTGAAATTCATAATGAGTATGTTTGGAACGATACTTTAATTACTCATGGAGACCTTTATGATGGTATTGTGTGGTTGAAGAGAATTACCCCAAGATTTAGAATGATTAAGTTTCACGAAGAATTAAACAAACGAGCAATCAAATTGGGTTGTAAATCAATCATATGCGGACATATCCATAGGTCTGATGACAAAGTGGTCGATGGTATTAGATACATTAACACAGGAGATTGGGTTTATAACAATAGTTATGTAACTTTCAACGATGGGAAATATGTTCTCCACAGACCAAAAATAAAAAAGATTCCATATTATTTTGATTATTCAAAATTTAATTATAAATTTGGGTGTAAACAAGAACTAAATGGACAAATTCAATTACGTAATTGCAAGAAAGTGGAACGATGATAGTAATGAACTATGTTATTATAGATATCTTAGTGACATATTTTACGGAGACATTGAAGATGCTAAAAACACTTTAGAGTTTATCAAAGGCAGAGCGGATGATGATAAGAAACAACAATATCAAATCCACAAAATTAATGATAAACCAATAAAATAAACAACATGACACCATCACATTATCAAGAACTTCAAAGACAATCAGATGTAATCGATGCACACAAAAAAAATAGTATGAAATTTAATTTCGAACTAGAAGTGTGGACAATATCTAAGTTGTTAAATAAATTGGAGGAGAATAAATTTGTAAAGCTCCCACACCAAAGACCATTAACACTTAAAAAGAATTCATCCAAAAGATTTATTGAATCGGCACTTAAAAAAGATTTACTTGTACCTTTTACCTTCGCCAATATTCAATCAAGTTTTTCTTGTTCAATCGGTCATGAGGATATGACCTTCTTTAGAAAGTATCTAAATAAAGGTTACGAATTATCTATTGAAGATTGTCAACATAGAATGGCAAGTTTAGAATCGGTTACAGATGATGATTTTGTTGGTGAATTTGAAGGTAGGAAAGAAGAATTTTTAAATACAAAAGTTATCATTCTTATTTTAAAATACGCAACAAAAGATGAATTGATTAGAAAGTTTGGTAGAGTTAATAGTGGTAAAACCGTTACTAACGACAACTTAATTTGGGGTGAGAATAATTCATTCAATGACTACATTAAAGAACGTTTTATTAATGATGATAGGTTATTACGTCTATATAAAACAAAAAAGAAAAGTGAAACCATCGAAAGGATTCTATATGGTAACGTGTTGAAAATGATTAAGGTGTGTTCATCTCACGATGATATTATTAATTCATCAAGCACGGGCGCCGACCAAATGATGTCATTTGTTAAAGATAATATGGATACCACTCATTTCCAAAACATTGTTGGGTTATTCGATATGTGGTATGAATATATTAAAGACAACCCAACCAAAGATTCATTTACAACTCAATCGAATCTGTTCTTTATTTTACACATCTTAAATAAAAAAGAATTAGATATGAGTAAAGATAAGGTTAATAATATTCTTGTAAGATTTACCGACTCTCGTTCAAGATCTGAGTCAAGATACATTGAAATTTTAAATACAATTGAGAATGAAGAATAATGAGATGCAACAACACCTCATTAAAATCTTTAATCGATACTCAATGAGGAAAGATGTCACCAATCGATTGATTGTTAACACCGACACCTATGAATTTAGAGATGACGTTACTGAAGAAGGTCAATGGGGTTACTATAATTGGGTATGTAAAGAACTAAAAGTAAAAGATAGAATCACTCGTTCACATGGGATGGATAGTGAATTGGCGTTATCTAAAAAAGTTGGTGGTCACGATGAAGAAACATTCTTTGAACGATTTGGTTATGTGGTTCAGAAAGGTACAAATAAAACTGATTTAACACTTGATGGAGATTCATTTGCATCATTGAAAGGTGGGGCAAAGATACAATATGGTTTACATGTTCTTAATAAATTAGTACAAAGAGTTCAGGATTTATTTCGTGATTGGATTTCCACTTTTGAAAATAATTTCGTATCTTTAGAAGAAAGAAGGAACTATGCAAACATCATCATTAATAAATTAAACGATAGGGATGAAAGATATTTTCTTTTAAACTATTTTTTGAGAAAGGATGAGAACATACCTTTTTTAATTGTTAAAGATGTGTCAAGTGGAATCTATTATCGAATTAAATACGATACTTTAATTAACATATTAGTTGATAACATTGAATTTTACACAACAAAAGATAAGGTTAAGATTGTTGCGAGAATCAATATGGGAGATAAGTCCGAAGTTGTTTTCGAATTTGAACCAAGAACAGATAAGAACAATGCTTTGTTAATGCACGGACAAAGCAAGGTAATAATAAACGTGATTAAATATTATAATATTAATGTCGAAGAAACTTATGAACAAGACTCCAATTAGGTATGCTGGCGGAAAAACGAGAGCCATTAAACACATCATACCTTATTTCCCAACAGATTTAACGAATGTGATATCACCATTTATGGGTGGTGGGTCTTTGGAGGTTTACTTAACAAATTTAAACATCAATGTTCATGGGTTTGATATCTTTAAACCATTGGTTACATTTTGGGATGAGATGATTAATGACAATCAAAACTTTGTTAATTTCTTAAGAACAATCGAACCAACAGCGGAGAATTATAAAGTAGTTAAAGATAAATTAGTTAATTGGGAATACACTCAAGAGATGTTAAAAGGTTGGAAGACTGACTTTTATATTAGAAAAAACCCAATCACATTAACCCCTGTTGAGATTGCATCTTATTACTATTTCAATCACAACACATCATATGGACCAGGTTATCTTGGTTGGCCATCTTCAGTTTACTTAACACAAGCTAAGTGGAACAAAATGATTGATGACATTTCTAAATTTAATGGTAGTAAACTACAAGTTTCACAATCAGATTTCTCTGATGTTATCACTGGTCATCCGAACGATTTCATTTACTTAGACCCACCTTACTTCATGGGTAAAGATAGTGATAATAAAATGCACGCTGCGATTTATCCAATGAAGAACATACCAGTTCATCATGAAGGATTTAATCATGAGTTGTTAAGAGACTTACTACATTCACATCCTGGCAAGTTTATTATGTCATATAACAATTGTGAAACGATTAGAGAATACTATAAAGACTTTAGACTCGAGTACCCAACTTGGAATTATTCGATGGGTAATGGAGAAACAAGAATCGGAGAGAACAGAACAAGAGAGGGAATTGTAAATCACAAAGAGTCTCACGAAATATTAATTATTAAAGAGTAATATGATTAACAATATTGAATTGATTAAACCATTGTTGGACTTCGATAACGAGGGAGACTTCTATATGCTATATGTTTTTAAACGTAAGAAGGATCAACCCGAAGGTGAGAAAGATAATCACCAATCAGTTCGTACAATTAAATCATATTGTGTCACATCAATTGAGTATCTCGAAAAAAGATACGATGAGGTTATCCAATTATGTGAGGTGTTTAATGCGAGAGCATATATTCATGTGGTAAAACAAAACCATAAAGATGTTTCATTGAATATGATTACTGAAATTGTAACTCGTATTCAATCGGGACAAATCAATCAACAACACGTATTCGATTCTGTTGTTGGTCAAATTAAAACAACTGAAAAGAGATGGATTATTGATGTGGACGACAAAGATACAAAAGAATTGGTGAATATTACTTCACTCATTGGTTCGTTAAGACCTGAAGGTAGTAAACTCGAAGCGTGTTTACCAACAAAGAATGGTTATCACCTAATAACAAAACGATTTGATGTTATGGAATTTAAAAAAGAATATCCGAACATCGATATTCAAAAGAAAAATCCAACTTTATTATATTATCCAAACAGTTTAAATTAAAAATTATGAAAAAATTCAGCTGGTATTTATTTTCCAGAAGAAGTTAAAGAACAACTAAAAGAGTATAGAGAGGAAATGCATTGTGAATATAGTGGTTTACCCTCACCAAAAGCATATGAACGAGTTAATAATTAAATTTAAAAAAATACTACAAGAAATCT
>Ga0181356_1001353_pt1 | contig 10705 bp, 20 predicted proteins | sample Fa13VDMM110SN_FD_130104 | JGI IMG/M metagenome (GOLD analysis project Ga0181356, IMG submission 130104) | Freshwater viral communities from Lake Michigan, USA - Fa13.VD.MM110.S.N | ecosystem: Environmental > Aquatic > Freshwater > Lake | place: USA: Michigan | collected 2013-09-24 | reverse complement strand
CTTTTGAAATTACAGAGGCGCAGAAGTTGTTTTATTTGTTCATCTGATTGATCATAAGTTTCTTTTATGTATTTGATAATCTGTGTCTTACTGACCCCACTGACGGCGGCTTTCATTATTTCATATGCCAGCGCGTTTTGTTCCAACTTTAAAAATGCAGGTTAGATAAAATATAGTGGATAAAAGCGCCTATGGCAAGTGGAAGCAGCAGCATTGATTTTTGCGTGTACTTTTTTCACAAGTTACGGTCTTGGTAGCTACTTCTTGAAACCCAGTGGAGCACAACATGGCAAGCGATTCCTCCGCAAAAACCCACCTTCAACAGTACATTACGGAACGATTACCACAGTTAACTCAAGGGTATTTTGAAAATCCTGAAGACCCTCCGTCAATTGCAGATGATCGTCGTTACATGCCGTTGAGTCCGCTTTCTTACAAAGTTTAGGCGCTTTTAAATCACGGCTGTTAGAATTACGTCATAGATTGGGCCTTTTGATGGACGCCGATGCCCTGAGTTTATCTGTCGATCAGGAGTTTGCTGTGCATGCAGCGGCTTTTGCGATTAAAAACCTGGACCGAGACGAGCTAGAAGAAGCGTTCATTGACATGCTCCATCAAAAAATGATGGATCGTCAAATGTTCTTTATGGTTCTCAAGGAACATGGTATTGACGCTGACATCACCTTCAACTATCTCACCGAAAACCAACTCTCTTAATAGCAATGGCCGTCACTCGCACAATTAAAGGCACCCTGGACAGACTGCAAGTCAGTGCCGGTTCTGAGATCACTTACGTTGGCCCTACTGCTGCGGGTAATGTTGGCGACTTAACCAGGGGTTTCCGCGTAAATCCTGCAGCCACTGGAGACATTATTGTCACAATTGACAAGAGCTCTGCTCTGAACGACATTGAAATTTTTAGGGAAGATTCCTATTCGGCAGGCTCTGCCCCCACTGGATACTTCAAATATTTTAATATCGCCAAGGCCGGCAAAGAAAAAGGCGTCGTGGCTGTGACCGTTACTGACGCAACAAAGGACTATATTGTCTTGATGTCGTTTGATAGTTACAGTGAAGCCTCATACACCGGCAGCGTCGTTATTCCCTGATCAATACGTCAGCCCGTTCCTTAGCGACGTTGCTGTCCGCTTAATCAAAACGTACACTGTGGCCAGGACTGAAATCGGTCTTGGCCGTTTTGCTAGCTATAAAACTGAACATGGTGAGTGGCGCATTGGCTATGGCAGCAAGCGCATCGGCAAGGTGTGGGCTGGACCGCATTTTAAAACAACACAAAAAGAAGTTGATGCTCAGTTAATTAGAGACCTAGAAGATTTCTGCGTTGATTTTTCTAGTTATGTTTACATGCCGCTCAACGTTAAAAAGCGTGCGGCAATTGTTGGTTATGCGCACAGCGTCGGCTTGATTGCATTTAAGCAATCTAACTTATTGAAGCTTATTAATGAGCGTGCGACAAAGAATGCAATCATAAAAGAGTGGAGTCCGTTTATAAATCCTGAATATAGATACGTCAATTCCTTATTAAAAAGGCGCCGCAGGGTTGAACTAAATCTCTACCTGGCGCCAGACGCTGAAGTTCCTCTTTTTACTGAGCACAAGTGTCCGCTGAAGCAGTGTCTTCTGAACCTTGGCGAAAGTTACATGGGAACACCAAACCAAATCAAAGCAATAGAATATCTTGAGCGGAAACTCCTGGAGTGGGATCCGTCCGAAGAAACTCTGCGGCGGTTTTGGAGATACTGGAATCAAGAACAGGGGGGATTGGGTTCGCCTCGAAGCCTCTAGTGTTTTGCAACCAATCCAACATATCTATTAACTGCAGTTCAGGAGAGTAATTGCGTAAGATCTCATCGGCGTCCATTAACTTTGATCTGCAGATTGCGCTAATGCAATTTTAAGCAGTACCAAATATCCAATCAAGTCTTGAACAACATCTTCATCACTGGCGAGTAAACCGGCTCCTTTTTGAATGCGGTTTAGTTTGTCGTCAATACGCACAAGAAGCTGCTCTACCGTGCTTGCTTTGCTAAAAATGCGTGAAGGGTTTAACGCTGAGTCACCGTATTTAGCATTTTTTTCTAAGAGCAATGTTTTAATTTCCTCACACACCTGGGCAATATTTAATTGAGTCTTAGTAAAACTCATGGGTTTATCCCTGGCAGAATGATGTTATGGAACCAAAGGCTAGCACGAATTACGACGTTGATAATCGTCGCCAGGGCATGAAAGGTGCTGTAGATGACCAATCGGGAAAACGTGCGTTAGCAAAATCTCTTGCCGAACGCAGGATACAGCAGCGCTCTACGTTTACGCAAGACAGCAAAGAGGACGGCCACTTCATTGCTTCAGGACCTGGTGACGCCACTTACAGATTTAAGAACGCGTTTGGGGCGCCGCGCAGTCCAACGCAACGTCGCCTTGAAAACGTCAATCAGTAGATTACTTTGCCAAGGTTTGAGAATACATCAACAAATTTATCAACCTGGCTAAATCCGTACTCCATTTTAGGTAAGTAGATAAAGTAACCCCAGCTATGCCCTGGGAGCGTTACTGCCATGTACTTGCCATGTACCAGATTACAACGTTTTTGGGGAATGCAAACTGGATAGTTCCAAATATTTTGATTAGTACGCATTAATTCAGGATTTGTTGTAAAAAATAGTGCCTCTGGTACGTTGCGTAACTTCCATTCACGCTCTAGTCGGTTAAACCAAGCGTGCGATGGCGACCACTTGCCTCTACTAAGCGACCATCTGATGGTGCCACGCTCTTTATTATGAGAACATCTTCCGTAAGTAGGAGGAAACAAATACGTGGTTCCTGTCCAAGGGATATCAATATTTAAACCATCTTCTTTAAGGGTATAGATTTGTTTTGCTTTTAGGAATTCATTATTTGCGTGGTGCGTGGAACATGGATCTAAATCAATGTCCCCTATGACCGCGTCAATATAAGGAAGATACTCGACTGGTGTAAGCCAATCCTCCTCAATGTGGCGTATTTTTGCTAAGAATTGAGTTTTAGAAAGCCAGGGGCGTATTTTCACGTAATGGTGAGTTTTGACGCAGACTTTTCGCGGTTGTAGTGTACAAGCGCCAGGTGCTCTTTATCCTGGATGATGAAAAGCGCTTCTTTTTCAGGATCTAGTGCCTCTGCCCTGGCGATGGCCTTTCGCATTACTTCTGCAGGACCTTCTAACTCCTGGCGGCTGAGGTCATCAACTGCTGAAATCAAACAATCTACCGATAAAAAGAACATTGAGTCCTCCTCTTTTTCTGCATCGGGAACATACACAATGGTGCCAGGGCCCTCTTGTGCATAGAATTTTTCATAGAAATCGCACATGTCTGCGCAGATACGTTCAATCGTCAGTTGCGTCAGGATCCGTTCCTCCGGTGCTGGGTTCGCCAGGTTGAGTTTCGACAGCAGCTTCTTGCGTTGGTTGTTCATTTTTTATGTACTCAGCAAGTCCTGAGCGTTGGAGGGTTTGGCGGATCTTGGGTAGTGGCTCATAAATGACCACTGCTTTGCCCATGTTCCCTATTTTCTTAACTAGTTTACCGTTTTCATCTTTAACTTTGGTCAGTTCGCCTTGCCGTATAAGGTATTCGGCTACACAACGGTACCGTCGTTTTGTGACAAGATCAATGTCCGGGAACTTCTCACAGATGGTGGCAGGTTTCATGTCGCTAAACGTTACCCTAATTTGATCCGCCAGGGAGAACCCAAGAATTAGATCATTTGTACTAGTCTCATATGTTTTTAGTAGCTCAAGGTAACGGCGCAGATCAGGCGTTTTAAAACTACCGGAGAGAGGAATGAACATGCTCACCTGCTCAGCAAGTGAAGGTCGCATGAGGTTTTCGTAGTTATCAACAGTGACAGTATCAATATCAAGTCCCGTGAAGCGGTAGCTAAGGTATTTGGTGGCTCTGGCAGGTGTCACAGGAGCTACCCCTTCCGTGAGTAGTGCTACCCCATCCGTGAGTGGTTCTTCTTCCTGCAGAAATAGATCTTCTTCCACTGGTACAAAGTTGCTGGTTGTTACAGCTTACCTTGTTTTTTGGCTTTTTCTACTTGCTGGCGGTGATCAATTCGTAAAACCCACTCTGCGTAATCACGTTTCTTTTCCATGTGTTTAAGATCACCAGGCTTTGGTCTCCCGCCATAGTTGCAGGCCTGCCATAAAGCCGTGGCTATTAATCGTTGTTGTTGAGTCATCAGTGTTTTCCATAGCACATCGGTGGACACTTTTGACAAAAGGAGGCTAAACTCATCCATAGAAGTGCACTCCTTTTTATGTCCAGGCCCATCACTGTCGCTGAGTTGCTTTTGGTTCTGATCTTGGGACCCTTGGGAGTTGTTGGTGTCCAACATCTTTATGGATTCGTAACTGATAAAATTAGCATACAAGTGCAGATTAAGAAGTAAGAATTATGGGTGGCTCACCTCCGACTACAGTTATGCCATCTCCCACTTCTCCTACGGTTTACCAATCGGTAATTCCTAAGGAGAGTTTTGCGCACACTGCGGATTACTTGGCGCGGCTTCAAAGTCAAACACAAACGGCTCAAGACACATTGTACGCGCAAGCAGGCACCCCAGCTCAGCTCAGGGCGCAAAATGCTGGCGTGAATATGCAAGCTGCCGGAACTTACCTATCCAGCCTGCCCACTGGAGACAAGTACACCCGTGCAACCAGCGGTGTCGATAACAAGTTTGCTCCTGCGCAACAAGCAGCAGCTACTAATTTCTCACAATCACAGCAAGATTATGCTGAAGCTCTGAGCCGCGCTGGTGACAAACCTGCGCAAGTTGCAAAAGAACGTCCCTCATGGGCAGAAGGCGCAGGGTACTCGTAAAAGCGACAAGTTAAAACGTCTCAGGCTCAGCGTCTGCAATGTACTCCATAGGGAGCGGGTACGGATCAAACTGCTCTATGGGCGGCTCGTTTTGCGGTTCTTCAACCCAATCCGTGTACACATCTTTTAACACTGTGTAGGTTTCGGCGGGAACGAGCATTACGTCTTCTCCGTCCTCCCGTTGAATCCTGTAGTGTTCTTTATTGACTTCGATGTCTTCCAGGATTTGCTCGAAAGAAGCTTCCAACTCTTGAAACGTAACAACTTTCATGGGATTCTCCTGGATTTAAACAGGTTAGCAGATGTTTTGTTACGGTGAAACTCCTTCTCGCGTGTACCCTAGACCACTAACCGCTGAATAAGGATAATCGCTCCTTCTTTTGATCACTGCTAAATCACCAAAATCTAGGGCTGCCCCTGAGCCTTCAGTTATCAAACCAAAATCAGTGGATTCTGAAAGTGCTTCATTAACATAACGCCAATCGCCATTGACGGAAAATAACGTAAGTGAATAAGTAGTGGTTAGATAACGAATATCGTTCGTTATCAGCATTATGTAAGTGCCAGGATCAAGCTGTTCGCTTGGGTAGTCGTGTGAATAACCATCGTTTCCGTCAGAAGAATCTTCTTCGTTCAGACCCGTTTGCTTATAAACATAACCTTCATCATTGATAGGAAGTTCCCGACGATGCGTTCCATTCTCTACTTTGTAAAAAGAAACAATTGTGTTTCGATTTGTATTTGATTGATATGAGGTAGGGCTGTAATTCTGTGAAAGAAGCAACGCCCTTGATTTGTTTAGTGTTAGCTTGTAAAATGTGGATTGAATCCGAGTGTTGCCACCGTGCGTGCTTGTTAGTGTCAGCGATTTAAAAATATCAGAAAAATCACCAAGATCTTGCGCAGTATTAATTGAATCCCCTGTCCGTGAAGGCAAGGGATCACTTCCAAAATATGACGTAGGACCATAAGCTACAGGCCCACTTCCCCCAGTAGGGTAGGCTTGTACTAATCCCAAATTGTAATAACCTGAGTTAGCAGGAAGTGTTGTTAGAAACCTGGCCATCTTCTGTCATTAAACCAGTGTAAAGACCGTCAGTGCGGCCACTAGCTTGATACTTTTCTTCCATCACTTTAGCACGATCGGGATACATGCCTTCTTCTTCAACAGTTTCAATTGTTTCAAAGCTTAGCCTTTTCTCCAAGCAACGTAGCTCAAGGGTTGCTTCTTCTTTATCCTCAAACCATTTGGTCCAATGATTGGTGCCACCAATGTAAACATGGCCTGCATATTGACGTGTTTCTTCGTGGTAATTACTGGGCAGCACTCGGCTGATTTTGGATGTGGGCTTAGACATTTGCGGCTCTGGCATGATCAAAGATGTTCCCGTAACTTAAGTTCACAACGGGAGCTTTTGTAGGGACGGGAATTGATTCTAGCTCACGGAGAAGCAAATGAAGTGGATTACAACACAACATATCGCAACCCGGTTGGTGGAACACGCGCATCCGTCCGGTGTAACCCCTTGATGTCCAGAAGGCAACCCGTGCTGCCGATTGGATTCGACCGCTGTGGGCGGGGCTTGGCATGTACGCGGCTGTTTCTGTGTTCTTCTTCTTCGTGGCGCCGATCCATGGCCAACACATGGTTGCTTTTTTAATTTCAACCTTCTCCCAAAACTTCTTGACCTGCCAGTAGGTGTCGAAGCTGAAGTTTTTTACGTCGATAGCGCACCTGCCATTTTGGATTTCCTCCATGCAATCAAGGCATTCATACATCAATCCAAACTTTCCTTTGTGGCCGGGCTGTTTCTTTTTGTGCCACAGGCAAAGGATGTCTTCATTTTTTCTTAAGATTTCGCTTGCTTCATGAGCTTCTTCAGGAAATTGATTTTGGATGGCTTCACTGTTCTTAAGAAGAATTTGAGAAAAATTGTCAGTCATAAGCCTCGTAAGCGCAGATCCGCCGAACAATATGGTAAGGGATTTTGTATTGCCGCGCAAGGGCAGCGTACGTTTTGTTCTCCATGTGCGCAGCCCGCAACTCCTTGACCACTGCTGGAGTGATGAGGCTTCCTTTGCGTTGGCCGCGCTCGAAGCACACGTCTGTTTTGGAGCCGAAGTAGTAGTGGTTTGGGTTTAGGCAGTGTGCTGACTTGCATTGGTGCCGTCTAACCACTACAGGTTGAGACTCATCTTGATACTGATCGACTGCTGCCATCACCAAGATCCGTGCATCCCGTCCTTTATACAGGGGCCTTGAACTGTGACTGGTTGTAAACCCCTGCAGCTTGCTGTGATTACTGGTTTTGAGGCACCAACAAGCTTCTGCCCCCAGCTGGGACTGAAACCGATTCAGAACGCTGACAAAAAACAGGAGGTTTTGCTCGGTCAGGTAGTTTTCTTTGAAGAAATCCAGGAGCTGCATGGTAGGGGTAAGTTGCGTACCAATTAAAACTAGGTCAAAACGGTTGCGGTGTCAAGGGTCTCGGGGTAGGGGGTTTTAACGTACAGAGTATGCGATTATTTGCCCTTTTACTCTATTAAAGAGAATTGGTGGTTCTAACTTGTAAAGAACATTGGTACGTAACAAAAGTTGCATACGGATGTTCTTTACAGGTTAGAACCACAACTCTCTTCATTAAGAGTAAACCCACCTTAATTTGGCATACTCTGTACGTCCAAAAAAATCCCTGTCATACCAAGCGATTTGCGGTAGTACATCCTTACCCCCTAACGATAACAAGAACCGTTTTCACTACTTTATTAACGTAACCACCCCATTTATGCCCCTATCTCACTCTTAGCGCAGTAATACTCATCATATTGCTGTGCATAAGCGGCGGCACAATGGTGCGGCTCGACATATCGACACATAGAACCGGAAGCATTACAAACCCTGTGCACCTGATTGCCATGTCCATCTTCACCAATTTCAATCGTTGTTCCATTCGGAAACTCCTGAATAACCCTCATAACCTTCATCATTGCCAGTGATACAATTGTAATAACGATAAAGCTAAAAGTTGTGGCACCGGGCAATCCTTATTCTTACCGAAACATGTTTGGCAATGATTTTGTCAATGCATTAAAAGGAGGGATCAACACTACTGGAAATGTTCTTAATACGCTTACAAGTGCAGCACGTGCTGCAACAAAAGGTCCTTACGACGATTGGCTAAACGCACCAACTGCACAACAACTAAGCGGCCGTCGTGGTCAAACTCCCGCTTCCCGTGGCCAAGTTTCCACCGCTGGCGCCGGACCCAATGGTCCTAACCCCAACGCCATAGTTCAAGGTCAAGACGGAATTGGTGAAGAGTACCGCCAACGCATGACCGCGTACAACAACCAAGCACTCCTTGCGCGTCAATCTTTGGAAGGTTATGATCCCTCCAAAGGCCCCCTACCAGGCGCCGCCCAAGAAGCCCAAGACCAAGGCATGGACATCTGGAGGGGACTGAACGCCAGCACCAAAATGGTCCAACCAGGAGGCGCTGTAGGCACTTTCAACCCCCTGATGCAGGGACGTGGTGACGTACCCTCAATGGAAGAACTATGGAAGGGAATGGGCGGTGGCGCACCGACATCAGGACCTGGCGACGAAGCAATTAAAGCGGCTATGGCAAAAGGCCAATACAATGCACCCGCCGGCAGCCCCAACCCTTTTGGTCAACCTGCCAACTCAGTACCCGCCCCTCCTCAACAACAGGGCAACGCAATTAGTGGCGCTTTTGCCCCCGCTCAAGCTGAAGCAGCAAAATATACCGCTGGCGCAACCGGGATGCCAAATCTTCCTACAACCCCAGAAGCACAACAACGTACACCTGGCACTGATTTCTTAGACAGTAAAGTAGGCAGACTAATAGAAACCTTAGGAATTGGAAAGATTATTAACGCAACGTACGGTTTCTAATAACCATGACATTTGTACCTGTAATCAAAGAAGGAACTTATCGTGATCCCGATGACGGCAAGACCTACAAAACAAATCCACACCTTCAAGAAGGTTGGCGTGGATGGAATCCTGACTTTACTTTTGCATTAAATAAAGCAAAAATGTGGCAGCAGCTTTCTTCTGCAAGCCAAGATTACTCTCAATCAGGAACTGACATCCCCAACTTCAGCGAAGGATCCGGGGGTGCCTACAGTGCTGGTTCAAACCAATCACCACAAGGGTTTGATTATCAATACCAAACCCCCTTCAATATCGGCGGTGCGCCCAGTTTTGACATTCCACAAGGTCAAGGGGCGTTAGGGGGCCGCAGCGGCGAGCAACTCCTTCGTCTTCAACAAGGCAGCGGCAGCATGCGAAACCAAAAACTTCTAGAAGAACTTGGCCGCCGTGGTATCATGCCTAGAGGCATAGAACTTCCCCCAGTGTGACCGTGCCTACGCACCTAATCCGCAGTTGGGCAGCAGAACTTGCCAAGAAATTGCGCAACGATGACAGCTACGATGACTGGGACGTAGCCATGGAGCCAATCCCTGGTGACAAAACCTGGGCCACGTGCAAAAAGTGCACCTGTAGAATGGAAGGTAAGAAAGAAAAAACATGAGCCAGACTACTGCACAACTTATTAGCGGGACCTCTGCACAGAGCCCTACATTTGGTGCCACAACCGTAACAAGTCTCAACGGTGGCCAACTGGCTGGCACCAGGAACCGCATCATCAATGGTGACATGCGGATTGACCAGAGAGGCGGCACAATTACTTCGCCCACTGGAACAGTTGCATACGGAATTGACCGCTGGCGCATTGTCAGGTTCAACGACACCACTGGAACTTTTACGCTTCAACAAAGTACTACCGTTCCTGCTGGCTTCACAAAGAGCGGTCTGATTACAGTAACTGCCGCGCAAACGTCTGTGCCATCAAATGGATTGTACAGATTTGATCATTTAATTGAAGGCTTAAATACTGCCGACCTTGGCTGGGGTGCAGCTGGTGCTCAATCAATTACCATAGGGTTCTGGGTACGCTCTAGTATCACTGGTACTTATGGCGCTCGTGTCTGTAACAGCGCAGAAACACGTTCTTACGTATTTCAATACACAATTAACGCCGCTAACACTTTTGAGTATAAATCCATTACAATTCCGGGCGATACAACTGGTACATGGTTGACTGATACGGGAATAGGTATTGGACTTAATTTTGATTTAGGTTCTGGCTCAAGTTTTGAAGGTACTGCCAACGCCTGGAACGCAAGTAATGTTTCTCGCGCATCCAGCAACATTCGCTTGATCAGTACCAACGGCGCCACCTTCTACATCACCGGCGTCCAACTTGAACCGGGGTCCGTCGCAACTCCTTTTGAGCGCAGGTCGTATGGGGCGGAGTTGGCGTTGTGTCAGAGGTATTACCAGCGCACAACAGCAGAAACAGCTTCTGCAACTTTAGTAACCGGAGTCGTTTGCAGTGGGGCAACTTCGGGGAATGGTGGCTTTAATTTAATTGGTGTAATGCGGACAACTCCAACTTTGGATAGTAGCGCTGCAAATACATTTGTTTACAGTGATGGCGCTACGGGTACAGCCTGTACTGCAATTTCTTTGGCAGGGTCACAATCAAACTCAAAAATAGCTGCAATTAACTTTTCCACTGGTGGAGGTTTAACACAATTCCGATTATATAGAATTGAGGCTAACTCAAGCACAACCGCGTTTCTTGGTTTTTCTTCGGAACTTTGATCATGTATCAACTCACCACCGACGGCACCATTCTCCGCCTTGCTGACGGCGCTTGGATCCCCCCCGACCCCGCCAACACCGACTACGCCGCCTACCTGGCCTGGCTCGAAGCCGGCAACACCCCAAG
>Ga0181356_1001351_pt1 | contig 10708 bp, 13 predicted proteins | sample Fa13VDMM110SN_FD_130104 | JGI IMG/M metagenome (GOLD analysis project Ga0181356, IMG submission 130104) | Freshwater viral communities from Lake Michigan, USA - Fa13.VD.MM110.S.N | ecosystem: Environmental > Aquatic > Freshwater > Lake | place: USA: Michigan | collected 2013-09-24 | reverse complement strand
TTCCTTGAATATTTGTAGTTGCGGTTGATTTACCAATGACAGTAGACGTTGTTGTAACACCCTGACCTATGGTTAATGCACTACTGTTGCCATCTATAGTAGTACATCCAGCAATTGTATTGGCATTTAGTGTTATTCCACCAACATTACTTATTCCTAAAATTTCACACGTATCACCTATACTGTTTAAAAGCATTCCTGATCCGCCATTCATTTCTAAAACATTAGGAGATGTAATAGCAAAATTATTCATGTTTAGATTCCCTGTAGATACACCAGCAGAACTAATATAAGGACTTGTCCATGTTACAGCAGTTCCTGTAGAAGTAATATTTTGTCCAGATGATCCTTTACTGTTGGTAGAATCTGTGATTGTAGTTGGTTTTATGTCGCTCATGGTCATTTCACATAACGGAAAATTTACTATAATATTAGACATATAATATAGTGTAATATATTATATAAAAAAAACGATTAAATTAAACAGGGGAGAACAACTGTAAATAATATAGGGTACCAGCAACACTAATAGGTAAATAATTACGAGAAAACTGCTTAGTTGCTAAAGAAGTGTCAGCAGGTGTAGAGAAATTCAGAACATTGTCAGTGACTCCTGCTTTTTGAACACCAGTCAATGTAAGAACCGCACCACTCGTATCTTGGTTAAACGCCAACGACGAAAGATTGCTAATAGGTTGATCCCCAGCATCACCAGCAGTAGCAACGGCGAGAACAGCCGCAAGGTTAGGAGTCACTTCAGCAGGAAGGGTTTGGAACGATGCTCGTCCAGCGGCATCTGTAGTAAGAACCTGTCCTGCTGTACCAGCAACGCCCTGCATGGTAAGTTGGTTGAACGACATGTCAAAAGTTGCCTCAGCAGAAGTAATCTGAGTTTGGAGATACGAAGTAGTTACACCGCCAGTATCTTTCACGAGAAGACCAGTTGGCGAAAGAACGGACGAAGCACCGCTAAACGCAGTAAGGTCAAAAGTCGTTTGGGGGTAATTAACTTGAATAGGAGTCGCCATATATTACCAAAAGATAAAAAATTCTAAACGAGGTTTAAAATTAAGGTGCTGTAAAAATTTGGATATAATATGTAATTCCATCTATAAGAATAGGAATGGATACGTTTGCTTTAGTAGTTAGTGCAGGAGTAGGCACTGTCACAGGACTATATGTTAAATTACCAGAATTATCTGTTGCTAAAAAAGAGTTTGCAGGGGCAGATGAAGAACTAATACATAATTTTCTGTTGGTTATTAAAATAGATGAATTATCTACACCATCTTGTATAAATATGTTTGGATCACCACTACCAGCAGAAGTAATTACAGTAGAACCATTATTAGATTGAACTGCACACACTGCTCCTAATCCTTGTTTTGATAGTACAGCTGAAGCATCGCCAACTTGACTACGAATAGAAATATTGTCTTGATTTAGTATACCTTGCCAACTACCAATAACGGAAGTAGACAATTCACCTAAACTTGTAATATTATTTGAATTCATGACAATAGATGAACTCCCAGCAGTGTTCCCTTCTGTTAAAACTTGGGACAGTGTAGGGACAGTGGGCGAAGGTAGACTTTTGTATTCCAAATTACCACTTATATCTGTCCCTAAAAACGAGTCTGCAGGAGGGTCAGGAGGATAAGAAGTTTCTCCTCCATCTCCTAACCGCAATTGTTTAGAAGTTAAGACGAGATGAGCATTAGCAACAACATCAACAATTTGAAGCATTGGTTTATCGTAAGGGGCAAAATCAACATCGCTCGACGATTGTAATTGAATAAAAGAACCTGTTACGTCTTGAACAAAAGAATTTGCACCATCTGCATAAGTAGACATACCAGCACCTTGTAAAGTTGTGTCACTAGCAAAAGATAAATCTTGAGAAGTAATAAGACCGTTAAAACCAGAACCAACTGTAGTTAATTGAGCTACAGCAGTAATATTATTTCCGCTCATGTCAATGGACAATGAACCTGCATTATTGCCTGATGTTAATACCTCTTCTAATGTAGGAATAGTAGGCGTAGGTATAGCAAGATATATTAAATCACCATTTACATCTGTTCCTAAATAATTATCAGCAGGAGGAGGATTTACACCACCACTAACACCTAATTTAATTTGTGTAGGCGTAATTTGTAACTGTTTATTATTTGTATTATCAAAAACTTGAACATAAGGAATACCATCATTTGCATTTGTTTTAACAAAATTACCTGAAATATCTTGAACTTGTGTTAATGCACCATTACCACTTAACTGAACTTTACCCAATTGAGAACCTGATTTCTGAACAGATAATTGTTGCGAAGACATGGTAGATGTAGAATCAATATTATTGCTTACGTTCACTTGAAAAGCATTTGTAATTTGATATTGGTTCATGTCTAAATTTGTTGATGCAGTATTACCATTTGTCATTACTTCCGCCAATGTACCTACAGAACCACCACCAACAGTTGTCCATGATAAATCACCACTTGTTCCCCCTGATGTGAGAACTTGTCCTGAAGTTCCGTACCCACCTTGACCAATAAGATTTATTTTTTGGGTTTCAACAACAACACCTTTAGACGTATTTGGATCGAATACGGTCATTTTTGCACCTTCTACATCAATGGATAGTCCAGCAGTAACATTGTCTATATTGGTAAGATTCATAGAGAGTATATTGCCATTGTAACTGTTTTCAAGAACAATAGAAGGGTTGTAAGTAGTTTTATTTAACAACGAAATTTGTGTATCGTAAATGTTAATTTCACCCAGTGTGCTTTGTTGTTGAACATACCCTTGAATAAGTATATTATTTACTCCCATTTCTAAATCAGTAGAAGCGACATTGCCTAGTGCCATAACTTGAGCAAGAGTCCCAACACCACCACCCCCTCCTCCAGATCCTGCTAATGCTAATGCCTCTATAGTATTTAATTTAGCATTTAATTGTCCATAACCGTATGCTCTACTCATAGTATGGGTCTATATTTTAATCAAATATTTTATTCGTTTTAATAAAAAATAATATATATCATAAATATATATGGCAGAATTAAAGAAAGCAGTATTTGCGGACATGGATCAAATGATTGGCGAAGGTATTCTTAAGAAGAAGCGAAAACCACGAGCAAAAGTGGCAAAAGAACAATATACTTCTCTGACAGACTTACCAATACGTAAACCAAGAAAAAAGATAGTAGAAGCACCACAACCAGTTCCTCCTGTAGTAGAAACACCAAAACCAAAAGCACCAACAGCACGAGAACGAGCAGAAAAATTGTTGGCAGACGCACAACCAAAGGCAAGAGAAAAGGCAGTACCATCTAGGGTAGCAAGATTACGAAAATCACTTCCTAAACCTGATGTGGCACCAACGATTCTTACTCCTGCACCAGTTAAAACACGCGGACGACCAATAAATCCAGACAGCAAACGTCAACGAGCACTAAAGGCAAGGGCAGAAAAGGAAGCAAGAAAAAACAAGACAACAGTATACGAACCTATTATAGTGCCTAAAAAAGAAGAAAGTAAGGTAGAATTAGAAGAAGGAGGTCAGATGTTAGTTCCTAAGAATGAAAAAACACCAAAACGATACAAGTAATTAGTTAGGATTTACAACCCAAGCAGACTTTTCACTAATAATACATTGAGGATATGTTTTCATGATAGTGACCCAACGCGAATTAATTTTTCTAATTTTAGCAATTTGTTCTTTGTCCATACCAAGGTATTGATCTAATAAATATCTAGCAGTCTTACCACCCAAGTTTTTTGGAAAAATGGTAATAGAATGACACTCGTTTAGGATACGTTTTGTGTCGAGTCCCATAGTGGCATTATGAGATGTGAATATGCATGAAGTGTTATAATGGCGACCAGTTTCAAGAATTTCATTTAACAATTTAAAAACCTTTGATTTAACAATTTTATCACTAATTACATCAACGTCATCAAAAATGGTAAGCGTATCTTTAAAATCCGCAACACCAATAGATGAATTGAGGAAAGGAGCTTCTTTAATTTTGATCCGTTTAATGTATTTAAGTTTATCTAATGTAGAATCATCTGCTAAACTACTAAAAATAAAAACTTCACGTTTTGGAAACATCTTGTGGTATTCCTTAATGTATTGTGCAGTATAATAACTTTTACCACTGCCAGATTGTCCCGTAATGTAGAGAACATTACGCTCTGTATTTTTATTAGGAATGTGTTGAATGCACTGTTCTCCTTTACACTCAAAAGTATTAAATCCATCTTCAATTGGTTTAGGAGAGATAGACATGATTCTTTTTTCTCCCACTTTACAAATCATAGAACCTTCTTCGTCGTAATTAAAATATCCACTCATCTATATAATTCTGGATATTTTATTTATTCAAACAAAACTTATTCACTTATTTTTTTTAGTAATTTTTTGGCAACTGGATTCATAATACTTAATAAACAGTCGATTACTTTCTGAATCTTTTTTCTAAAATTGGAAGGAGTAATTTTGTCAAGAGATAATAATTTGGTAGGAGAAACAAGAGTAGAAGATGCTAAACGTTCTTTTAATAATTGGACGTTGGAAACAATTTTGTCAAAATGAATAAAATGTTTTTCAGTAAGTGATAGTAGTAATTCCAAATCATTTTTTACTTTATTGATAAGACCAATTTGAGAGTTAAAAAAGATTTCTAATACTTCTAATTTAGAATCTTTAGGATTCGTCAACATGAGTATAGAATATAACCTTTTTAATGCTTTCATAGAATTTTTATGTTTATACTTTTCAATGTCGTCTGCTAGTGCTTGAACAACAGAAGCATCTTCACTTTTAGGACTTTGTTTGTAATAATAATTTTCACTTACTTCAGCAAACATATTGCCAACAGGTATGATAATGTCTAATTTAATTATAGTGTCATCTTGTAATGCTTCTACTAAAGGATACATTTTACCATCAACAAGTATTACATAACCTCTGACAATATCAGATGGAGTCCAACGTAATATAAATAAATCACGAATTAGTTTGACTTGATCTTCTCCAGTAGCATTTTTAATTTTTTCTTTATATGATTTAGAAATGAGAGGATTCTCAAGGTAATCGTCTAAATTATCTTTATCAAAATCATAAATTAACCTCTTATCTAGTCCTGCTTTAAAATCCATGAAATAGTATGATTTTTTAGGAATAGTTTCAATAACCTTTTTAAAATGATTTGCTAATATTTCTGCACGACCTTTTAGGACAGTAGATATATCATAATCAGTCGTAAATAAAAAACCACGATATTGATTACTCCCAATTAATTTAACCTTTCCCTTGACAGCAAATTTATGAATCAGGTTAGATATTTTGTTGTCTAACATATTAACTGTTTTGCTCATACATTAATCAATATATTTTTAGTTTATACACAATAACTAAAATACTGTTATACATTATGGATGATTTGAAACGTAAAGATTTGATAAAGATAGTAGATGAATACTACAAAAGTATAGGACGTATTAACCCCCCACAATTTAGAGAATATTCAAATCAAGAACTTAAGGCAACCATTAAATTATTTTCTATAAAATTTTAGTTTCTGAAAATAAAATCTTTGGGTAGTATATGTCCGTCTCTAACTATCCTTCGCAAATTATTCAGCGTACACTTACTAATGAACGTGTTGGTGGGGTTCCTATTCCTGCAGTAGCATCTGGTCCTCTAACAACAGTCAGTGCGATACAAGATGTTGCTGGAGCTACTAGAGGTTTGATACTTACACCAGGAACATGGTTAGTCAATGGTAATGGACGATGTAACTTTTCTAACACCGTTACGTCATGCGAAGTCATGTGTATTACATTTGATTATACTGGTGGAGCTCGTCAATCAGCATCAAATATATCTGTTACATCCACCTTTGATTTTACTGCTAATACAAGTGTACCATTTTCATTAAGTGACCTGATTATTGTTGCTGTAGGAACAACTGTAGATTTAACTTTTAACATTACATACACTGGTCTTATTAACGGTGGTGCAACTGTGTTAGACGCATTTGTGGTTGCTAATCGTATAGGCGACTATCCTGTGTCTATAAGCGAACAGGTAGGAAATTAAATTTATTTAAACATATTTCATTTAAACATATTTCAAAAAAACATGAAATATATTTAAAAGCAAGGATCAAAGCAAGTTGCGAAGTCAGATTTATTTTAGATTATCTTTAGATTTATGAAATATTAATAAAAATGAATAATCTTAATGAAATATTAATGAATAATAGTTGAAATGTGATGAAAATTTATAAATTATGTTAATATTTATGTAATAATTGAAACAGATTTACTATATATTATTCATTTATGTATATATATAGTGAATCTAAAGATAATCTAAACTAAATCTAGGTCGGGTATTTGCTTTTGACTCTTGATTATGACTTTATATAGGTTGAATTTGCAACTCCAATACTAGTCCCCATGTCATGAGCATCTTGTTTTAATTCTTTTGACATCTTACCATATTTAGATGTCAGATAAACATTTCGCAACACACTTACGCCTACATCTTTATTATCAAAAGCATATCGTATTACTTTTAACATGTCGTTTGATTCTGTTATTGGTTCTCCAGTTGAACATGCCCATCGTGGGAATACAAGTAGATGTGGATCTGTTTTATTCCTAATCTTTAACCACACTGTAATAATTTCTTGTAATTCTGGTGGGACATCTATTACCTGTTGTCCGTGTGCTGATTTTGTTTTGTAATTATTAAAATAGAACTTACCATTATGGTAGTAATTTAATTCTTTATTTTCTGTTGGGTCTGCAACAACCATCGTCTGATAATCTTTATTACGACGTGGTGGAAGCATAATGTAGAGTGAAGTAACTAACAAATTAAATATATTTACTAAATCTTCTGGCATTATTTTCTTTTTCTTTTTTATTTCAGGTAGTAGTTTCATCAGCTCGTCGTGTCGCTCTACCAACTTATCCATGCTCACGTTTTCCTGTTTTTCTTTTGTTTTGTCGCTCTTAAAACTTTCCTTGTTTAACTGGTCATTAAGTTCCATCATTTTTTTGTGATATATATCGTTCTGTTTCTTGAACGGTTTCTTATCTTTTAACACATTACACACGGCAATATACGAAGTCCTTCTAGTATTTGGATTATCACTTTTCTCTTCAATCGTTTTTATTACTGCCTCTGTATCTTTCAAGAAGTTAAGATTCTTTATTTCTTTTTCTCCGCTAATAGATCGTAATTTTGACATATACAATTTCTTGCTTCCTTCACTCAGAGTTGATTCAGTTCCAAAAATCTTGTCCATTATAATAATATAGATAATTATTTTCTAAATCAATTTTAATTTATTCTAAATCTAAAATGCGGAAATTAAACGAATTATATATATCTCCTAAATATATGCGTGTTTTAGAATTATTTAGTGGAACTGGTTCTGTAGGTAAAGTGTGTAAAGAACGTGGATGGGAAGTTGTTTCACTTGACCTTAAAGGTGCGGATATTAATACTAACATTCTTAATTGGGACTATACTGTTTATCCAGTTGGTCATTTTGATATTATTTGGGCTTCGCCTCCTTGTGATACATTTTCTTGTTTAAGATTAAGTCATATTGGTAGAAAATTAAAGTCTCATAATGGAGCGGTATGCACAAAAGAACTACTACAAAAAGATATTGATGAAATTGGATTACCCATTCTTCGTAAGACAGAAGAAATTTTGGACTATTTTAAACCACACGCTTATTTTATGGAAAATCCGAAAACAGGTCGTATGAAAGAGTATGTAAATCGTCCTTTTTATGATGTAGATTACTGTAAATATGCTGACTGGGGATACATGAAACCAACACGGTTCTGGACTAATGTTCAAGGATTTGTTCCTAAAACGTGTAAAAAAGATTGCGGTAATTTATTGAATGGTCGTCATAAAGCACATTTAGGTAGTAGAAAACTTGTTAAAGATGGTGAAAAGTTTATTCGTGTCAATACAAAAGAGTTAAGAGAAAAGTATAAAGATTTTAGAGATGAAAATGTAATTGTTAAAGGCGGTGGTAATAGTAGAAATGAACGATACAGAATACCTCCTGCACTCATTAACGAATTATTTAATTCAATTGTCTTACCTTCATCAGATTCATAAACTTATTACGAACCCACTGGAAATTACCCAACTCAAACAAGTATGCCCCCAAGTTTAATAATGCGATTTTTAATCTGTCCAACATATATATGAGCAAGAAAAAAACTATGCAACCACTAAGTGAAGATCAAGTTAAATCCGCCCTTGGCCCTGATACAAGGATACTAAAGTATGGCGATTTACGTAATTATGAAACCATTGATGATCTTTTACCCAATGATAATGATTTTGTTATTATTCTTTTAGAAGAAGAACAGAATAGAGGTCATTGGACATGTCTTATGAAACCTAGAGGAAAATACTATTATTTTAACAGTTATGGGTGTAAATTTGATGACGATCTTTCTGTAATTCCTCGATGCATTCGCCGTATTTTAGGAGAAGATCGTAAAGAAATTACTCGTATGTTAGACGGTAAAACGTGTGGTTATAATAAACACAAATTTCAAGCAGACAAAACCCAAGTATGCGGACGATACTGTGTCCTCGCATGCACGATGATCTGTAAAATGATGTATTCCCCTGAAGATTTTGAAGACTTTTTATTGGATAAAAAAAAGGATTCTTGTGTAGATCAACTTGTTGCTAGTTGGGTTCCTATTTAATCACGCCATTCCATTAAATAGGGCGACATAAGTATATATCTATAACTTTCTATCTGTCCATACGGTGTTTTAGAGTCTTCTTTATCTTTTGGTTTCTTCTGTTGTGGTTTATAAGAATTCAAAAATTCTACTTTTTCTCCAATACTACTATACGCTTTTAGTCGTGATTCCATGTGTCGTTTTTCTTCTTCTACACTCATATACGTTTTTTTTATTTTTACTATTTTAGGTTGAACAACAGGTTGAACAATAGGTTCTGGTTTTGACACTACTTGTTGAACCAACTGTGTTAATAACATGACCTGTTGTGTCAATTGAGCAATTGTGTCATTTTCTTTTTCTTTCTTCTCTATACAACTCTCTTTTTCTCTGTGTTTTTTAGAATCACAATGATTTACGTATGTCCCTTTATGGTGTGTCTTGTAATCGCATAACTCGCAAACATATGACGGCATCTTTATACTTTACCTATTTTTGGTTTTTAACCTCAATTTTTTTATGAAAATATTTTACACACTTTGACACGTTTTGACACGTTTTGACACACTTTTTACACACTTTTATTTTTACACATTTTTCATGAAAAAGACGAAGCAGACTCCTACTGTATATTTTCTGTTTTTCTTGAAAAATTTTAAAAATCTATAAGAGTTCTCTGAAAACAAAAAATTAGTGAATTTCCCAAAAGGGTCTTGGATTCTTGAATTTTTATGAGTTTTTTTTGAATTATAATAAAATAGCAATAATGTATGGACGAAACTACTTATTTATTTCATCAAACTCCTGAAGAATTAGCAAAATTACTTATACAACATATCGATTTTTGTCCTAATGATCTTGTATTAGAACCATTTAGAGGTGAAGGTGCATTCTACAATCATTTTCCTGATACTGTTGTTAAAGATTGGTGTGAAATCAGAGAAGGTAGAGATTTTAAGGACTATGTAGGAAATGTGGATTGGGTCATATCTAATCCTCCTTTTAGACTAGAACAACCTAATGGGAAACGAGTTAATTCTTTTTTTTATTTGGTAGATTATTATGCTTCCAGAATCAATAAAGGAATTGCTTTTTTGGCTATGGATGCTTGTTTTTCTACTCTTACTCCTATACGTCTCAAAGAACTACAAGAAAAACATAATTTATACATTCATAACATTATCGTATGTAATGTTAAGAAATGGAGGGGAAGATATTTTTTTATGGTGTTTAAAAAAGGAGAGTGTTCTTTTTACAAACATGTTATTGGTTCTTACTGATGGACTGCTGGAATAATTCTATCCATATTGCTTCTACTTCCTTATACAATTTCCTGTAATCTTCCTTTGCCTCATATCCTTCTGGCAATGGATCTTCAAATATCATATAATCAAGATACTTTAGGAAATGTTCCTTGTCCAAATTTGGAATATTCATTTTGTCAATAATGTTCTCCATATATTTACTTTAGGAGATTTATTTAAGATTTTTACGTAAAATAAATGTATTTTTTTATATTTCCCTAAAGTAGAATGGATTTTTGTAGATGTTGTAAGTTTGGACAACCAATTGAAAACTTTGTAGTCAGAGGGAACGGCACGGTGAGAACCAAAACGTGTAAAACGTGTAGCGAACACCGCAAAAAAAAAGATTATTGTCTTCATGGAACAAGGTACCACGATTGCCACCACTGCACAGACCCAATGGTTAGGAGAGCTACTGCTATTGTTCATTGTTCGCGAATCAGTGATAAGAAAAAAGGTAGAGAATGTAATTTAGATTTTACATGGGCATTTGACAATGTATGTGATATGCCTAATTGTTTCTACTGTGATGTTCCACTTCAATACATTAATTCCTACAAGGATGATTTCTGCACAGTAGATAGGACGGATAATTCACTTGGACATTTGAAAAGTAATTGTGTCATTACGTGTCGCCGTTGTAATTGTGGTAA
>Ga0181356_1001350_pt1 | contig 10715 bp, 12 predicted proteins | sample Fa13VDMM110SN_FD_130104 | JGI IMG/M metagenome (GOLD analysis project Ga0181356, IMG submission 130104) | Freshwater viral communities from Lake Michigan, USA - Fa13.VD.MM110.S.N | ecosystem: Environmental > Aquatic > Freshwater > Lake | place: USA: Michigan | collected 2013-09-24 | reverse complement strand
TTGTAAATGATATAACTGAAAATAAGGTGATTGTTGAATATCTAAAATCTACACCTGGCAGGATAGAAGAATTTACCATATCAGATTTTGAATATTTTGCAATGATTAAATTAGAAAGTTATGAACAACCTAGATAAAACATACACAGCACTCCTTCAAGACATTCTTGATAATGGGGTAGAAAAGAAAGATAGAACTGGAACTGGTACCTTGAGTGTATTCGGTAGACAAATCCGTCATAAAATGAGTGAAGGGTTTCCACTACTTACAACCAAGAAGATGCATTGGAATAGTATCGTTACTGAATTACTATGGTTTTTAAGTGGAGATACTAATATCAAATATCTTGTTGATAATGATTGTCATATTTGGGATGGTGATGCTTATAAGAATTACTTGAAGTGGTTTGATGAACAATGTAAATTATTTAAAGACCACGGAATAGTTAGAGAACCTTGGACAAAGGAGCAATACATAGAGCAAATAAAGTTAGGAAATGTGGATGCTGACTTAAGTGAGTTAGGTCCAATTTATGGTAAGCAATGGAGAAAATGGAAATCAAATTATTGGATTCCAAAGGCATGGCTCAATGAAGATGGTGAAATTGTTGTAAGAGGTGAGAATAATATTAAATTGGAATATGATGAAATAGACCAAATCCAAAACCTAATCAACGACCTTAAAACAAATCCAGACTCAAGACGATTAATGGTTAATGCTTGGAATGTAGGTGAATTAGACCAAATGGTACTTCCCCCTTGTCATTACTCATGGCAAGTTTATACGAGAGAGTTGAGTACAGAAGAAAGAAAAAAATTATGTAAGGTAGACCCAGAAACTGAATGTAGGAATGATGCTGAGGTAGAAATATATTTGACTTTACAAAATATTCCAACCAGAGCAATCTCCTTAATGTGGAATCAACGTTCAGTAGATACATTCTTAGGTTTACCATTCAACATTGCTTCTTATGGATTATTATTAACGATGATTGCTGATGAAGTAAATATGGTACCTGATGAATTAATTGGAAACTTAGGTGATGTACATTTATATTTGAATCATATTGAACAAGCCAAGGAACAGATTGGTAGAGAATTGACTCATATAGAAAGAATAGAAAAATTATTTGAAACAAACAAAGACGCAAAATCATTATTATCACAAGATTTAAATGAACCGGAGGTTATCTCTTCATTACTTTTGGATGAATTAAAAATCCCAACTCGAACAAGAGAACCATATCCACTACCAACAGTACACGTTAGAGATGGTATATTCTGTTCCTCAGTTAATGATATTATTTTAGAAAACTATCAATCACACCCAACAATTAAAGCACCTCTATCAAATTAATTCATATTTATATCAAAACATAGATATGAGCATGTTAAAAAATTACTGGGCCCCAACTCCAAAGAAATGGAAAAAAATTGGAGATGCATTGTTAGCTACTTCTACTATGATAACAGTAGGAGGAATGCTACAGTTTGAAAATCTTAAAGAAATATTTACACTCGAACAAATTAGATGGATAACTATTGCTCCAATGGTTTTAGGTGTGATTGGAAAATTTCTAACAAATTTCTTTAAAGATCCTGAAATTCCAAATTTGGAAGAATAAAAGATATATTATATATTAAAGTTATGAAAAACGAAAATTATGTACCATTTGTCTCTGAGGTAGAGACATTTAACGAAACAATGGGGAAACCCAATACCTATACCCCAAATATTCCTGAAAGAAAGGAATGGGAATTTGTATACAATTTTATTCTTGAGGAACTAGAAGAATACAAACACGCTTGTGAAACAGGAGATATTGTAGAAGTACTAGATGCACTTTGTGATATTACTTATGTTGCTACAGGAAATGGAGTTATGCTACACGGTTTAAAAAACCAATTTATGGATGCATATGCTGAGGTACAAGCATCAAACATGTCTAAAGCTTGTAAAACAGAAGAAGAAGCAATTGCTACTTGTGAAAGTGAAGCAAAACGTATTGGTGAAGAAACACATTATGAAAAAGTAGGAAAATACTATATTGTGTATAGAACTCGAGATCGAAAAGTACTTAAATCAATTAATTATTTTAGGCCTGATCTTAAAAAGTTTTTGTAATGTTAGTTCATTTTATTTGGTTAGGTGATAAAGAGATACCCAAAGAATATATTTACAACTATAATAGATGCATTAATATAAATTTTCATACCCAATTTAAAATTTGGCAGAATAATGATTGCTTAGCCCTAATAAAAGAATCAGGTTATGAAGAATATTGGTCTAAACTTAGTTTTATTTGTAAATATAATTTTCTTAAATATCTCATTCTTGGGAAATATCCGGGCATATATTCTGATTTAGATATATATTGGAATAAATCATTTGTTGAAATAATCAAGTACATGAATCTAAAAGCTGATATATTAGTATCAGCAATCAATCCAAATCATATGTTCTTAAATGATCTTAACATAGATTTGTTAGATGATCCTTTTATATACTCTAAAAAACCAGATTTATATTTAGATTGTTTAGAATTTTGCAAAAATCGCTCTCAGGAAGATTTAAAATTAGATAAAGAGCATTTTGAAAAAACAGGAGAAAAAATTGTTAGGCAAGAAGAACCTATTGGACCTTATGGTATGACTCAGTGGATTAAAACAAAAAATATCAATGTTGATTTTTTTTATCAATATGAAAAATTAGATACTAGTAAAGGAGAATTTGGTTTCCATAACCAAACAAATACTTGGAAATCTTAGGGCTTGGGTTTCCAAGCCTTTTTTTATATATTGAAACAAAAGTTATGTATCAAGCGATTTACTACGATTTTGAAACTTACACATACCATCTTCGTGATGATAAAATTGGTTGGTCTGAATTTCAATACCAACCAACTTATTGGAAACGCGTTGATGAATGGGATGAAGGTGCTCAACCTGTATTAACAGGTGGTTGGGCCATGCCTACTAAAAAATACAGTAAAGACGATCCTAATTTATTAGAAAAGGATATCAATAAAGAACTACTTGTATTAAGGGAACTTTACTATAAGTTAGACGATGTTATTCCTTCATTCCATAATATAGTTTATCTCGATATTGAGATTGAAATGGGAGGAGCACTTACACCAGAATACATTAAGGCCGCTCCCATGCCTATTACTTCTATTGCTTTAATAGATATGACCACTAAAACAAAAATATGTTTTATTGTGGATAAAAGCAAGGAAATACAAGAATATAATCAAAATGGTAAACATATTATTCCTTGTGGTTCTGAAAAGGAATTAATTAAACGATTCTTAGATAAATTCGAAGAATTAGATCCAACTATTATTATAGGTTGGAATAGTGCATATTTCGATATTCCATACTTATACTTCAGACTTACACAAATAATAGGTGAAGATGAAATAGCAAGAATGTCTCCAATTAGAAAAGTTGATTACTCAGAATTTATGGGTGAAATACGAGTTCGAATTGGTGGAGTTAATCACTTAGATTATATGTTACTTCATAAAAAATACATTATGAAGGAAGAACCATCATATAAATTAGGAGATATTGGAACTAAATATGTAAAATTAGGTAAGATTGAATATGAAGGTAATTTAAATACATTATTTAAAAACGATTTAAATGCGTTTATTGAATACAACTTACGAGACGTTGAAATCATTGAAAAATTAGAAGAAAAGCTTAAATTCATTGAATTAACGGTAATGATTTCACATATTTGTAATATACCTTATGAAAGTATTTATTACAATACAGTGATGAATGAAGGTGCTATTCTAAAGTACCTTAAACGTGAAGGTATTGTTTCACCAAACAAACCTACCACTCATAACCCATCAAGAAAAAATATAAAAGAAACATATGCCGGTGGTTACCTATTAGAACCAATTCCTGGTCTATATTTTGATGTAATTGACTTGGATTTTACATCACTGTATCCTTCAATTATTAAATCATTGAATTTAGGTATTGAAACATTAGTGGGTCGAATTAAAGTAGATAACAATCCAACTTATGAACAAAATCACTCATTAGAAAAACTTAAAGAACGTGATCCTAATGAAGTTATTACTATTGAAAAGGTAAATAAAATTAATTATACACTTAGATCTGCAACTATTAAAATAGGTGATTTAATTAATCTAATTGAAAAAAACGAATATACAGTTGCTGCTTCCGGAGCTATGTTTAGAACCGATGAAAAAAGTGTGGTTGCTAAAATTCTAGAAGGATGGTTCGAAAAACGAGAACACTATCGTGGCTTAAAGAAAAAAGCAGGTAAAGCAGAAGATTGGGTTAATTATAATGAATACGATAGATTCCAACACTCATTTAAAATCTTACAAAATGCAATGTATGGTACATTTGCTAAAAATGGATGGAGATATACTGATGGACATTTAATTTGTAGTGCTGCTATTACAAATAGCGGACAACGTTTAACTCAAGAGTCAATTGAATTTGTAAATAACAAAATTAATACTGAAATACAACAAGAAAAACAAAACATATGCATTTCAGATACCGATTCACTTTATATAGTATTAGGGGATATTTTAAAACATAGATTTCCTAATCTTACACCTAAGGAAAAAAACGATAAAATATTGTTGCTTGCTCAAGAAATACAAAATGAATCTAACCACTATCTAGATGAATTAAGTAAACGTTTATTCAATATTAATTCCCACTACTTTCAATTAAAGCAAGAGGTAATTTGTGCTGGTGTACTTACAACAGGTAAACGTAGATATGCAATGTATGTTACTAATAAGGAAGGTGTTGATGTAGAAGAACTAGATATGAAAGGACTTGAATTAATGAAGTCCAATATGAATAAATTATTTAAGAAATTCGGAGAGGATTTTATTAAAAATATATTGTTTGGTAAACCAAAATCTGAAATAGATAATGACATAGTTGATTTTTATAAGTCAATGAAAACACTAGATCCTAGACAATTAGGTAAACCTACAGGTGTTAAACAAATTCACAATTACCATATTCCAGCTATGGCAGGAGATATGTTTAGTAATTTTAGATTAAAAGCACCTGCTAATACTAAAGCTGCGGTTCGCTATAATGATTTACTTAAATTTAAGAAATTAGATAAAAAATACGAATCCATTATTGAAGGGGATAAGATATTTATTGTTAATCTAAAGAAAAACCCATACAATCTAGAAACAATTGGTCTACCAAATGCTCAGGTACCACCTGAAATTGAGGAATTTGTTAAAACATATATTGACATTGAGGAAATATTTGATTCGTTATTAGCAAATAAGTTGAAGTCATTGTATACTGATCTTTCTTGGGATTTCCCACCATTAAATCCAAATGTTAAAAAATTCTTTTCATTTAATTAGGATTTCAAAATCATCTTTTTTATATTTAAATAAAATAAAAGTTATATGTTTCTAATAAGTAAATTTGAACTACAAGCAGTTATTAACAAGTACTATATTGGTGGACTAATTGAGGCGGTTAAATGGGAAATTAAAGACAAACAGTTAAATATTAAATTTACATCACCTACTAAAGAAATGTTAGGTGAAGTAACACATACCAAATTTAATTTAGAGGATTCAAATATTGGTATCTCAAACACATCTCAATTAATTAAACTAATTAATATTACTAATGGAGATGTAATGTTGCAGTTTTTGAAATCCCATAAAGTATTTACCAAATTGATTGTTTCTGACAACCAGTTTACTACTAACTATACTTTAGCAGACATCTTAACAATACCTAAATCCGGAACATATAATGGTTCCCAAGATTTCCATTTAGAAACATCACTAGATAAAGAAATGATTATTGCTTTAATTAAAGCTAAATCAGCACTAGATGATAGTTCAACAGTTATGATTCAATCATATCATAGTTTAGATGGAGATTTTCAATTAGAATTAGTATTTGGAGGAGATATTGAATATTCAAATAAAGTATCTTATTTTGTTTCTAACATTACACAAAAAGATGTCCCTGCAGAATTTATGAGTTCATTATCTGAATATAAAATTGGGTTCAATTCTGACTTATTAAAAGATATTTTAAGTGTTAATAAAGACGCCGACGAATCTAAATTGCATATCAACTTAGATGGATTAATGAAACTAGAATTCACAACAGATAACATTAAATCAACATATTATATAGTTCAGAAAGATGTTTAATATCGTAAAACAAGTATTCAATTTTAATGATACACTCTATATCCTTAAACGTTCGTTTAAAGAAACAAATATGCCCGAGGATATGGTTCAAGGCTATAAAAAATATATCGGAGCAGACACTGTTTTGAAAAAAGATGGTATGTACTACTTTGTAAACAGAATTGATGAAGCGCAAATAGTTAAAGAAACTTATATACAGCTTGAATTACCCCTAGAATTTTAATATATTTATAATAAACAAACAAAAGTTATATGAAATTAGAAGCAGTTTTTAGTGGCATTATTGTCAAACCCCAAGAAGAAGAAGAAACCACTTACGGTTCAATTGTAGTACCAGATTTAGGAAAAGAAAAAGGATTACGAGGCACTATTGTCTCTGTAGGACCTGGGTATTACTCAGTTACAGGTGATCATTTTTTAAGATCTACTCTTAAAGTAGGTCAAAAAGTTATTTTACCTCCAATCGGTCCTACCAAAATCGAAAGTGAAGGAGAAGAATATTGGGCATGTGGTGAAAATCAAGTTTTAGCAATAATTAACGATTAATAAATAAATATGAATAAAGTTGTGGAATTCGGGCCCGAAGCCCGTAAGAAAATTGCATCTGGTATTAACAAACTAGCAGATGCTGTTACTGCTACATTAGGACCAAATGGTCGAAATGTTATTTACACCGAATTTGGTGAAGTACGTTCAACTAAAGATGGTGTAACTGTAGCTAAACAAATTTCAAATGTTGAAGACCCACTTGAAGAATTGGGTGTACAAATGATCAAACAAGCATCTATTAAGACTGCAAATAATGCAGGTGATGGTACTACTACTTCAACATTACTTGCTCAAGCCATTATTAATGAGGGTTTATCGTTTTTAGATAAAGGAGCAAACGCAGTAGAAATTAAACGTGGAATTGATTCCGCAGTTAAAGAAGTAGTAGAATGTCTACGTAGAGAAATTTCTGAAGATATTACATCTGAAACTCAACTAGAACAAATCGCTAGCATCTCAGCAAATAATGATCCAGGAATTGGAAAGCTAATTGCGACAGCAATGGAAAAAGTAGGCCGTGAAGGTGTAGTTACAATTGAGGAATCAAAAACTGGAGAAACATATCTTGAAACAGTAGAAGGTATGCAGTTTGACAGAGGATATAAGTCACACTACTTTGTTACAAACAATGCAGATATGACTTGTACTCTAGAGGAACCATTTATTCTAATTGCAGATAAAAAATTCAATCAAGTAAAAGACCTACTACCAATTCTAGAAGGTGTATCAGGAACAGGAAAATCACTATTGATTATCGCTGAGGATATTGATGGAGAATCTTTATCTACTCTTATTGTAAATAAAATGCGTGGTACAATTAAAGTGGCTGCTGTTAAAGCACCTGACTTTGGAGATCGTCGTAAATTGTTACTTGAAGATATGGCTATTATGACTGGTGGTCAGGTATTTTCATCTGAAAAAGGTATGAAGCTAGATAAATTCTCATGGGAATGGTTTGGTACAGCACGTGTAGTTACAATTACTAAAGATCAAACAACTATTGTTGATGGAAAAGGTAATTTTGAGAAAATCGAAGCACGAATTGATGAACTACAAGCACAAATTGATAAATCAACAGTTCCATTTGAAAAAGAAAAACTACAAGAACGTTTAGCAAAATTTGTAGGTGGAGTAGCTATTATTCACGTTGGTGGAAATAGTGAACTAGAAATGAAAGAAACTAAGGATCGTGTTGACGATGCACTTCAAGCAACTAAAGCAGCAATTGAAGAAGGTATTGTACCAGGTGGTGGAGCAGCATTACTATATGCTCGTGAAGCTATTACTCGAGATCGAAAAGAACTAGATTCTGATTTACACATTGGAAAATCAATTATTTATAAAGCATGCGCTTCACCATTTATGAAAATCCTAACTAACGCTGGTTATTCAGAAGGTGAGTGTTATGGTTTAGTTAATGCATTGGATGGAGAAGATCAATGGTTAGGATATAATATCAAAACAGAAACAGTTGAAGATATGAAAGAAATGGGTATTCTAGATCCAACCAAAGTAACACGTTGCGCACTTGAAAATGCAGCATCAATTGCCGGTACAGTATTGCTAACAGAAGCAGCTGTAATTGAAATTAATAATGATAAACCATCCGAAACAGGCGGAATGCCAGGAATGTACTAATAAATTAAATCTGGAGGTCGATTTTCGGCCTCCAGAATTATTAGGATTCCAAAATATATTTTTATATATTAAAATAAAAATATGAGAGTTTTAATTGGATTATTTAAATTACTAGAGGGACTAATGTTGTTCTATTTAGTTTTTTATATTATAGGTTGGTACATTAAAGGACATTTTGGTAAGTACTTTATATTCTTTTGGTTATATTCCGCACTTTGTATATTTCTGTATTTCAATCATCAACAGAAATTAAAAGACTCATACGATTCTAGATCAGGACAGGAAATATGGACTGAGAATATGAAGGATTACGATGCCGCAAGAGGTTATTAATATTTATCATTAAATCATCAGAATGAAAAAATCAGAATTAAAGCAAATTATTAAGGAGGAAATATTAAAAGAATTAGATATTAAAAAAAAGATATCAATTGGGTCTGGGTATGAGCAAGATGTTTATCCTTATATGAAAGATCCTAATTATGTAATAAAAAAATGGTATAATAAAGATACTACTGAAGGATCAATTGATAGATTTATTTCTATGTATGAAAAATATCCTAAATATCTTGCTAAAAGTTTTAAATTAAAAGATAACCATGATTATTATTTTCAAGAAAAAATAGACAATGATAAATTTAAACAAGATATAATAGATGAATTTAATATATTTATAAAAAAAATATATAATTACTATAAAGACTATCCTACCGATGAATTAGAAGAAATAGCTGAAGAATATGAAATGGCTGGAGATTTTGGATTATCTAGTTTTTTTTATGCAATAGCAGAAAATAATATAACACCTAGAGAGTTAGAATTTAATGGTACTTTAGATGATTTTGGAGAAGAACCCTATCCATCACCAATGCATGAAATTATTCCAATATATCAAGGTATTAATTTTAGTAAATTTATAACTAATAAAAAATTATATTCTCAACTTAAAAAAATAGTTCCATTAGGGAATAATATTACCATAACTGGGAATTTTCATGAGGGAAATTTAGGTTATGATAAAGATGGTAATCTTAAAATAATAGATATTTAATTAGGATTTTAAAATTCTAAATTGTATATTAAAAATAAAAGTTATGTCAAAAAGGTTACACACAATTCTAAACGAGAAATACAGACCTGATACCCTAGAAGGGTACATCTGTAAAGACGAATATAAAGCAAAATTCCAAGAATTCATTAACCAGCAGGATATCCCACATCTACTATTTGCTGGTAAACCAGGTGCAGGTAAAACAACAATCGCTAAAATATTAGTTAAAAATATTGATTGCGATTATCTGTATGTTAATGCAACTGATGAACGTTCAATGGATGTTATGCGAGATAAAGTAGGAGCATTTGCTGCTGCTGGTTCATTCAAGCCACTTAAAATAGTGATTTTAGATGAAGCAACTCATATTTTACAAGCATCCCAAGTTATTCTATTAAACATGATGGAAACATATAGTTTAACTACTCGTTTTATCTTAACAGGTAACTACCCAGAACGTTTAATTGAACCACTTAGAAGCAGATGTCAGGAATTTGATCTATCACCTCCATCTAAAAAAGTAGTAGCACAACATATTGACAATATTTTAACTACAGAAGGTATCGAACATTCAATTGAAGACGTAGTTACAATTATTAAAAAATTCTATCCTGATTTTCGCAAAATCATTAACAACTGCCAAAAATATACTGTTGATAATGTTTTAACACTTGATAAATCAATAGATTCAACAGATGACTATAAGGAAAAGGTAGTTGCTGAATTAAAAACACCTTCATCTAAATCGTTTAATAATATTAGACAAATAGTAGCAAATACTGATTTAGATGACTTTGGAGATTTATATAGGTTTTTGTATGATCAACTAGGTGAATATGCTAAAGGAAATGAAGGTATGGTTATTATTATTCTAGAAGAAGGAATGTATCATGCTCATTTTGTTTTAGATAAAGAAATTAACCTTATGAGCACAATTTCACGTATATTAGAAGCAGTTAAATAAAAATTATGAATAAAGAATTTATACCTTACGAACAAGCATTAGCACTCAAAGAACTTGGGTTTGATGAACCTTGTTTTGGTTATTATGAACCGAATGGGGAGTTAGATTATGTTGAAAATCATATATTAAAAGATTTTCCATATTTAGCAAAAAATAGTGAATGGCAAGATTTGGTTGCAGCGCCAACATTCTCACAAGCATTTAGATGGTTTAGAGAGAAACATAATATAGATGGTTTATTACATAAAACAGTGGAAGGTTCTTATTATTTTTGGATAACGGAATGTGAATATGAAAATTATAAT
>Ga0181356_1001348_pt1 | contig 10720 bp, 11 predicted proteins | sample Fa13VDMM110SN_FD_130104 | JGI IMG/M metagenome (GOLD analysis project Ga0181356, IMG submission 130104) | Freshwater viral communities from Lake Michigan, USA - Fa13.VD.MM110.S.N | ecosystem: Environmental > Aquatic > Freshwater > Lake | place: USA: Michigan | collected 2013-09-24 | reverse complement strand
TGTTATTTAACTAATACTATAGCAGCAATACATTTATTTAATTTATCTAAAGATTTAAACATTCCATATGTGTTTATAAGTACAGCTGGTATATTTGGTAATGATAAAGAATTTTATACTGAAGAAGACCAACCAACCCCATTAAGTACTTACGGTAAAAGTAAATATTATACTGAACAATTACTTTTAAACCAAAATTACTCTAAATATTGGATCTTCAGAGCAGGATGGATGATGGGAGGAGGACCAAACAAAGATAAAAAATTTGTTAATAAAATCATGAAACAAATAAACTTAGGAGCTAAAGAATTATTTGTTGTAGACGATAAGTTAGGAGTACCTACTTACACTAAAGATTTTGCTTCTTCTATTTTGAAACATATTGAAGAAGAATTACCTTATGGTTTATACAATATGGTAAGTCAAGGAGAAGCAAGTAGATATGAAACCGCAGTTGCTATTAATGAACATCTTAACTTGGGATTAACAATAAATAAAGTAGATAGCGATTATTATAAAGAAGAATACTTTGCTCCACGCCCATACTCAGAAAAACTTATAAATAAATCTTTAAATGATTTAGAAAGGAATTATATGAGAAATTGGAAAGTATGTTTGCATGAATATTTAAACGAATTTTTTAAAAAATGAAAATACCTGTAGCTCGCCTTTGGCATAAAAAAGGAAAATTAGAATATTTTTGTTTTAAACAATTATTAGAATATTTTCCCAATATAGAATTTGATTTTCATATAATACTCCATTCTCCTGAATACAAAGATGAATGGTCTGATAAAATTGATTCTCTTCCTATTAATGTAACTTGGTATTCCACCCATGATATGCTTTCTTATGCTAAAGAGTGTGATTATATAGATGATGATTTGATTCAAAAAATTCCTAATTTTGTTCATTTTTATCACATATTAATTTTCCATTATTTAAGAAGAGTTAAGAATTTTGATTATGCTTTATCATATGAATATGATATAATTTTCAACGATACTGATTTAAAAGAATTAGAAGATTGCATTGTAAACAAAATACCTTTTGGAGTTTGTGAACCTGCTAACGTAGGGTGTGATAAAGCCCTCTACAATAATTTATGCGAGTTATTCCAAACAGACATTCTTCAAAATAACTCATACGCTCAATATGGAATAAATGCAGGATTCCAAGGAATGAATCTTAAAATATTTGATTATTTCCTTAACCCAGACTCATTTAAAGAATTATTAAAATGTTTTAATTTTGAAGGAATTTATAATACTGATGGAACTGAAAAAACCGGAGGAGAAAGAACAGTAATTGATACCCAAGAACAATCATTTCATTCATTGATGAATCATGTTTGTAGTACTAATTATTGTCTTCTTCCTGTAGAAAAATATTATTTTTACCCATCATATTTAAGTATGGATAAACTCCTCCAATCTAAAGTAATCCATTATTTTGGACATACTAAACCACAACAAATGATAGATACTATTGAACTAAAATTAAAACAATATGAAAACTAATAAACAAATAGACTTATTTAAAGTTCACATGGCTCCAACGGCTGCTGAAGAAGTTGCTAAAGTTCTTAACAGTGGTTATATAGGACAAGGACCTAAAGTAGATGAATTTGAAAATCAACTTAAAGATTTTTTCAACCACGATTTTGTCCAAACCGTAAATTCAGGTACTTCTGCTCTTCACATGGCTATACATTTACTAAAAAAACCAAATAGCAATTGGCCGGGAATGCAAGAAGGGGATGAAATATTAGCTACTGCTTTAACTTGTACAGCATCTAATTTCCCAATTTTAGCAAATGGTTTAAAAATTAAGTGGGTAGATATTGATCCAACTACACTTAACATGGATTTAGATGATTTAGCTCGTAAAATTACTCCAAAAACAAAAGCAATTATTTTAGTCCATTGGGGTGGTTATCCTAGTGATTTAAATAAAATAAAACAAATCCAAACCCAAGCAGAAGAATTATATGGATTTAAACCCGCAGTAATTGAAGATGGAGCTCATGCATTAGGTTCAAAATATATGGGTAAACACATTGGAACTCATGGTAATTTAACTATGTACTCCCTCCAAGCAATCAAACATATTACTGCTATTGATGGTGGTTTACTTTTAAGCCCTCATCAAGAATTACATAGACGAGGAAAATTAATTCGTTGGTATGGGATTGATAGAGATAGTAACAGAAAAGATTTTAGATGTGAAGCAGATATTGAAGAATGGGGGTTTAAATTCCATATGAATGATGTTTGCGCTACTGTAGGAATTGAAAATTTAAAACATGCTGATGAATTGATAAAATCACACCAATCAAACGCAGCATATTACGATAAACACTTAAAAAATGTTAACGGTGTTACTTTACTAAATAGACATGAAGGACATGAGTCCGCATTCTGGATCTATTCTATGTTAGTTGATGATAGGAACGGTTTTTATAAATGGATGAAAGAATGTGGTATTGTAGTATCTCAAGTTCACGAACGAAACGATAAGCATTCTTGTGTTAAAGAATTTAGATCAACTCTTCCTACATTAGATAAAACTATTGGTAAAATAGTATCCATCCCCGTTGGATGGTGGGTAACTAAAGAAGAAAGAGAATATATTGTTGATTGTATTAAAAAAGGTTGGTAATGATATCTTTTAGACATTTAAAAGAATCAGACTTAGAATTCCTTAATGAAGTGAGAAATCATTGTGCTGAGGAATATTTACATGATTCTCGAACATTTTCTTTATCTGATACTTTAAATTGGTTTAAGACAACTCACCCAAATTATTATATAATATTAAATAAAGATGAAAAAATAGGATATTTTAGACTTTCTAATTACTCTCAATCAAATCAAAACATATATATTGGAGCTGATCTTCATCCTAAATTTTGGGGTAAAAAATTATCATATCCGTCCTATCAAAGATTCATTGATTATTTATTTATTAATTATGATTTAAATAAAATATCTCTAGAAGTGCTTTCAACAAATGTCCGAGCTTATAATTTATATAAAAAATTAGGTTTTGTTCAAGAAGGGGTTAAACGTCAAGAAGTACTTAAACAAAATCAATTTGTTGATTCTATTATAATGTCTTTACTTAAAACCGAATACGATGCCCATATTTTGGAGAATTAATTCTAATGAACTAACCCCTATATTTGAAACCCCACTTTTAGGTTTTTCCATAGAAGATCCATCTTTTATCTCAGATGAATATTTGGATAAAAAAGAATTTATAATATTTAGAACTTGCCATTCCATTGGAGATTGGGGAATAATATCTGCATTCCCAAAATTACTAAAACAAAAATACCCAGACTGTAAAGTATATGTACCTTCTGCTAAATTAGTATCAAAAATGTTTGGTGGATTCAATAATTGGAATCACTGGAACAATCCATTTGAAAACGCTGAATTAGTGTTTAAAAATAACCCATATGTTGATAAATTTATTGATGATATCAATGATGAAGTATTTCATGATCATTATAGAATATACGATTCAAACAATACAGAAACCCCCCTTATCATCCAGATGTTAAAATTTTGGCAATTTACCGATGAAGAAACCCAAGATTATCTCCCAGAACTATATTTCTCCTCAGAAGAAATTAAAATAGGTGATGAAATTATAGAGACTTATACTAGTGGAGAATATGGAACTTTATTACTTACCAATACAGTTAAAGAATACTATTCAGATGATATTAACAATTTATTACTAAAAGAATTAGAACATTATAAAGATTTAATATTCTTTTATTACGGTTCTAAAGATATAAAAGATACAATTTTTAATAATATTAAATGTATTAATTTTAAAGATTTAAATACCCCTATTAGAATTCAACTTTATATTAAAACTAAAGCGTTAGTTAATATAGGTTATCAAAGTGGAGTTAATGATTCTGTATGTAGATATTCGAAAGTAATTTGCACACCATCCACAGGAGTTTTAGGAGCAGATTATTTAGAAGCAATCAAATATTTAAAATAATATTTGGAGATATTAATTAATTTTTTTATATTTAGCCCATGAAAAATGTTTATGATATAACAGATGAGTTTGAAAAATCACTAGCTGAATATGTAGGAGCACCGTATGTAATAACTGTAGATAATCAATCAAATGCTTTATTTTTAGCACTTTACTATGAACATGCCATCCAGAAAAATATTACCTCAGAATACATTACTATCCCTTCCAGAACATACCCTTCAGTACCGTGTGAAATAATCCATTCAGGTTTGAAAGTTAAGTTTAGACAAGTTAAAGGGAAAACACTTAAAGGGGCATATAACCTAGAAGGAAGCAATGTTTGGGATTCAGCTTTAAGTTTTACTTCTAACATGTATAAACCTAATACTCATATGTGTATCTCATTTACGGGCCCATACAAGCATTTTAAATTAAGTAAAGGTGGAGCCATCTTAACTGATGATTATAATGCTCATTTATGGTTTAGAAGAGCAAGATACTCAGGAAGAAGAGAGTGTTCTTATCATGATGATAATTTAGATATGTTAGGTTGGAACTTTTATATGATGCCTGAATTGGCTGCTAGAGGTTTATTATTAATGAATCAATTTTATTTAAACGGTAAACCAATTCACAACGAAGATTTAGAACTCCCATACCCAGATTTATCAAAATTTCCAATTTATACTAAATAACTTATGAATAAAGAATTTAATATTAACTTTGTAATATTCTCCCCATTCCCAGAATATGTTACACATATAGGAGGAGCAACAGTACCTCATACATTAGCTAATCAATTATCGTTACTAGGAGAAAATGTTTATGTATATTCAAATACTACTAATCCTAAATATAATATAACTTGTATTCCTTGGGGAACAGAAATAGATTTTGATCCTGAAAATACAATAGTTATAATTATTGCTGGAGGTGGTGAACATACATTTGAGCATAATATTCCTGAGTGTTTGAAAAATGCTCCCAATATGGTTAGGTGGTTAGTAAATGATCAAAATAAATACTATCCTGAAGGAGAGAAATTTTACATATATCACAAATATTGGGATGTTTTAGAAAACCAAAAAATTGATGGTGAATTATCTGTTATAGAAGTAGATTATGATCTGTTCCAAGATAGAGGATTAAAAAGAGAGGGAACCTGTTATTTAATGAAAGGTAATCTAGACCCAAATTTAGAACCAGAAAGAATAATCCACAAACCAGAAGACATATGTATAGATTCAATTTTATACAATATTCCAAATTTTGAAAAAATGAAATTTTATTCTGATTTGTTTAATAAAATGGAATATTTTATTAGTTATACACCATTTACTTTTACTTCTGTACTAGCAGCTATGTGTGGATGTAAATCAATAGTTATTCCTAGATATGAATATGATGGAAGAGTATTTAGTAAAGAAAAATGGCTTGATGAAATTTGGTGTGCTAAATATGGTATAGCAGTTGGATTAGATGATTTACCTAGAGCAATATCTACTATGGATCAAGTTTTACCTAATATTAAATATTACGAAGAAGTTACACAAACAAATCAAGCAAAAGATTTTATCCAAGATTGTTACGTTTGGTTAAAAGAAAAATATAACCTATAATATGAAAAAACTCTTAATTCTAGGAGCCAACCCAGAAACCATCCCCCTTATTGAAACCGCTAAATCTATAGGAATTTATACTATAGTAACCGACCCAGACCCAAATGCTCCTGCAAAAAAATATGCAGACCAGGGAATTAATATAAATGGGATGGATGTAGATGAGTTAATAAATTTTGGCAAACAAGAAAATATAGATGGCGTATTAGTTGGAGTTGCCGATAGATTAATAGAACCCTATCAAAAAGTAGCTGAAGGTTTAAAATTACCATGTTATGGAAATGAATTCCAATGTGAAGTACTAACAAATAAAGGAAAATTTAATAATCTTTGTAAAAAGTATGGGATTTCCAATATTCCCTCTATTCCTCTTTATAAAGAAAATATACCCTCAGTTCCATCCTACGACTTACAATACCCCATTTTTATAAAACCTATAGACAGAAACTCAGGAAAAGGAATGTCTGTTGTTTATGATGAACAAAAATTAAATGAAGGTATTGAAAAAGCCTTTACTAACACAAGCAGTGATTATATATTACTAGAAAAATACATGTTATGTAATGATGTTCTCATCAGTTACACTATCATAAATGGTGAACCTATCCTTTCAGCTATGGCGGATAGATACACTTCCAAAGAACAAGGTGAAACAAGCCTAGTATGTTTAGGAGCTATTTATCCATCTAATTTATTAGATATTTACATGGTTAAAGAACATCCTAAAATGATCAAAATGTTAAAAGATATAGGTTTAAAAAATGCTATTCTTACAATATCTGCTTTTATAGAAAATGAAAATTTTTATTACTATGACCCAGGTTTTAGACTTCAAGGTGAAGCCCCTAATCTCCATATGGAAAAAATAAATGGTTTTGATCAAAAGAAATTTTTATTAGATATAGCTTTAAATAATGAAACCGATAACAATATTGTAACTAAAGCCCATTTTAATAACCAACATTCATCAACAATTTGGTTTTTATTAAAAAAAGGAATAATTTCTAAAATAGAAGGATTTGACCAAATTGAAAAAGACTCATCTGTGTTTTATATATCAAGGCGTTTATTTGAAGGAGATGTAATTGATGATAAAATGATAGGTACCGAAGGACAAGTAATGGCTAGAATTTACATATGTTGTAAAACAAATCAAGAACTTAAAAACAAAATTGTAGAACTTCAAAATACAATAAAAGTATTCGATACTAATAATAACAATCAACTTCTTAATGGATTTATTTATGAATAAAAAAACATTTATTATAGCAGGAGGTACTAAAGGAGTAGCCAAACAAGTAGTAATTAAATTGGTTAAATTAGGTTATAATGTTGTTTTTGGAGATCTTAATGATGCCGATGAAGCTGATAAACTCTTAACTAAATTAAAAAAACATAAGGGTAAAGCTTATTTTATTTTAACTGATGTAACTAAAGTAACTGATTGTGAAAATTTATTTAAATTTGCATTTGAAAAATTTAAACGTATTGATGGGTTTTTTAGTTATGCAGGTATTACTCCAACTCAATCATTATTAGAATGTACTGAAGAATTACATGATGAAATATTTGATGTAAATCTAAAAGGAGCTTTATTTTGTTCTAAATATGCTATAAAATATATGAAGGAAAATGAAAATGGAGGTTCAATCATATTTACAGGTTCCCCACATTCTGATGCTGGTGAAATTGATAGAGTTTCATATGCTTGTTCAAAAGGAGCAGTTGTTACTTTAGCAAATCACATAGCTAAGAATTATGGTAAACATAATATACGTTCTAATTATATTACAATGGGATGGACACCAACAGAAGGAGAATTAGCTTTAAGAAAAACTCAAGGAATGTCTAAAGATGATTTAAAAAAATATGCATCTAACTTTGTCCCTATGGGTAGAATGAATAAATATAAAGATATAGTTCCTGCTATAATCTACCTCCTTTCCAATAAATCACTAATGACCTCAGGTTCTAATTTTAGAATCACGGGTGGTTGGTACATGTAATCAATAAATCTTTCATGAGCAATATATTAGTAAGCATAGTAATCCCAGTATACAATAGTGAAGCATTTTTAGATAAATGCATTCAAAGTGTTACAAACCAATCATATAAAAATATAGAAATTATTCTTGTTGATGATGGTTCAATAGATTCAAGTGGAGAAATATGTGATAATTATTCCTCTATTGATGGTAGAATTAAAACCATCCATAAAAATAATGGAGGATTAGTTAGTTCTCGTAAAGCGGGACTTAAAGCCTCAACTGGAGAATATGTTTTATATATTGATGGGGATGATTGGATTGAATTAAATTTAATAGAAAATTATATAGATCAAGTTTTAAAATTTAATGCCGATGTTGTTATATCATCTCATATAGTAAATTTAGAAGGTAGAGAAGATATTTTAATGAATTCTCTCCCTTCAGGAGTTTATGATAAAGATAAACTTAACTTAATAGTTTATCCTAAAATGCTATATACCGGTAATTTTTCCCAATTTGGTGTATTTTCATACTCATGGGGGAAATTATACCGAAAAGAAATATTATTAAAACACCAATTAAAAGTTGATGAAAGTATAACTATAGGGGAAGATGCTTTATGTTTATACCCTACATTATTAGATGCCAATATATTGGTTATTTTAGAACAACCAGGTTACCATTATAGACAACGAGCTGATTCTTTAATTAAAACTTTAAGAAAGATTGAGATTTCCAAAATGCAAAAGGTATATAATGATCTTAAAAATATATTTTTTGATAAAGGTGTTTTAGATATAATGTTACCTCAACTTCAACATTATCTTTTAAGTTTATTAATTATTAATACTGAGGGTCCTAATCCTAACGACACAATAATTTTATATCCTTTTAATGACATTAAACTTGAAGGGAATTTAGTTGTGTATGGTGGAGGTACATTTGGACAACACATATATAAAAAAATAATTAATTGTAAAACATATAATGTTGTAGCTTGGATAGATGAAAAACATAAACATTATTCAAAACTAAATTTACCCGTAACTGGATTTACTAAAATTAAACATACTCAGTATGATGTTGTTTTAATAGCATTAATTGATGAGGATAATTCACATAAAGCGTATTTAAAATTAATAAAACATGGTGTGGATGCAAACAAAATAATTCAAATCCCTCATTACAATCAAAAAGAAAATATACAAAATCTTTTATTAGAATATAAAATTAATTTATAATAATATGGAAATAGTTTTTTATGCTGGATCAAGTTTACTAGAAGGACCTATTTGGGATGCTAACAATAAATTAGTATACTGTGTATCAATAGAACAGAGTCTTATTTATCAAATAGATCCTTACTCTGGAAAGGTACAATCATATCCCACTTTTGGAAATGTAGGATGTGTAGCACTACTAAAAAATGGAAATCTAATTTCAGCAGAAAAAGAAGGGATTTTTAATATAAATCCAAAAACAAAAGAAAAAACATATCTAACTCAATTTGAATCGGATGTAAATTTACGTTATAATGATGGGAGATTTGATCCTGTAGGAAGATTTCTTGTAGGAACAAAAAGTGAAAAAGATTATTTTGTTGAAGAAGAAGTTGGAAAAGGAAAATTATTTTCGTATCATAATGGAGTACATAAAGTATTATTAAATGATTTATTAATATCAAATGGGATTGGGTTTTCCTCTAATGGAGAAAAAATGTATTTTATAGATACTCCTACAAAAAAGGTAGCCCAATATGAATATAATTTAACTACTGGAGACATACTATTTGAAAAATACATTGTGGATATTGATGGTAACGGATGGCCCGATGGTATGTGTGTAGATTTAGATGGAAATATTTGGGTAGCTGAATGGGAAGGAGGAAGAATACGCAAATGGGATATAAATACAGGACATGTGTTAGATGAAGTAATAGTACCGTGTTCAAGAGTAACTTCTTGCTGTTTAGGTGGGGATGATTTTAGAGATCTTTTTATTACAACTGCTAAACATGAAAATGATTTTCTTGGAGGATCTTTATTTAAACATAAATTAAATTAATTAAAAACTAAACATAAACAAATGGCAACACCAGGAAAATTCGATAATGAGACCTTTGAATTAACAAGACAACATATTGATAATTTTATCCAACGAGTAGCAAAAATTACAAAAGAAGAACAACTATCAGGTAAATTGCTAGAAATAGGTTCACAGGATCGTTCAGAAGTTCAACGTAATTTTACTAATTACGATATAGAAACTTTTGATATTGTTGATACATACAGCCCAACCCATGTAGGTGATTTAACTAAATATAACTCTAATATAGCGGATGATGTTTATGATTGTGTAACTTGTTTAGAAGTATTAGAACATACAACAAACCCATTTGAAGCTGTTAAAGAATTAAGAAGAATCTTAAAAGATGGAGGATACCTACTAGTATCAGCCCCTCTTAATTGGAGAATACATGGGCCATCCCCAGATTGTTGGAGATTTACAGAACATGGATGGAGAGTTTTATTAAAAGATTTTGATATTATAGAAATTGATACTCTAGAAACACCAGATAGAGAATTATTTCCAATTAAATATAATTTACTTGCAAAGTGTAATAAAAATAAAAATACACCTGTTGATGAAATTAAATTTAGATACATATAACCCAAACAATAAATGAAAACAATTTATAGAATATCAGATGCCGGTTACAATAAAGTAAAACCTGATTACATTAACAATGAATCCTGTTTAAAGAATTTTGTAAATGTATTCGGTGATCAAGATCTTTATATTATAGCAGATAATTGTAGTAAACCTACAATTGATATGATTAACAGATATATTAATCCTTCAAATATTGAAAAAGTATCTGTAGGTCATGGTGCTGGAACATTTAATTTAGCGTTAGATAAAGCATTAAAATGGGAAGATGATGAAATTGTTTATTTTGTAGAAAATGATTATATACACAAACAAAATTCTCCTGCTATTTTGGAAGAAGGATTTAATTTAGGAGCATCTTTTGTAGCACTATATGACCATCCTGACAAATATATGGATCCAAGAGCTGGAGGTAATCCATATTGTGAAGGTGGAGCA
>Ga0181356_1001347_pt1 | contig 10721 bp, 4 predicted proteins | sample Fa13VDMM110SN_FD_130104 | JGI IMG/M metagenome (GOLD analysis project Ga0181356, IMG submission 130104) | Freshwater viral communities from Lake Michigan, USA - Fa13.VD.MM110.S.N | ecosystem: Environmental > Aquatic > Freshwater > Lake | place: USA: Michigan | collected 2013-09-24 | reverse complement strand
TATCGGTATTTGTATTCGTTTGAAAGGTGGTCACGGACTGTTCCCGCATCCCCGAACACCTCTTGACCAGTAGGTAATTTGAGGCTTTGGCTTCGAATGATTTCTCTCTTAAGCGGTTCGATGTCCAGCTTCTCGCTTGAGACTCTAGGCATTCCTGAGCTTTGGAGGGTTACTGTGGCTTCCGCCTCGCCAGACAAGAATCGGATAAGACTCTTAATGGAGTCGCTTTTTTCCGGAGGTGCGTTAGCCCCATTCACTTGCAGGCTGTGCAGAACAGTATCTACTGCGTCCAATACTTTCCCGATTGCTGGCATATCCTTTACGGTTACGCCCATCTTTTCAAGCATATCGAACAGAGCCTGGCGCATCATCTTGAACCAGTAGGAAATAAACCCGTCCTTGGGGGCGTCCTTCAAAAGCGTTTTTAAGTTTGTCTCACTGTCGTCATCCGGACGCGTGAAGTCTTCAGTCGTGTACCCCATCCCGGCCTTTTGATGAATGAACCGTAGGTATTCAATGGCCATTTGTTTTGGGGTTAACTCGTTTCCGTATTTCGTTTGTATCAGTGCCTTCGATTCGGGTGACATCTCCTCCAACACTTTGGCGAGGATGTGGTTCATCGCGTATTGGTAAGCTTCTTGGGCGGTCATATCTCCGTTTTGAATGTTCTCTTTGAACATGTTCGCTGAGACAGCTCGGATCAAAGAGAACAGGGAGTTGTGCAACATCTCTTCCGAAACAACTGCCTGCAAGTACCCTTCACCTGCCTTTGCAACTTTATTTCTGAATGTGCTGGCTACACGGTACTGGCTGTTGGCAAACCTAGTCGGGTTCATGTAGATCGTGTTGTGATCTGTGTCCCCCCACTCCGTCCAAACCACTTTTTTGCCTCTCCGCCCAAAGATGATTTTAACATCCTTAAAGCCCATAGTCTGAAGCGTTCCGGCAACATCCCTGACAGCTTCTTGTTCGTAATCTAGAAGTGAAGAGTAGCGGGAATCGATTTTCATACCCGACAAAGGAAGTGTTGCTTCACGATTCAGCCCCTCGTCCAAGTCAACTGCAATTGACCCTACTTCTTCCTCTTCCTCCAGCCCACTCATTGAGTTTCGGTCGACACGCCTCCCGCCATCAAACGGTAATTCTTGCTGACCTGATTGCGTATCTGGCGCAATACCCTGGCTTGCGGTCAGAATACCTTGCTTGGCTTCTTGTCGGTTAAGTCTTTCCTTGTCGGAGTTAATGTCTTCAGCAACTAGCTGGCGAATAACTGGTACGGACCGAGAAGATACTCGGTGACCCACTCGGTAAAGCATCTGCTCGTGTCTGTCGGCTGCCTCGTTTGGGGTTGCCAGGATAAGCGACCTTGGAGCCGTACCCGTCTGGTCGTCCAAATTAAGACCCGATGCTGCTTTTGCGGGTGTCCCGAGGGCTACCTTTTTCAAGCCGGTCTGGAAATCGTTGACGTCCGTTGTCATCTGGTTTCCGCCTTCTCCGTAAAGGACAGCAGGATTGTAGCCAGCTGCTGTGAACATTTCGTTCAGCGTCTCCAGCATCGATTTAACTTCTCCAAGACCCAGTTCAGGGAAAGCAACCGAGCGAACGAGCTCACCAAATATTACGACCTGTCGGCCAGCCTGAAGGTCTTGCATTGCCAACTCAAAGACCGCTGGTGCTTTGCTTATTTCAGCCCACGCCTCAGTCTTGAATTTGAGCATTGCCGCAAGCTCAAGGGATTTTGCGTTATCAGCTTTTGATACGGGAGCTGCTTCGTCTCCCTTAAGTTCATCAATCTGCCTGCGGTAGTAGTTTTCGATCTGCTGAATTTGACCCGCAATTTCGTCACCCGCTTCAAGTCTAACCGTGGAGACTTGAGGCTTATTGCTGTCAGCCACCCGACGAACGTACGCCCCAACCGTAGCGGCACTTTCCAAAAGGTTGGCAATCGTCTGTTCGGGGTTCCTCGATTTTTCGATCATGGTATCGACGGTCGCTTGCGATTTCCCGAGGATGTCTGGAAGGAAGTATCGGATGCCACCAATCCGATCTGTCGGGGTGGCTGAAAGGAAGATCTTGAAGGCATTAGTCTGCTTGGACAATTTGCTTCGAGCCGTGCTGGAGTTCTTTAGATTCTGGGCTTCGTCAAAGATAATGACGTCGGCCGTCTCTATATCTGGGATCGTGCCCTTAGAATAGGCGTCCAATGTGTAGAAATATGTCCGACGGCTTGTGATATTAGCCGCAGCAAGCTGACTCTTTAGGCCACCCATGCTGGCCTCGATCAGCTCATTACTCTCTGTGATGACGATTACCTTGCCGATTGCTTCAGGATCTTTGGCCTTGGCAATTTTGTCGGCAATTGTCCGAGCCGCTGCAAGGCCGGTTCTTGTTTTTCCGAGGCCGGGATCGTCAGCAATAAAAGCAGCCTTACGTCCATTTTCATGCGCCATGACAACTAGGTTTGCTCCCTTACGTTGGTGTGGGAGAAGGTTGTAAATGGACGGAACCTTGTCTGGTACGTTGACTGGGTTCTGACCAGAGATGATCCTTACTGTTGGCTCGGTCAACCCACGACCAGGTTGTTTGGCCGAAAGCATTGCCTGCATGCCCCGAATTGCTTTGAGGGCTGCCCCGGATCGTGGGGACATATCGAGATCGTCTTGTATGTTGGCGACTTCAACTGGGCTCAACATCCCAGACTCTTCGAGTTCCGATAGGAGATCTCTCGCCACAGCTTGAGTGTCTTTGTCGTAAGCAGACAGTTGTGGCTTGCTGGATTGACGGCTGAGAACCTGGAACGATTTCTCAGGCCCTTCGACAATTACCGGAAGCTCACCGCTCATGCGGTACTTGGTCATGTCGGAGTTAACCTTGTCGGCAACGTATGCTGCGAACTCGTCGATCAGTTTTGGTAGAATCTTCTGCAACTCACCTGTGCTGGTGGCGATCCCGTTTTGAGTTAAGATTCCTGCAATTTCGGAAAGCTTGGTTGTGTTTTTAGCTAAATCTTTTGGGGAGGAGTTCTTTTTAGAACCCTCCATAAGAGCTGCACCCAGAAGGTAGCGTTTTGCAAAGTCATTACCCAGGCTTGCGAAGTATGAATTCCTAGCGTTCTTGCTGATATCTCTTCTGACTTCGGCTTCTTCCAAAGGCTTTGCGGTGTTGTCCGGCACGTAGTCTTCAAGGGTTGAGCCGTCATCATCCCCAACCTTTGTCTGAAGACTCATGCTAGCTTCCAATCCGACCTTGCCCCCCATACGCCTTCCAAATTTTCTGGCGTAGTCTGCCGTTACGCTCCCCCAGATTCTGTTCTTAGAAAGACTTGGTACAACGTTTGCCTTAAACAGTTCCTCTGCTTCCCCTTCCCCAAGTGTCTTTGTCCTGTTCTTAAGGCGATCGTGCTTAACTCGAAGTTGCCGCCAGTAACGCATTCTCGCCGCGTTCGCTAGTCGACTCTCGTCCACAGAATACTCGGGATGGTTCTGCCGGTAGTTGGCTGCTTTACGCCTAAAGTCGCTCTCAGCCTGGGTAAGAAGTTGCGCCTCCCCGGGAGCTGGCGGGAGCTTATTGATGCTATCTGAATATTCCGGCGATTCTTCGTTCAGCTTGATCTCACCTGTCACCCGCGAACCTGGCTGCTTCACCCTAGCCAACCGCTTAACTGGCGCTGGCTTATTTTGTTCTAGTCTGGCTAGACGTGCGTTGAGATCTTGCAACGCCGAAACCGTAGTTGTCGGGAGAATTGTTTCTTCTTCTTGCTCGACTTCCACTTCAGCCTTCGGAAGCGAAGGTTTGTTTGAAAGACGGATTTGCCGCTTAACTGCACGAACAAATGCAAGTTGTCCCTGTTCAGTGTCTGGTATTTTAAGTTCAGCATCTTTAAGCGCTGGGATAACCTTGTCCATGAACTCGGCCATAGAAAGATCTGCGGGAAAAACTTCGCTATCATTAGCAAACGGACGCCCCTCACTCCTCAAGGTAGGGCGAAGACTCTGCAGATAAAACTCCGAAGCGTAATCGACAGCACGTTTTTCCGCGGGGTCTTCTGGAACTTCGGACGCACCTACAGCAGAGCTAAAATCAAGCTCGAGTTGCTTGGCTAGTTTGTTTTCTGGGAAAACGCTTTTGTATTTTGAAGGAGCGCCCCTGCGGTTGAAGTTAAGATCAACTTGCTCGTCTTTCTTCTCTTCTGGCTCACCAGTTGTAATAACCCCAGATGGGTTCACAACCGGAAGATCCATTAAAGGCTTGTCTTCTTCCTGCTTAGCTGGCCCCTCAATTTGAGTTACAATTTTTGCTGGCCGCCCAGGACGGCTGAAGTTTAGCTCATCTGCGACTGACGCTCCGCTTAGCTCGGGCTCGTCCTTGTCATAAGGGCTTGTCTCTTGACTTTGTTCAGGAGACCCGGCGATGCGCCCCAGGACTTGCTGGCCGTATGAGGGCTTGGTCTGTTCGCTTTCTGCTGGGGCTGGGGTTTGGGTTTCTTCTTGTGGCGCTGGTGTTTCTTGCTCATTGGTTTTTGGCTTCGGCAGCAGGTCGCTCAGATCGAGATCTTCATCGATTCCTGCAAAAGGTTCTTCGGGTTTAACCTCCGGCTTGATTGTTTGCTCAACCTCTTGGGTTAAGGTTGAGTCTTCTAATGCTTTTGAAGTTAGTGGCGCGTTGGGGATTGGAGATGACCCACCGAGACGAGGGCCGCCTTCACTAAACCCTTCAAGAGTCACATCCGAAAAGGCTCGGACATTTCCTTGGTTGATCCCCAATACCCGGGCTGAAGCCAGACCTTCGCCTTTTTGGACCTTCGGTAGGAGGTCAGTTAAAATTGTATAGTCTTTTGGAGTTCCTTTACCCCTTGATACACGCTCAATCGCTGCTTGAGCTTGCTCTTCTGTTACCGGGATTTCTCCGTAAATAGTCTCTGTTGGGCCTTTAACTTTAGTTTTGAAATGCTCTGAGACTCGATTACTCCATTGAGCCCCCAGTATTGCATTTAAGTCAGAACGCTCGTCAGGGGTCGCTGTTCCGTCTTTCATCTTCTCGACCAGAACGTTCCACTTCTGTTTGCCGTATTCTGCGGATGTTCCTTTCAGCCCCTTACCCGCGAACATTGTTCCAAGGAACGTATCAAAGGCCAGACGCTTGGGGTCGAATTCTCTATTGATGGCTTGCGCCACGCCGCTGAAAGCTGCGCCTCCGAGCGCTCCAAGACCCAACTGCCCGGCAATAACTTTTGCACCACCCAACTTGTTTTCCATTTGGGCGGTAGTTCTCCCAGCGCTGATAACACCTTTAATGCTTCCAACCGCTGCGGGGGCCATCGGTAGAAGCATCCCAACCTGGTAATAACCGGGGGCAGACTCTTTGGCATCCCTGATGTACTGAGCAGCCTCAACTCCATTATCTGAAGAATATCCAAGAAGGGCATCGAAACCTTTTAGAGTTGCTTCAAACCCAAGTGCTGCGCCTGCTCCAGCTCCAATTGTACCAAGAACAGGGGCGGCCGGACTCTCAGGACCACCAGCCAAAAGAACACCACCAATCATACCTACTTTCCCCGTTTGGTGGGCGACCATCATAGCTGCGCCTCCCTCAACTAGCCCCGCCCCAAAAGCTGTGGCTTTCTGAGCTGTCGTGACCGTGCGTTCCGGTTCATCGAACATCAAAGGCTCTCCATCTTCCCGCTCTACTACTGCTTGGTTAACCGGAAGCTTGTCGGGTTTTTTGCCTGACAGCCAATCGTCAAGAGTCATATCCTGCTTTAGCGTTGGCTCTTGAACAAACATCGGGTATTCAACATCGCTCGTGGCCAGCTCAACCGAGGAAGGAGGATTTGAGAAAACGTTTAGCTTGTCACCTTTTGAGACAATCGTTTTATCGACAACACCCAATGCCGTATCTTGATTCGGGTTTTCCCTAGCCGCGCCAGGTATTGACTCGCCTTTTATGAAAGCATCCAGCTCCGCACCACCAACCGACGAAGAGGCATCTTTCGACGTGCCTTTTACAAAAGCATCCAACTCTGTAGGTAGAGCCCCTTTGGATGCTTGTGAGCTGTTTAGAAAATCGTCCAAGCCGGACGGAAGGCCAGAATCAGACATGCCTTACTCCGTTGGTAGTTGTTCATCACCCATATCGATTTGCAGGTCGTCTATTTGAACTTCGGTGTCTTGTAGTTTTTGCTCAAGAGCGTCCAGCATGTCCAATGGGATTTGGAATGTTTGTGTGTCTCCATTTTTATTTTTTAGTCTGATGTTTGTCATGGTATCCACGGGAAGCCCAACGCTCGCCATAGCTTGTTGCGCAAGTTTGGGTGTTAAGCTTCCCGAAGCCTGTAGATTGCTTAATGTGACTGCAGCCTGGTAAGCCTTCTCTGCCTTCTTGTATCTTGTGTCGACATCCGCCATCGCCTTCTTCTGATCTTCTGCCCTCAACGTCTGGTTATTCATTATTGCTGATTTCTGAGTCCCAAGATTGTTTAGGACTTTTATGGTGTTCTGAACATTCATAGCCATCGTGTTGCCAGTTGCGCGTGCTTGAACAGCCCCAATCCTTCCAGCGGCGTTAATCTGAGCCACTTTCTGGGCACCTTCATTGCGCAACATGGCTGCCGCGACTGACGGGTTCGAAACAAGTGCCTTTTGTGTTTTATACTTAACCGCGTCATTTAATAGCGAGACCTTTTCAGGCGGAAGCTGGGAAATAGAAATACCTTGCTGGAGTTCAGTTTGAAGTTCCGCAAGAAGTTCACGTTCAAATGGTTTATCCGCAAGCTGGGTTCCATACTCCGCCGTCGCTTCGATATGACCCATTCTGGTTTGGTAGACTGAAGACTTGCTTAGCGCGTCCATCCGCATTGCCCTGAAATTGGCTTCATTCTCTGAGTTTAATCTGTCTTGGGCTATCTTGGAGTAACCCGGAATCTCAATCGGGGTGTAGCTTGCTTTTAGAAGACCATCGACATCGCCCTTTATCGCCATCGATTGAAGGCCCCCAAACTGTTGACTTGTCTGACCGTAACTAGAGGCTTTCGCGCGGTTAAAGTCGAGCGTCTCGGTTGCGTCTTGGATCTGTAGACCCTTAAGTTGGTTTTCCAGTTGATAAGTTTTTTCGCGGAGGCTCAAATCCTTTTGGGCCATATCCTGGCGCTTAGCCATCAAGTAGTTCGAGACAAGAGCCTGCGAACCCGTGACCAGGTTATTGAAGGATTGCTGTCCCTGTTCTGGCGTCATGGCGCGTAGAAGTTAGGGAATTGATACCCTTTTCCGTCTGAACCTCTTGCGACGGCCAACATATTCCCAGCAGCAATCCCACTACCAGCCAAGGCCGAGCCCATTCCAAATCCTTGGCCACCACCGAAAGATCCACCAATTTGAGAACCAATCGACAACCCCATTGGGATAGACATTCCACCAGTAAATGGTGCGGCGAGCACTCCGAGGCCAGCTCCCAATACGCTTCCACCAATTGCACTCCAAGGGCTGCCACCGTACTGCTGGTTATATTGATAGTTAGACAATTGTTGCTGGTTGTATGTGCTTGTGGTGGCATCGGCCTGCCGATTTTTAATTTGGTTATTGTACTGAGCTACGTTTACATCTTCTGCCCGGATTGCCTGCGGAGCGAAGGCAAGGTTCATAGCCTGTAGTGGCATCATAGCGTTGGCCTCTGCCCTCAAGGCTTGCTGAGCCGCAATACCACGACCTTGCAAATCCATAGAGGTGAGACCAAAATCCCTCGCCTCAATCCCAGCTCTTTGCCCAGCACCAGAACCCATTGACAAACCCTTAAATGCAGCTGTCTGTGAAATCTTTTGCGCAACATCGGCTGGGATTAACCCGTCAGCGTAAGAGTCAGATACTTGCTGTGCTTTGCTTAAGCCAGCTTTGTACCCTGGTTGCAACTGCTCAAGAGCATCAACCTTCTTGGTGGCTGAGGAGGTCAAAACATCTTGGATTGACCCAAAGTCTTTCTCTTGATCGATAAATTTAGTAAGAGCCGTCCTGAGTTCTGGGAGGCTTAACTCCGTGTACTGCGGCCTCTGAATCTCTGGTTTTTTAGGTTTTGACTGGCTCATATTTTAGGCTGCCATCCGCTCAATGAGCTTTTGACCATAGGTTCGGACTCTGTTGTTGTGCTTCCACCTCTCAAAGATAATTGAGATTGGGTGGAGCTTATCAGAAGCTTCTCGAATCAACTTTTTTCTCGTTTCTTTTGATTCGGCTACAAAGAAAAGAACCTCCCAGGTATCGGCCTCATGTGGCTTAAGCCCTAGTGCCCCGTCTTTAGCAATAAAGAGAGCTCCGTGATTGTTGGCTTCCTTCACCATTTCCGCCACGCACAAACCCTTGTAGGGCTTGATGAAACGTGAAATATACTCGGAAATTACGTTTGCCATGTACTCAGACAAGTTTAAGCCTGACACGGAGTTGTCAAGATTCTTGAGTGACTTCTGGGGTTGCCACAACTTCAGGTTCTGGTTCAGGTGTGGCCTCAGGTTCGGGTGTGGCTTCAGGTTCTGGTTCTGGTTCAGGTGTGGCCACGGGCTTTGGGTACTTGGCTTTGACCTCCTGGCGCTTTGCTTCCAAAGCATCAGCGGATTCAGACCGACCCTCAACGACCTTTTCCCAGAGAGCCACGTTCAGCTCAGATAAGCTTGGGTATTCCGATGCTCTTTTCTCCGAATAGGAGCGAGTATCTGGGGCTGGCGGTACGGCCTCAGTCGTCAGCACTTCGTAGATTTCCCCGTCACGTTCCTCTGTAGACGATGAGGTTACCCTCTCGCCAACCGGGGGATAGGCTGGGTGATAGGGTTTGACACCTATGGCCGCCAGCTCCTCCTTTGACCAGTATTGGAATACGGTCTGGGGATGCTGAATTTCGTTGATGGTTATTCCTCTTGGGGAGGAAATGATTTGGTTGTTGGTTGTTATCCACATATATGTGTTCTCCTTATCTTGCTCTTGAGTATTTGAATGGTTGTTCTGCGAAGGCTACGAAGATGTACCTTCCGCTGGAGGCGTTAGTTCCAGTATTAGTTCCTCTAAGTTTAAATCCGTTTGAAACAAAATCTGAATTTCTTGTCCCACCCGTTAGTTCTCCTATTGACAAGTCGGGGAATAAACCGTTTTGCACTGGATTGAAAACTGATCTAACAGAATCTTGTATCTGCCAGACTTCTCCTGCAATGTCAGTTCTTTTTACCATCACCCACCTCGGTCTAAATCCGCAATATACAAACGGCCCATCTTCACTTCCGTTACCAGTGTAAGAACCAAACTTGCTGAAGCCTTCGACTTCGGCGAAAGCGTACAAGACATAGTTATTGCCATTTGTAGTCTCACCAGCAGATTGCTGGAGATAGATTACCGATGAAGTTGGGACCGCCTGAGTCGCATTCCCAGCAGCATTAGTTTGGTTTAAGTACATAAAGTCAAGGCTGCCATCAACAAACGTATAGCCAGCACCCCAGACACTTGCGGCTGATCTGTTTTTTTGGATGTAAAGCTTTGGTGCCACACCAAGCCCATGACCAACAGAGCCGTCAACGCCGCCGCCGGTCCAGCTAACCACACTAACCCCAGCTATTGGATTCGCCCTAACTGTGCTGGTGATGGAGCCAGAGTTGTTGGTTACGTTGGATGAGCCTGCGTCCCAAGCCCAAGCGACGTAAGTATTGGTATTGATGTTCCATCCGAAATAAGCGTCAGCCGTATCCGCTCCTAGGGTAAAACCATTTGAGGCAAAACCGATACCCGCTGCATCCGTATATTCAGTATCAGTATTATTGGAGGAAAGATGTTTGTTTGCGCCCCTAATCGTATCAGCTAAAATATGCCAAGTAGCCGTATTTCTCGATTTAACCCAGACTAAGTCTGGGGAAAAAGCTGAAGGAAGCGAAACTGTCCTAGCAGTACCGTCCCCAGTATAAGTAACTGCATCAAAATAACTACTCGACTTCTGGATGGTCGGTTGAGGTAGTAACGTGGTGCAAAGGGGCATGAAGCCGAACGGGGCATCGTAAGCCCAAGGGCGTTGGCCGAAGTTGATTGAACCAGATTGGACAGTTCCAGCCGTTCCCCTTGCGAGATAATATGCTATAAAATATTCACCAGAAATAATTCCAGTTTTCTGTCCCTGTGAAGACCCATTAACAAACCATTCCAATTTTCCATTATCCAAATCAACCGCCATTCCGACAACTTGCCCAGCGGTTGCTCTTACACCATAAGATAAACTTCCGCCTGACGAAAGATATAATTGATCCCAAAAATTGTATCCATATCCATCGGAATAAGAAATATTTCCATATGAATCAAATGTATTTGCTATTCCGAGAACATGGCCATTTGATGTTGCATTCACAGTAAGTTCAACATACCACTTGCCTGATTTTATTTTAATTGTTGATGGATATGTTCTTGCTGATGGCGTAGTAGTGGTTACAACTCCATATCCATCCAAATTTCCATTTCTAAGATCAACCCCATCGTAATTGTAATGCAACGGATTCAACGTGCAATAATTCCCCCTCACCTCTCCCCCGGTAGGAGTCGGAAGTTTGTTGTAATCTCTAAGTGGACTAAAGCCAAGCGGTGCACCAAATGCCCAAGCACGTTGACCGAAGTTTGCAACCAGTTGATCCCCCAAATAAGTGTTGCAAGCAAAGTAGTAGGATCGCCCAGAAAGTATAGAATACGTTTCCCCTAATCCAGTATTTGGGT